>Ga0207142_1060_pt1 | contig 19354 bp, 15 predicted proteins | sample Alteio_BWMinHeat_2_FD_153561 | JGI IMG/M metagenome (GOLD analysis project Ga0207142, IMG submission 153561) | Enriched cells from forest soil in Barre Woods Harvard Forest LTER site, Petersham, Massachusetts, United States -... | ecosystem: Environmental > Terrestrial > Soil > Temperate forest >... | reverse complement strand
CTATGTGCAAGAGTGATATCTTCTAAAGAAGTAGTTAATCATTGTTAAAAATTTAAACACAAAAAACCATGTTAGTAGTATTAGAAGTTGCTATTTTGATCGCTGTTATCGTTGTTCCATTGATCCCTGCTAAAAGCAGCCGTACAGTGAAACACTAAGTTCAACTTAGTAGCATAAGAAATAAAATCCCCCGGTATAGTTTACCGGGGGATTTTTTTTATGCGTTTTGATTTGCAGGATCACTTCCCATCATCATCCGTCTCCTTCAATTCATCCTCTTTTTTACCATGCCCCATTTTTATGATGGGTTTATCCTGTGTGCCGGTAATGGTCATAGGTATACCGAGGATGCCAAAGGGCGGCAGCCCCAGCCTGAACTGGATATACATTTGCCTGTCGAAGTTCACCTGGCCTTCAAACCTCACCCTAAAGCCTGCCATACGCAGTTTGGTGCGGGGTATGGTGATGATATTGTTGGCTATGGTGGTTTTTATCTCAACATCCGCCAGGTCTGATTTACTGTTCACGCTATCCTTACCCGTCGACTGACCTATCTTACCCATCAATTTAAAGCCATGTATCTTCAAAGCCTTTGCCGATAATGTTCCGCCGCCCTTTAACGAAGGGTATACCGGCATCATATTGCTGTTAAGGCGGCCGCTCAACTGGTAATCAAGCGATACAAGGCCTTTTGTATAGGCCGCTGTGGTAACTATATCATGGAATATCTTGATATCGGTATAGGCTTTATGGATGTCAAAATCCGTAGCCTTTATATGGTAATTAAAAAATGCCTTTAGCGGGCCCGCACTGGTATAGTCGGCATCCATGGTAACTGGTGTACCGATGATGTTAAAGCCGGTATTTTTCAAGCTGAGATTGCCATTGTTTATTGTCATTTGCCCCTTGGCATTGCTTAGGGTTATCCCATTGTATTTTACCTGTTTTACATCCGCAGTAAAATTAAGGTTGAGGTTTTTAGGTATGATGATAACGCCGGAAGCAGTACTGCCCGCTTGCGGCGCGCCTGAATAAGCCATAAAGTCATCGGCATTTACCATATCGCTGGTGAAGTTAAAATCGCCCTTTAAGGTTGATGATGATGGCTTGGTAGCATAATCAATAACGTTGGATAGCGCCCCGTTCAGCACAATGGTCGAGTTGCCGTATTGTGCTGTAAAGGCATCAAAATTCATTTTATCCTGGTTAAAGGTGAAAACGCCGTTGTGGATAATGAATGGTTTAGGAAACAGTTCGGATGTAAGCGATACATCCTTTACTTTTAATGTACCCGAGTTGAACAACTGGTCATAACGGCCGGCAACGGCATCGCTTTGTTTGCCCTTAAACGAGACATTGGCGCTTACTACGCCATTCACGTTGTACCCCTTTATGGCAAACACCTGGTAAATCTTCCCAATGTTTATCACACCATGCGATTTGATATTGTACTGCAGGTTGTTAAAATTATGCAGGTTGGCCTGCAAGGTAAAAGGCTCGCCCTCAAACTGGAACGATATGGGTTTAATATTAACCTGTGTGCCGCCTAAAGTGCCGGTACGGTTTACTATGCTGGTGCTAACCTGTATGTTTTCAATAGGGTGGGGGTAATATTTTGTTTTAATGCTGCCATTGGCCATAGTAATATTAGCCACAGTAACCGGGAACATTTTTTTAGCAGGCAGGTATTTGCCTTTGGTAGTAATATCGGCATCCAGGTCGCCTTTAAGCTCGGTGCTGTCAATAGGGTAAAACTGTTTAATGTCTGATAAATGGAATTTTATCTTCAATGCCGCATCAACCGGGAAATCATCCGTATTGCCCAGTTTAAAATAGCCCTTTACATAATTGCTCAATGCTGTGGCGTACAGGTTGTCAACGCTAAGGGTAATGTGCTTAACATTATTATCGGGGCAGTTGGCATTTATATTAAAGGTGATGTTATTAACGGACTGCGGCAGTTTGGCATATTTAATATACCCGTTTGTAAACGATGAGCGCAGGGTGAACTTCGGGATACTGGTAATAACCGTATCAGGCTTTTTGCGGATGGTGCCTTTTTGCGCTATGCTGGTAGCATACTTACCGTCAACCAATAAATGCAGCGCATAGCGGCCCTTCAGGTCGATGGTTTTGATGCCGAAGGCACGGTTCCATTTTTGCAGGTCGATATCGGTATTTATTTTGGCGTAAACGTATGGGGCAGTTACGCCTTTTACCTTTATTACCGAGGTGAAACTATCCTTATCAATATTAAAATGCAGCGAATCGATATTTACTGTTAAACTATCAGGATTTAATCCGGGCAGGTCGGCATCAAAATTTAAGAATAAGTTTTTTACCGGCGATGGTGCTTTATTATTGGAAATGTAACCATTCCTTATTTTAAAGTGCATGCTCAGGTTAGGTTTGGTATTCGTTTTGGCTATATACTTACCGGTTAACTCCATTTGCAGGTTGCCTGTGCCATCCAGGTCAGTATGTTCTACCAGATCCAGGTATTTCGCGGGCAAAGCGCTAAAAATATCGTCCAGGTCGTTTTCGTGCGAATCTATCTTGAAATCCATATCATAACCATCCGTTATGAAAGCGAATTTACCTATGAACTGCACCGGCAGATCATTTATTTTTAAGTTGTTCTTCTGGAAAATAAAGGCTAATGATTTGGTATTCATTTTGGTAACCAGGTCGGCATTAACTTTTTTATTCAAAACATAAGGCTCGTTAGCGTAAATAAAATCTATCGACTTAATTTCTGTATGGGTATGCAGGTCGAATACATCCTTTGACAAGTCGCCGCTACCGACATAGTTAAAGCCACGCGCTTCAATTTTTACGGGAATGGAGAGGTCATTATAAATAAGGTGGCTGTTATTAACCAGTATCTGGTCTATACCCAACGATGCGCTGCTGGTATCCACTTTTGCATTGGCATTCTGTTTCGAACCTTTGTATATGTTGTAGTTGGGCCGCCCCGCGCTATCAACCTGTATATTAATAAGCGCGTTATCCAGGTATATTTTATCTATAGTCACCCTATCGCTGAAGACAGATGAAAGATCGATCCCTAATGAAACTTCTTTAGCTGCAACCAATGTGTCCTTATCAAACGGGGTGCTACCATTCAGATCAACATCATACAAAGTAAGCGTAAGCGATGGAAAGTGTTTAAAGAATGAAAGGCTGGTACTGCTGAATGCTACATGCCCGTTGATATTGCCATTGGCCCATTCCCTTATTTTATTGGTGATGGCTTGTGGGAAAAGAAAAGGCAGGATGAACATTAATAAAAGCAGGCTGCCCAATATTATGCCGCTTATTTTAAGGGTTTTTAACAAAACTCTTTTAACGGGTGAACTCATATAGGTTTAAATTAAGGGTTGTATCGGCACTGTATATCAGCACAAAAATTGTAATAAGTGTGTGACAAAAATAAGCAAAATATATGTTTGCGATTTAAAGTTAAGATAGTTGGTTTATAAATACTACCAGTGGGGCGACTTTTAATACGCTTTTGCTGCATTGCAAAAAATATTTTATAATGTACATACAAACTAACAAACTATATTGGCATATTTGCTTTAGCCAATTATAACCGGTTATTTATATATGAACGCCATTAGCAACCTTAAAAGGGCCGCCTTATTTTTAATAATAAGCGCGGGCACTTTAAATGTTTACAGCCAGCAAAAAATAGCCATCGAGAAAAATATACCCTCGCTTGAATCTGTTTCGGGTATATGGATAAACGCCGATACCCTGGGTATTGAACCATCTGTCCGTAACTTCAGAGCGCAGGCTTTGTTAAACAGGGATATTACGTCAATAGGCTGGTTTGCATCCACACCATACAGCGGTGGTTACCATACCGGCGTTTTGCGGATAAACGGCCATGCACCCATCGCGCAGCTTTTGCGCTGGCAGCCATGGCAGGGGCAGCGTAAAGCTACTGAGCCAACCTATAAAGTAGCATCGTCGGTGCGTATGATACCCGATAACAACGGTATCATGTGGGAAATAACGATTACCAATTCCACCCAAAAAAGCCAGCATTACGATGTTAAACAAGATATGATAGGCTTCATCAGTCATTATGATAAAGATGAATGGCCGTGGAAATATCCGTACCCGACCATAAAAGGTAAAACAGTTGAACGCGATGATGAAATAGTGAACGTACGAAACAATGTTGGCAAAGACCCTAAGGATTTTGTAACCACCACATCAGACCAAAACGATAAAACGTATGATCCTAACAAACCTGCCTCAAGCTGGCCCAAGGACGATCAAATATTAGCCGCATCGAAATATCACATTGTATCATCCACCAAAAACCAGTTCGTAGTGGCTGATAGTGAAACCGATGCGCTTATTGGGTTTCATATACTTGATGCTCCCGACAAATTAGCGCTACAAAACAGCGGTGCTACAGCTATATGGAACCTCGACCTAAAACCCGGCGCAAGCAAAACCATCCGGTTTTTTATGACTTGGGGTAACAACGATGGCGATATAAACGCCAACCTGAACAAATGGGCAAACAGCTTTGATAAAACCTATGCGGGTATTGAGCAAACCTGGAAATGGCGCTGGAACGAAATGTTCAAGCCGCATAATAAACTGTACTCGGGCACCTTCCCGGTTTTGGAAACGAACGATAAGGCGGTGAAAAAGATATATTACGAGGGCCCGCTCACGGTATTGTACATGCTGAACACCAACCTGCCGTTGCAAAAACGAGTTGAACTGACCGGCGGCCCGCGTTGGGGCGCTTCTATCGACTTTTTTTGGGATGAAGCCGAATGGTCGCAAATGTATGCCATGGTCGACCCTGAAGTGATGCGGTCGCAGCTAAAATTATTTATAGAGCGGGTAAACCCCGATAAATTTTTCGGGCTCGATTTTTACAGCGGGAAGGGGCAGGGTAATGGTTACGTGTCAAATTACTGGGCGCTGTTTCAACTGATACGTTCCTATATCACCATGACCAAAGATTATGCATTTTTAGATGAAGTAGTAGGCGATAAAAAAGTGATTGACCATTTGCATGACTACGCCTACAACTGGAAGAAATTATCAATTTACGGTCAGCCCGGCGCAACCGATGATACTTATAAATTAGCAGATTTTGGCGATAACCCCTGGAACCTACTGGAATGTGTACCCACCTACATACACATTGTGCCATCGTTCAATGCCCAGTATGTATGGATGATGCGCGAGACGGCTAAATTTTACGAACTGCGCCACGAGCATGAAAAGGCCGCGAAAATTACTGCCGAAGCTGATGAAATGATGCAGCGCGTATTGAAGTTATACGATGGCAATGGCGTTTGGAACGCGCTGTATCCTGATGGGAAAAAAGTGCAGTTGCGCCATGTGCTTGATTTTATGTATGTATCTAAATATGTAGCTGCAGATCTTCCCCCAAAAATGCGGAAGGAGATGGTCGACTTTGCGTTCCGCGAACTGATAACCGATAAATGGATGCGCGCGCAATCCATACAGGATATTGCCGCCAAAGCCTCAGATCGGCCCGACCATGGCCCACTGGGCGCTTATGATGGCTGGCCACCGGGTACAATGGACGCATTAGTCCAGTTAGGCTATTCGCAAAAGGCGCTTGATTTTTACCGCAGTGTTTTGCCCGTAACGGTTGAGGGCAACTGGTCGCAGTCGCATGAATTATGGGGCGATAACAAGTTTAACAAGAAAGGCCGTGTGCGCATTGATGAGCGCGGCTGGAACTGCCGTGATGCCGTGGCCGGGATTGATTTTTCGCAGGTGATATTGAAATGCTTTATGGGTTTTGATCCTGCTATTGGCGGCAAAATCTTAAAACCAACACAAAAGATAAATCTATCGGGTACATTGTACCATGTGTTGTATGGGGGCAAGTACTATACCGTAAGCTATAAGGATAACAAAACAGTAATGAAAGCCGAGTAATTTTGCATAAAAATGTTATTGATAGCCACGTGGACACCATGTGGCTTTTTTATTCCTAAATAATTTAACTAAAACAAAATCATAGCTCATTACTTGTATATTTATTGCGCTTAAGTATAAGCCTCATTAATGGGCAAACAAAACAATATCGATAATTCGAATCCCCAGTTTCCCGTTGTTGGCATAGGTGCTTCCGCAGGTGGGTTGGATGCAGTACGTGAATTTTTAAAGGCATTGCCGGCCAAATCAGGTATGGCGTATGTTTTTATACAACACTTAAGCCCCGAACACGAAAGTATTTTGCCCGAATTACTTCAAAAAGTTACAGCTTTCCCGGTTCACCAGATCACCAATAATGTTCATCTTGAACCCGATAACTTATATATAATCCCAAACAATAATGCTGTTACCACTACCGATGGCATACTTAAACTTGCGCCGTTAAGCAAAAAAAACAACTCAGGTAATACTATCGATCTTTTTTTTTCCTCCTTAGGTGTTGTTCATCAAAGCTATGCCGTTGGTATAGTTTTATCAGGTGCTTTAAACGATGGTACTCTCGGCCTGCAGGTTATTAAATCATACGGCGGTATTACGTTTGCGCAGGATGAAGGCTCGGCTGCATTTGAAAGTATGCCCAATAGCGCGGTAAGATCAGGCGCGGTTGATTTTGTGATGTCGCCTGCTGAAATTGCACATCATCTTATTAAAATAAATAATCCTTTCCATACTACTTATACCCCCGCCGAAATAGCGGATACTGTTCCCCAACAAGATAGCGATGCCTTTAAACAGATACTTACCGTACTAAGGGTTCGAAGGGGCGTTGACTTTGCCTATTATAAACAAAGCACCTTGAAACGCCGCATCATCAGGCGCATGGCGTTAAATAAATTAGAAAAGTCAGCTGATTACCTGGTTTTTTTACGGGAGAACAAAAACGAGCAGGATGCTTTATATAACGATATGCTGATATCGGTCACTAATTTTTTCCGCGATACGCCAAGTTTTGATTTTTTATGCAACACTATATTCCCCGAACTGATCAAAAAAAGGTCGATTGATGAACCCTTAAGAATATGGGTAGCAGGCTGTGCCACGGGCGAAGAAGCATATTCCATGGCTATTTGTTTGCAGGAACAGTTGGGCGATAAGGCCACTGCCATGAAAATACAGATATTTGCTACTGATATATCTGAAACAGCTATCGCAAAGGCGCGATCGGGCTTGTATCGTCAAAGCGAATTGGAAGGCGTATCCCAATCAAGGTTGCAGCAATTTTTTATCAAGCTTGATGGTAATTACCAGGTGACCAAAACCACCCGCGATATGTGCGTTTTTGCGCATCATAATTTGCTCAAGGATCCTCCATTTTCAAAGATTGACCTGGTAAGCTGTCGCAATGTAATGATCTATCTCGAGCCGGTTTTGCAAAAACGGGCATTGACTACCTTCCATTACTCATTAAATGAGGATGGTTACCTCATGCTGGGGAAATCGGAAAGTATAGGCAGCAATACCGATATTTTCACCCCCTATAACAATACCGAAAAAATATACCTGCGCAAAGGCGCTTTGGGCAGATACATGAACGTAGCCAGTACCGGGCGAGAAAAAACATTCAGGGAAATTGATAAAAATGTACAAAAGGAGAGCACTACTAAGGATATATTCAAAATAGCCGATGAAGCCATACTATCAAGCTTTATGCCGGCTGCCGTATTGGTAAACGATAAGTTTGATGTTGTACAATTCCGCGGGTTAACAGAAACCTGGTTGGTGCCGCCGGCTGGCAAACCAAGTTTTAATGTATTGAAAATGGCTCGTGAAGGCCTCTCGTTCGAACTGCGGAACATCCTGCACCTGGCGAAAAAAACTGCGCTGCCTGCACGCAAGTTCGCCGTGTTTTTTAAGCTGAACGGCTTGCAGCACTATGTAAATATACATGCCATCCCGCTTAAGGATACGCCGGAGCCTTATTACCTGGTAATTTTCCAGAACGCGTCTTCAACAGGCATACAGCAGGCCGTTACTGAAACTAATATCAACCCCGAAAATATAAGTTATAACGAAGGTGAATTACGTGTTGAGCAGCTGGAAAAGGAACTGATGCAGGTACGCGCCGATATGCGCGCCATAACCGAAGAACAGGAAACCGTCAACGAGGAACTGCAAAGCGCCAACGAAGAGCTGTTATCGGGCAGTGAAGAGTTGCAAAGCCTGAATGAAGAACTGGAAACATCCAGGGAAGAGTTGCAAAGCACCAACGAGGAGATAATGATAGTGAACAAGGAATTGTTGAATCGCAACGATCAGCTCAATAGTTCCCGTTTATATACCGAAGGCATTGTAGGCACCATCCGCGATCCGCTGCTCATATTGGATAAAGACTTGCGGGTAAAACGTGCCACAGGCGGTTTTTATGCTAAATTTAAAACCAGCGATCGTGAAACCGAAGGCTATTATATTTATGAATTAGGCAATCACCAGTGGGACATCCCCAAACTGCGCGAATTGCTGGAGCGTGTGTTGCCCGCCAGTAAAATATCCGAGGATTTTGAGGTTACCCATGTATTTCCCGAGATCGGCAAAAAAATTATGTGCCTTAATGCCCGCCAGATAGATAATGTGAACGGCGAAAAGCTGATACTGCTATCCATTGAAGATATAACCGATAAACGCAAGGTAGAATCCGGATTGGCCGAAGCGGAACGCCTGCTAAGCGAAAGTAAGGAACGACTGAAAGCGGCGGTTGATTCGGCAGGTTTGGGTACCTGGGATTATAACCCGCAAACAAAGGAATTTATTGGCGATAAACGCTGCCGCGAAATATTCGGTTTATCCCAATCCAACCACATGAGCCTGGCCACATTTTTAAGTGTTACTAATTCCGATGACCGGGATAAAATGGAAGCCAGGATCAATGAAACGTTAAAGGGGTATAATTCCGGCGAATTTGATATCGAATATAAAACCATACCCATAAACGGGAAAATAAAGTGGCTTAAAGCCAGGGGCCGGGCTTATTTTAACCAAAACAAGGTAGCCGTACGTTTTATAGGCACTTTGCTTGATATCACCGTACAAAAATTAATTGATGAGGCCACGGTTGAATTGCTGCGAAAGAAAGATGAGTTCATCAGCATAGCCAGCCACGAGTTAAAAACGCCTATCACCAGCCTGAAAGGCGCATTGCAGATTATTGAACGCACCGCGTTAAAAGGTGGCGATATAAAAACGGTTGAGAATTTTATTCAAAAAGCCATAAAGCAAGTAAATAAGCTTACCGAACTGATAAAGGACCTGCTGGATGTCACCAAAATTCAATCGGGCAAACTATTGCTTAGTAAAACGCAGTTTATGCTTGACGAGCTAATAACAGAATGCTGTGGTGAACTGCAAATAGAAGCGGAGAAACACACGCTGGTAATAGAAGGGGATACCAACGTTGAAATTTACGCCGACAGGAACCGGCTGGAGCAGGTATTGATAAACCTGGTTGCTAATGCTGTGAAATACTCTCCTGAAGGCGGCAAGGTAATTATCAGTGTGGAAAAAGTAAAAGAGGGAATAAAAATAGCGGTAACTGATTTTGGCATCGGGATACCCGAGAATAATATTCATCTTATATTCGACCGCTTTTACCGTGTTGACGAAACCTCGCAACGTTATGCCGGTTTAGGTTTGGGCCTATACATATCATCAGAAATTGTACGGCAGCACGGCGGCGAGATCGGTATTGAAAGTACGGTAGGCAGGGGCTCAACATTTTGGTTCGTGATACCGGTGTAATTAAAATAAACACACTACAATAAGGTAACAAATTGCTAATCTCTGATTAACTATTCACTATTCCCATTATTAAAGCCTACCTTTATCCGCACATGGAACAAAGAACTTATTTGCAAACCTGGAAGAAATATCTTCCGGTTATCCGTTTGCACCTGAAGAGGAGCCTGAACGAGGAACAGAGTTTTAAATTGAACATAACTGATTTTGAATCGGCAGGCGACCGCGGTAAATCAGGCTATACCTTTAATTTGCAAATGGAAAACGGCAAACCCACCAATAACATCAGCGGCTCAGCCGTTGCCCGCGATTTGTACGAAGCACTTAAGGCCGACGAAGCAACCAAAGCTATTTTACAGGGCCGCAGCGTGAAAATATCAGTAGGCAAATCATTTATGCTGAACATAAAAACCACCCATATCGCCACCTACAAACCCGAGGCGGCTGAAATAGGCGAATAATCCCCCACAGTAAATAATATACCATTAGGCTAATATTAATTAATAACACCATTGTTAATTAATATTAGCCCATTTTGCTATGGCAGCTTACGCCGGGCAGATCAAAAAAACACACCACGTAAAAGGCAGGAAATTTGCCGTTCATTTTTCGCTGTATATCAGCATTTTGGCATAACCTAAACAGGGCCTAAACACACCCAAACAGTACCTAAACACGGCCTAAACACCCCATAAACACGGCCCAAACAAGCCCAAACAAACCGAAACGAACATAAACGCTACCCATACACCCCTAAACACTTAATTAGCTATATTTCAATAATTTAATATTTAGCGGCGTTCAAGCGAAGGAAACATTTTTGAACGCGGTTTTTTCACATTGGCGCCGCAGTGCCGCCAAACCCAGCATCGCCCTAAGCACCGTAAACAAACTACTAAATGCCGATAGGATTTTTAAAATACCGCTGTTGCCGTATTAAGAACGAATCAAGGAGTTCGTTCCCACATCAATAGGGAGCGCTGACCCGTGAGCACTAAGGCGTGTTCAAATAGTTCTGGCGATGTACTCACTCGAAGTTAATTTATTTACTGACAAAACAGTGTCACCACTTTTCCAAAACATTCTCCCGAAATTTGAATATTCTCAGGGGGAGAAGGAGGGGGTAAAAACAGCGACAGGCCACCACGCGGTATACCCGCCAACCACCAATGAACTAATAAAGTTACCTCCATTATTATTAGCTGTCAAAACAACAAGAATTCTACAGCTTAGGCCTGCAAGCAAACCGCAGGCGAACGGTTGGGGCAATAAGGCGCACTTGTCTCTATTTTATTCGCTATTCATAAAATCATGAAAATATTTCCTTTAATTGCGCTAGTTGTAAACTCCAATTTTAAAAAAAGCAACATTTCAGAGTTGGGAAAAAAAAGCAAAAAAATTATTAAACCAGATACGGCTTAATATTTCAAGGAATCAATTTAAACGCGCAAAATCTCATTCACAACGACTAAGGAATTGGAAACTTGGAATAGTTATTCCTAATGAAAAAAGATTAGTTAGTGATAAACGAAAATCTTATGAGCGAGTTAAGGCGCCTAATAACTTCTCTTTTTTTCAAAACACTGAAGAAATATTGAAATTTGCTGTTAGGCTAAAGAAGATGTCAGCTCTACATAAGAGAATTTTTATAAATCTTGCAGACATACAGAATTTAACTAACGACGCTATTGTTGTTTTAATATCAATAGTAACTGATTTTACAAGAAGGGGAATTAAAGTTCAAGGAAATTATCCTAAAAATCAGCTTTTTAAAGATAAATTAGAACAATCAGGCTTTTTCGAATATGTGTATGGATCTGTGAGTAATGAAAATAAGAATGTAAAAAACGCCATATATACTAAATATAGTACAGAAGTAGAAGCGGTTAAATCGTATGAAATAAATCGCCTAGCAACTGAGACTGTATTTGGCACAAATATAGGCAGTGAAGATATCCAACGGGTTTTAGTTGAACTTATGATGAATACGTTTAAACATGCCGATCCGGAAATCGAAGCTGCGGAAAATTGGTGGTTATCAGTTGAGCATGACAATATTTTAAAAAAGGTTACCTTTGCTTTTATTGATAACGGTGTAGGTATTCTAAGTAGCATCAACAAACTAGCATATAAACAAGGTATATTTAAGTCCTTCAAAGGATTTTTCAAGGACGATATCGAAATACTAAGGGATATTTTAGATGGTAAAATAAAGTCAAGAACCGGTCTATCATTTAGAGGTAAGGGATTACCTGCAATTTTAAATGCTTTTAAAAGAAACAGTTTCAGCAATTTAACCATTATAACAAATAATGTTTATGCAAATTTTGACACAAAGCATTTTAGGGCGATATCTCCAGATTTTATGGGTACCTTGATTTATTTTGAACTATCTACAGATAATAATTTAATCTGATATGCAAAATCCTCATTATTTTAAAATTGCCGAAAATTTTTCAAAAACACCTGGACCTCGGTATATAAAAGAAGGTGTATTTTCTGCAGAACTACTATTAAAAGACGGCTTTCGTAAACTATATTTTGACGCACTAGACAAAGGATATAAAATAACTGTTGACTTGGACGACACAGCAGGGTATGCAACTTCATTTTTAGAAGGTACTTTTGGTGAACTTGCAAGGGAATCGGATCCGGAAAAGGTTTTAAATCATTTCATTTTCATTTCTCATAAACGACCCTGGTATATCGATGAAATAAAAGAATACATAAACGACGTAAAAAAGAATAAATAATATTGATGAAGCAAATAATTTTCATCTTCATTGGAGTTGTTTTCATAATATTCATTTATGTATGTACAAATTATAAAATCCAACCCAGCCTAGACATAGGCAACCTTTTATTTATATTGTCTACGGTAATAGTAGGTTTATATGTTGCATCCGAGATCCCCAAAAAGTTAAGTTCAAATAGGAATGAACAGGATTTTATAATTAGGAAAATTGAAAAAATTATTGGCAACTATGTAGATGCAAATGATCTGATTGTAAAAAAAACGTTTACTCTGGATCCATTATCCTTAGGTCAAATAATATCTATCACAGAAAAAAATACGACTGACGTTCATAGTTTAGAGATGCATTTGAAAAACACTCAAATGAAAAAGCTTCTCAAAAATGAAATCGGTGCCTTAATTAAATTGGATCGATCCTTTAAGAAATTATTAACTGCAAATCCAAACGTACAAGATAGCTTTGTAAGCTATTCACATCTTGAAATTTCCCAAATAAATATCTTGTCTAGCGAGATAGAGGATTGTTTAATAAAATGTATAATAAAAATCAATAGGAAATAGTGCCACTCACCACTGGCGCACGCGTACCACGTGTGTCGATTTAGGACTTGCCCGAAAAAGCTAATTATTTTTTTTGTGAACAATCATTGAAAAGTAACGTATAACTATAATTGTTAATTATTAACTTTTTGTTAGTAACTTTGTTGAATAAAATGTTGATAAAAATTTGGTTTTTATATCAACATCTTGTAGTTAAAACTTTATTACCGTTTTAATCATCTTTATCTAAGGTAAAGATGATAGATTTACAACCATAGTCAAAACGGAAATTATACATTATGAATCCTGAAATAATTGAAGGCGGAACGGCGCTATTTTACAAGTATATTATACAACACCAAGATCAAGTTAGTAAGCATTATATTGATGGTTATTACCACGTTGACGTTGTAGCTGAGGCGTATAGTCAGGGATTTAAAGATGGAAAGGAATCTGGTAAAAAAGATTTCTTGGAGGAAATGAGAAAAAATACTCTTGAAAAATTCTTTAGACGAGCCACTCAAGTTTATGTACTTACCAAAACCGTTGTCGAATTTTTGAATCGGAATAAATACAAAGTTGATTCAATTTATTTAGATGTTCTCGCACAATGTCCTCGCGTAATTATTTCCGTAAACGATTCGCTGTTAATAGATGACGATTTTGTAAAAAGCTCTTATGCCAAAATTTTCGAGATGAAACGTATTTTCTCGGAATTATTCGATTCCAATTTGGATATGGGGTTAGTATCTTCTGGTAATTTAAATGATGCCTTGCTAAAAGCAGATGGTTTCGGTTACTCTGAAAATTTAGCAATAAATGAGCACAAGAAAACAAGGGGAAAGAAATAGCAAGCTATCCAATATACTATTCACTGAAAATATTACTTTTGAAGGAAAAAAATTCTACGATTGGGTAATAACTATCTCTTTTTATTCAGCTATTCATTTCCTTGAAGATTTTATTTTACCAAAAACAATTAATCTCCAACAATGCAAAAATCTTAACGAGGTTAAGAGTGCATATAAAATGCCTGGGCGACATGAAGCGCGAGAAAGATTGGTTTGGGATAATATGAATACAGAAATTGCTGCTTATTATAGTTGGTTAGATAATAAGTCAAGATTTTCAAGATATACAACGTACAAAGTAACCATTACAGAAGCGCAAAAAGCTCAAGACTATTTGAATAAAATAATAACTGCTTGCGCACTACCAGCCGCAACAGTCGCTCCGACTGCGGGCGACCAGCCTACTACTTAAAGTATGACCCCGCTGTCCGAAGTTTCCCAACTTCGGACGACTATCCCGGTAGTCTCCGACTATATCACCACCATACAACGCCCATCAATACAGAAGAAAAATCAAAAAGCCCCGGCCCCGGCAAAGGGTTGCGGGACAGGAGTATGGCTTGTGGGTAGAAGCGTGGCCTTTGCCTTGAACTTTTGCTACTTTTCTTTCAAGAGAAAAGTAGTAGCCTCCGCGGCAATGAGCGGGCCACAGCGGCAGCGGTTAAAGCGATAAGTAATCCGCTATGCCCGCTTGGTACACAAACAACTGCGAAAAAAAGAACTAGCCACCCGCGGCAATGAGCGGGCCACAGTATGTCATTGAACGTGAAATAATGTGGTCGCCCCCACAATGCCAGGTAACCCGCCAACCAAATGAACCAATGTGTCACCCCCAAAAACCAATCACAAAAAAAACCGAATCACAAACCCAAACATCAAAGCTAACGCCCTAACATTCAAAATTCATCATTCGGTGTTCCAATAGTAAAACTGCCGCGCTAAGCGGTAGTAAGCCTTACTTCTTCTTAACTTTCACAGCCGTCAGGCCCTTCTGGCCCTGTTCGGTTTCAAAGGTAACCTTATCGTTTTCCTTAATCTGTTCGGTTAAGCCGTTAACGTGTACAAAAACGCTTTCCTGGCTTAGCAGGTCCTTAATGAACCCGTAGCCTTTCGACTCATTAAAAAAGCTAACGACGCCGTTCCTTACAATTTCTTGTACAATCTCCTCCCGTTTGGCAATGCCAACCTGGATATCTTCGGAATTTATCTTTATCTTTTTCGACGGATCAGGAGGGGTTGAGCTAATGTTGCCATGCTCGTCAATGTAAGCCATCATATCCTCCAGGCTCTTACCTTTGCCCGAGTTTGATTTCCGGTCTTCCGCCTTCTCCTTTTTGTCCTTAGCCTTTTTTAGGCGTTTTTTCTCTTTTTCCTTCTTACTAAAAGTTTCTGTCGATTTAGCCAATGTAATTAAGCTATTTTAACATTAACCGCGCCCGGACCTTTTTTGCCTTCTTCTACATCAAAACTAACTTCATCACCTTCGCGGATGTTGTCGATCAAACCTGTAACGTGTACAAATATTTCCTTACCACCTGTACTTGGTGTAATAAATCCAAAGCCTTTCGACTCGTTAAAAAACTTTACTGTTCCTGTTGCCATTATATTGTTTATTTTAAATAATCGCGCAAGGTACGTTTAATTGTTCAGGAAATAGCTAAGTAATTACACAGCTGCCTAAAACTTACACTAAACAAAGGATAGAAACTGGAATTAACAGCACAAAATATAGGTAAACACAAAGAAAGCGCCGGCCCCGACAAAGGGCGCGAGCCGGGTGTATGGCGGGAATGCCGGTTTAGCTTTTCGTGTGATGGATTTATAAGCGCAGCTATAAATCCAGCGAGAAAAGCGTAAGAACCGGCAGGGCGGGCTGGAAGCATGCCCTTTGTCTTGATCTTTTGGTTACTTTTGGATCAAGCCAAAAGTAACGCATAGTGCAACGATTCGAAGCGACAACCAGGCATCTTATCTTAACCAATCATTACAACAAGGGCGTTGCCTGCGGCCCGCGCTTTCTGCTCATACTACACAGACGTTAGCCACGCCACCACACCATCCATCCCACAGCCGGTATCCGCGCCAATCGCTAACGCAAAAATTCCGGGTGTTTCTACCCTCTTTACGGCTTGCCGAAGAGAGGGTGGTCGAGCGAAGCAAAGACCGGGTGAGTTTTAATAAAGCGACATTACCGCCAATGCACTGCGGCAAATTACCCCATCTTCAAATTTTCAAATTCTCAAATCTTCAAATCAAATTAAATCCTACCTTAGTGTCCTTTTTACATCTATATAAATGACCACCATAAAAGCCTGCATTTTCGACCTCGACGGCGTAATCGTCGACACCGCCATATACCATTACCAAGCCTGGAAGCGCCTTGCCAATTCCCTCGGCTTTGATTTTACCGAACACCAGAACGAGCAACTAAAAGGCGTAAGTCGCGTGCGCTCGCTTGAGCTGATACTAGGCTGGGGCGGCGTAACCAAAACCCCTGCCGAGCAGGAGGCCCTCGCCACCCAAAAAAACACCTGGTATGTCGACATGATCAGCCACATGACCCCCGCCGAAATATTACCCGGCGCAAAGGAGTTTGTCGAAGCCTGCCGTCAGGCCGGTATAAAAACCGCCCTCGGCTCCGCCAGTAAAAACTCCATGACGATACTCGAAAAAATAAACATGGTAAGCCTGTTCGACGCAGTTATCGACGGCAACAAAGTATCCAAAGCCAAACCCGACCCCGAAGTATTCCTCAAAGGCGCCGAAGCCGTAGGCGTACCCCCGGCCCAATGCGTAGTATTTGAAGACGCCATAGCCGGCATCGAAGCCGCCATAGCGGGGGGTATGAAGTCGGTTGGTATTGGCTCACCCGCAGTATTAGGCAAAGCCAATTTGGTAATAAGTGGCCTCGATAAAATGACTTTGGAAAAATTGAACGAATTATAGCAAATTAATTACGCGATGAAAAACACTAAACGGCTCGAATGGCTATTTATTGGCGTAATAGTAGCGGTAATTGTAGGTGTTTGTTATCGTGTATTGTTCAATGCCGGCTGGATGGCTTTTATGTTCAGTGTAATGAGCATAAGCTTCCTGTTAGGTATCCCTTTGGTTATGGGCTTTATTACAGTTTATTATGCCGAGCGTAACCGGCTGTATGGTTTAGGTTTTGCCATAACAGGGCCATGGATTTCCATAATGGCATTGTTTTTTATAACCATCCTTGTCAGCCTGGAAGGGTGGGCATGTTGGTTAATGGCATTGCCCATTTTCATGATTATGTCGAGCATTGGCGGGCTTTGGGCGCATCATATTCGCAAAAAGAAACACAACAACAGGCTGCAATTATCATTGGTTGTTCTTATTCCGTTTATCATAAGTCCTGTTGAACACTTTATAGGGGCAAGCACAACAAACTACAAGGCGTATACCGAAATAACCATAAATGCCAGTAAAGAACATATCTGGAACAACGTTACCCGTGTACGCGCTATCAACGAAAAACAGGATAGCGCGAGTTTTACCCGTTTCCTGGGTTTCCCAAGGCCAATAAAAGCCGAGTTGGATACCAATGCTGTAGGCGGCAGGCGAAAAGCGATATTTGATAAAGGATTGGTATTTGATGAACATGTTACAGCATACCAGCCGTATAAACTGATGCAGTTTACCATTAGTGCAAATCCCTATGCCATACCCTCAACCACAATGGATAAACATATTGTAGTTGGCGGCGAATATTTTGATGTGCTGAATGGTACCTATGAACTGGAGCGCATTAACGATAATACTTATAAGCTGCATTTATACAGCAACTTTAAACTACATACCACATTTAATTTTTATGCCGATATATGGGCAGGATTAATTATGAAAGACATACAACAAAACATTCTTAAAGTGATAAAACAACGCTCCGAATCTGAATAAACATGGCAAACAACAAACTCATCATCTACCAATTACTGCCACGTTTATTCGGCAATACCAATACCACCAATAAATACTACGGTTCCATCGAAGAGAACGGCTGCGGCAAGTTCAACGATATAAGCACCAAGGCCCTTGTTGAGATCAAACAACTCGGCATCACCCATATCTTCTACACCGGCGTCATCGAGCACGCCACCATGACCGACCATTCCCCTTCAGGCATAAAAACCGACGACCCCGACGTAGTAAAGGGCCGCGCAGGTTCGCCTTATGCCGTGAAGGACTATTACGACGTCGACCCCGATCTCGCCATCAACATACCCAACCGCATGGCCGAATTCGAGGCCCTGATAAAACGCACCCACGACACCGGCCTAAAAGCGATAATCGACTTTATCCCCAACCACGTTGCCCGTACCTATCAATCCGATGTTAAACCCGCCGGCATACGCGACATTGGCCAGGATGATGACAATACCAAAGCCTTCGATCCCAAAAATGATTTTTATTATATCCCGGAGCAGTCGTTCATCGTACCGCCCGGCTACAACCCCGGCGGCGATGGTTTCTCCAGCCCGCTAAAGGATGGCAAGTTTGATGAAAACCCCGCCAAAGCAACCGGCAACGATGTATTCAGCGCATCGCCCTCAATCTACGATTGGTTCGAAACCGTTAAACTAAACTACGGCATCGATTTTAGCGATAATAAAAAAACATATTTCGATCCACCACCACCATTGTGGAACAAGCTGTACGATATTTTAAATTACTTGGCCAACAAAGGCATCGACGGCTTCCGCTGCGATATGATAGAATTTACGCCCGTTGAGTTTTGGGCATGGCTCATCCCCAAGCTAAAAACGGCACATCCGGATATCATCTTTATCGGCGAAGCCTACCAGGCAAATTTATACAGTAAATATATCCACGATGGTAAATTTGATTACCTGTACGATAAGGTTGGCCTGTACGATGCCCTAAAGAAACTCATCCGCAACCAACCCGACGCCACCACCTGGGACATCAACAACGTTTGGAACAACCAAACCCGCGGTATAGATGGCCAGATGCTGCGTTTCCTCGAAAACCACGACGAGCAACGCATTGCCAACGAAGGTTTCGCGGGCAACCCCTGGCTGGCTGTCCCGGCCATGATCGTCACCGCTACGCTGAATACCGGCCCCATAATGCTATATTCAGGGCAGGAGGTAGGCGAACCTGCCAACGGCTCGCAAGGCTTTAGCGTAAATGGTAACACAAGTATATTTGATTATTGCGGCATCCCCGAACATCAAAAATGGTTCAACAACGGCCAATGCGATGGCGGCCATCTATCCGAGGATCAAAAAAATCTCCGCGATTTCTACAGCAAATTATTGACCGCTGTACTAAACAACGGGGCCCTAAATTCCGGCGAATTTTACGAACTGATGCTGGCTAATGAGCATCAACCTGGCTTCGACACTAAACTTTACATCTACCTGCGTTACACCACAAGCAAACGTGTATTGGTAATAACCAATTTTGGTCGATATGAGCG
>Ga0207142_1058_pt1 | contig 19648 bp, 13 predicted proteins | sample Alteio_BWMinHeat_2_FD_153561 | JGI IMG/M metagenome (GOLD analysis project Ga0207142, IMG submission 153561) | Enriched cells from forest soil in Barre Woods Harvard Forest LTER site, Petersham, Massachusetts, United States -... | ecosystem: Environmental > Terrestrial > Soil > Temperate forest >... | reverse complement strand
ATATCGTCAGCAAAAACTGGGCAGCTCTCTGCAGCCAATGGAGGCAATATCACTCTAGTGGCGTTTGGCGGACGGGTTAATCAGAACAGCGAAACATTTAACATTAACACAGGCGGCAGTTTAACTGGTAACAATGGCAATTTGCTAGCTATTGCTGGCGATTCAGCTAATTACAGTATTTTCAATACCATTAACACCACTGGTGGTACTGGCAGCGGAGGCAATGTCAATCTAGCCGTTGCCATTCCAGGTATTTCTAATGGTGGTTTCTCTATTTTAAATAATGCTAGTACTTCAGGAACTATCTGGGCAGCTTCTGCTGCTACTAGTCCTTATGCTTATACTTACCTCAGCACCGGCAATATAACTAGCAGTGGTACTGTTACTTTAGTGACCAGCCATAATCTTATTATGGGCAATATAACCACATCTGGTGGCGCCGTTGCTGGGGTGAGTGGCACAGGAATTTCTATAAATCTTAATGACAACATTACCACAAGTGGCGGTGCAATAACCCTCATCGCTGGCGCCAGTTTCTCCGGTACAAATACAGGAGTAACAGTAAGTGGCGGCTCTACTGACGGTGGTTCAATTAATTTGAATCTGAATGGTGGTTCTAGTACCAGCACATTATCATCAGCGAACACAGGGCAATTGTCAGCAGCCAATGGAGGCAATATCACTCTAGCAACTTTTGGTGGCTCGATTAATCCTCGTTCCGATTGTACATTTGACATTAGCACAGGCGGCAGTCTGACTGGTAGTAATGGCAATGTGCTGGCGATTGCTGGTAGCTCAAACTCCACCAGTTATTTTAGTACCATTAATACCACTGGTGCAAGCGGTGGTAATGGTAATGTTACCCTGGCGACTGCCACCCCAGGTGTTGGCAGTGGAATCACAATTAGCAATGGTGCTATAACATCAGGCAGTCTTTCGGCGACCGGTACTCCTGCAACACCAAGTCCAGTCGATATTGGCAGCATTACTACTGCTGGTGGAAATGTAGCTATAGTGAGCAGTGGCGATATCAATTTCACGAGTGCAGGCAGCATTCTCAGCACCTCCGGCGGTGCGATAACGCTTATGGCTGGAGCGAGCTTTGCCACTCCCAGTAGTAGTGAAACTATCAATGTTAGCGGTGGTAACACTACTGGTGGTTCAATGATTTTTACAAATGGTTACAGCACATTATCGTCAGCGAACACCGGGCAATTGTCAGCCGCCAATGGAGGTAATGTTACCCTAGCAGCTTTTGGTGGCGCAATAAATTCTGCCTGGAATGCTGTTGGACTTAACATTAATACAGGCGGCAGTTTAACTGGCAGCAATGGTAACGTCGTAGCAATTGCTGGTGGTTCAAACACGATAAGCACATTCAATATTATTGACACTACCGGTGCAACCGGAGGCAGTGGGAATATTACTATAGCAACTGCTACCCCGGGTGTTGGCAGCGGAATTAAAATAAATAACGGTGCTATAACATCGGGCAATCTTTCAGCAAATGCGACTCCCTCTACGGTAAGTCCAATTTATATACTCCAGCATATTGTTACTGCTGGTGGAAATGTAGCCTTAGTCAGTAGTGGTTTTATTTATTTTCCTGCCCCAAGCAATATTGTCAGTACTTCAGGTGGTGCGATAACGCTTATTGGGGGAGCAAGCTTTTCGACTCCAAGCGGTGGTGCCACCATCAATGTTACAGGTAGCAGCTCTACGGATGGTGGGATTTATTTAGTCAGTGGTAATTACACGTTATCTTCAGCGAACACCGGGCAATTGTCAGCCGCCAATGGGGGCAATATTACTTTGGTAGCGTTTGGCGGCTGGATTAATGTAAATCTTGGCACCTTTAACATTAGCTCAGGCGGCAGTTTGACTGGCAATAATGGTAATTTAATCGCGATTGCCGAAAACTCAACCCATACCAGTGTTTTCAATAACACTGATACTACCGGTGGCACTGGTAGCGGAGGCAATATCACCATAGCAACTGCTACACCAAATGTTGGTAGTGGGATCACCATTAGCAACGGCGCCATAACATCAGGCAGTGTTTCGGCAGGTGCCACGCAATCCTCTTCTCTTTCTTTTGGCAATACAACTGGCCCAGGTTCAACAATAAACGTTACTTCCGGTCTTAATGCCACCTTTGGAAGTATCACAAATAATGGGTTGCTGGCAAACCCTGGTGGAACAATTAATATTGCTACTAACAGTGCCACTGCCTTTACGGTTGGCTCTTCAACAAGCAATTGTGTCAATGGCACAATCTCTGCTAATGGTGGACCAACAGCAGGTGGGTCCGGTGGCACTATTTCAATTACTAATAATGGCAGCGGTGGCATTACAGTCGCTAATAATAGCAATTTGTCTGTTGCTGCAGGCAGTGGTGGCGGAGCCGGCGGATCTGTAACACTAACCGGTGGCAGCGGTACGGTAACTTTAAGTAGTGGAACTTTAAATGCTAGTGCTGCTGGATCAGGCAATTATCAAGGCGGTGCAATTTTAATCACTGGTACAACAATAAATGCAAGCGGTACAACCGCCATTAATGCAAATGGGGTCAACAGTGGTAATGGTGGCAGTATTACTTTGACTGATAGTAGTTCATCCACACTTAGCTTGCCAGCAATGAGTGCTACTGGTAGTAGTGCTGTAATTTCTGTTACTAATAGCGGCACAGGTGGTATAAGCACCTCTGGCAATATTACAAGTGGAGGCACTTTAGCTTTACTTGCAACTGGAACTAACGGTGCTATAGCATTAGGTGCCAATGTATCTGGAACTGTTGATACTATTACAGCTTCTGGTTCTGGCACAATCACTCAAACATCTGGCACTGTCACCGGTACAACATCTGTTGCATTCACTAGCGGCAGTGGCACTATTGGTTCATTGAACATCGCTACACCTAATTGGACTGCTAACACAACTGGTAATGTCACATTAGTTGATAGTCAAGCTACAACAGTTAATGGAGTATCAACAGGAGCAAATATTAGCTTCACAGATTCTGCTGGTGGTGCTGGTGCATTAACAACTTCTGGCACTATTACTGCTACTGGTACATTAGCGTTACTTTCAACTGGCACTAATGGCGGCCTAGTTCTTGGTGGTAATGTGTCTGGTACCGCCGACACAATTTCAGCTTCTAGCTCTGGCACTATTACACAAACTTCTGGCTCTGCCACTGGCACAACTTCCGTTGCTTTCACTAGTGGCTCTGGTGCCATTGGTTCATTGAACATAGTTACACCTAGTTGGACGGCTAACACAACCGGTAATGTGACATTAGTCGATAGTCAAGCAACAACTGGTAATGGAATATCTACTGGTGCTAACGTTAGCTTCACAGACAGCGCCAGTGGTGCTGGTGCATTAACTATTTCTGGCACTATTACTGCTACTGGTACACTTGCACTGCTTTCAACTGGAGCTAGCAGTAGCATAGTATTAGGCAGTAATGTAAGTGGCCCTTCGGTTTCATTTACAACTGCTACTTTAACAAATAATGCGACAGCTACAGCCAATACTGGCAATTTGTCTATTCAAAGCAATGGCGCCGGTAATGCATTGACTGTTAACTTAGCCTCTGGTTCCGGACTCACGGCATCGGCAGGAAATGTAAATTTCGATAGTACTAGTGCTGGATCAATAATAATACAACCAGTAAGTGGTGTCACACCATTAGGTGCTATTTCAGCTAATGGCAATGTTAACCTAAATATAGGCTCTAATGCAGCTACAGTCACTGCCAATGCAATATCCGGAACAGTACAAGATCCAAATGCTAATTTCGGTATACCAGCAGCAAGCAATATTTCAATAACAGTAGCCTCAGGAGCATTGTCGGTCGGTAATTTTGCTAATGGTTCAGGTAAATCTATATCTGTGGTCAATACAGGCAACGCTGGCACAGTGACAACAGCTGGTAATTTGCAAACTGGCACAACAGTAACGTTGACCAGTGGTAATGCTGGTTCTCTAACCATAGGGACAGGTGATACCGTAACAGGTGGAACAGGGGTTAACTTTAATGCTCCAACCCAAAATATAAATGGAATAGTAACAGCAACAACTGGAGATGTAAACATACAAAGCAACGCAGCCGGATATGCGTTAACTGTAAATATGGGACCAAATGTAGGTGGAGTGCCAACGAAATTATTAGCAAGCAACGCGGGTGGCAATGTCAACTTTAATAATACAAACGCTGGTGCAGTAACAATAACCGGTGGACCAAGCAATGGTCTAATATCAGCTGGTAATGATGTTGTAATGAAGGGCGGAACAGGAGCAGTCAACGCAAACGTTTATCAAATAACAGGCTGCATACATGCAAGTGGTTCGTCAGTCACAATACAAACAGCAGCGGGAAATCTGGACTTCTGCGCCGGTATCGATACATCATCAGGCTTAGGATCTGGCGGAGCAATAGTAATAACGGCCAATGGCGGCGACATAAGCAGTGGCGCAATAACAACTAATGGTAGTGGAGTAAGTAACTCAGCTGGTAATGTGACGCTATCTGCTTCTAATGGAATGACTATTGGCAATGTCAATGCCAATGGCAGTGCTGGCGCATCAGGTGGAACAATAAATCTTACTAGCAGCGGACAAACAATTACAGGCACTTACTTAAGTGCAACTGGTAGTGGCGGTAATGGTGGCTCAGTTACAACTAGTAGCACCAAACTGGTTTTATCTGGTACAGATGGTAGTAGCAACAGTGTTAATGTCTCATCATTAAGTACTGGCAATGGTGGCACAGTATCAATTACCACCACTGCACCGCTTGTATTCACGGTAGGCAATGGTGGAGATAGTACCGGTAATGGCACAAAAGGAAACATTCGCGCTGACGGCATCAGTGGTGGCAATATTACAATGACCAATTACGGTAACACGACCGATGGCAATCAAGTTGTTAATGGCATTATCACTGCCAACGGTACAACAGGCAACGGTGGTAGTATTTTGTTTCAAGGACAATCAGGCGCACAAGTACCATTGATGGTTACCGTTAATGATTTGGTACAAGCTACAGATACCGCTGATACAAGTGGTTTAATAGGATTCAATGGCGGTCCTGCACAAGATGATTATTTGGAAGGCACAGGTACCATACATGCTGGCCAAGCAGTAAGAATAGGCGATCTCAATCCCAATACTCTGGCTCTAGTTAATCCGGCTGCCGGCACTGTATATCTCAGTAAGACGCTAACTATAGGTAATGCAATTGAAACTAATGGCTCCTATCCACCAGTTCAATCATCAACAACATCTACATATTCTGGCTCAAGCCTAATATTATTTATATCCGCAGTACCTTCCAATGAAAGCGCAACTACACCGTCCCTAACGGCTGTTGATCAGACTCCTATCCAAGGTTATGCCCAGTTTGCTGTTGAGGAACAGGATCAAGAGGACAGCTCTAATGGAGCTTACAGGAACACTCAAACCGCGAGCATTCCAGGATTAAGAAGCTACGGTCATGATTTCTCAGGCTTAGTAAGAAGTCCAATAATAGGAAGTGGTCTGAAAGTAACATCGGCGACCGCTGATAATTTCCTGGATATTGACAAAGGTAATATTTTGCTATCACCAGACAAAGATATAATCGTTGGTACTCATGAAGGACGTATCTCCATTTTGCCCGGCGCTATTGCCTTTGTGATGGAATCAGGTAATGATGTAATTATTTATGCTTTACGGCAAAGTGCACCAAATCAAATCAGCGTTATGGTCAACACGAACAAGATTGTTATGGAACCAGGTCGTATGCTTGTATTAACCAGACAGCAAGTAACAAACTTTGAAGATATCAACGCTGAATGTCACTCTATTAGTTATCACGGAGCCCAAGCAGTACCTTTGAATAATGATCAGAAAGTCAAAGCGTTTATGGCTAAGTTCTCCATTGCTTCTGCTCTAGTGACTGTGGAACCATTGAAACAATTAATTGTTTCTACCGATAAGCAAGATCAAGTAGCTCTAGCAAAGATAGTAAAGGGTGCTGCCATTCTAGGAGATGTTGCCACAAATAACGTTGATGAACCATTTAAACCACATCAATATTGACCGCTCGTTAATTTTTAAGCTGCGCATCATTTTCACCTTGATTTCCGGCTAACAATAAGGCAAAATCTTGCTTATGATTTGCTTGCGAAGATATTAATTGTATGTGGGTAAAAGCGAAGCAAGAATTCATTGTTATTTTTATCTTCTTGCTTCTTGTAAATATGCAATATTTTTTTCCCCAGTTTAGTAAAGCTAATGAGCAGATACGCTCGCCTCGCTTTGCCGGCAGCTGGTATCCAGCTGAAGCAGATGTACTCGAGAAAATGCTCACTAATTACCTGCAAGCGGCAAGTTCTCAATTGTCCAGTCAACCGCCTAATGAGCAAATAGGCAAAAACGTATTGGCAATCATTGCTCCTCATGCCGGCTATATGTATTCTGGACAGACAGCTGCTTTTGCTTATGCTACTCTATCGGGTTCTAGATACAAACGTGTTTTTCTTTTAGGACCCAGTCACCATGTGCCCTTTGCTGGAGCAGTTCTGCCTTCTCAATCAATTTTTGAAACTCCTCTGGGTAAAATAGAAATAGATCAAGCAACAGTAAACAAACTCTTAAAATTGCCTGGCTTTCAACAGGTGGATCAAGTATTTGATATAGAGCATTCATTAGAAATGCAATTGCCTTGGATTTGTAAAACATTGAACAAGGCAAAACTTGTACCCATGGCTATTGGCAATGTCAACAGAGAAACCATCGCCGAAATTGCTAGTGCGATAAAAAAAGAGTTATGCCCTGGAGACTTAATTATTGTCAGTTCTGATTTCACTCACTATGGTCCACGTTTTGATTATCAACCTTTTAATGATGAGACAACGGACTCTGGTCTAAAGAAGAGAATTGCAGAATTAGACAAAGAAGCTTTTAATCATTTAAAAAAACTGGACGGTAGTGAGCTACTTGAATTTTATCAACGCAGTCACGATACCATATGCGGTATTTATCCTTGCGCCATTCTTCTTTCGCTTTTGCCTGCCGATGCCCAGGCCAAGCTCCTTAATTACCGCACCTCTGCCGACATTGAACCAGATCCTCAGGGCAACAGTGTAAGCTACATGTCCATAGCTTTTTCTGCTCCTGGTTTGACAACGCATAAAAAAGCAGAGTCTACCAAAGAAAAAAAATATAAACCTCTTTCTTTGGCTGACGGACAAGCATTACTAAAGATTGCTAGGCAGACTTTGCAAGATTATCTATCTGGTAATAGAAAAGATTCTTCGCAATATGAAAAACTGCTGAGCCAGCACCAAATAGATCGCTTCAAAGAAGAACATGGTGTTTTTGTCACTCTTTATGAAAAGCCTCAGCAACCAATATCTACGCAGCACAGCAATAGCCATCCAGCAAAGCAATTGCGGGGTTGTATTGGTTATATTTATCCTAACAAGCCCCTGCTGACAGGAGTTTGTGAAAACGCCATCAATGCTGCTTGCGCTGACCCACGCTTCACTCCTGTGACTGCCGATGAGCTCCATAATCTTGATCTAGAAATAAATATTCTCACTAAACCAATACCTGTTTCTTCCTGGCAGGATATAAAACTTGGACAAGATGGCATTGTCTTAAAGAAAGGAGGCAGGCAAGCTGTATTTTTACCGAAAGTAGCGACAGAATTTGGTTGGGATTTGCCGCAGACCCTGACACAACTATCTCTCAAGGCTGGATTGGCACCTGATGATTGGCGTGACGGTGCTCAGTTTGAAGTTTTTCAGAGCGAGATTTTTAATTAAGTTTCGACAAAATAAAACATCTTCTCTATCCTTTGTCTTATGATTATGAGCGAATTGTGTTTATATATAAGCTATGGCGCGAGGGATATCACATGGATATAAGATCTTTCTGGACAGCAGTGGAAGAGCGGATAAAGAAATATGATCTGCTCACACACCCTTTCTATCTTGCCTGGAGCAAGGGACAGCTAACTAAAGATGACTTGCAAATGTACGCCAAGCAGTATTACAAACACGTGGAAGCATTTCCAGAATATCTGGAATCACTTGAAAAGCGTTTGCCGGAAGGTAGTTTGCAGACAACTATCAAAGAAAACCGTGAAGATGAATTGGGATCTAAGTCCGCAAATGGACAATCGCACTCCGACATGTGGCTTGATTTTGCTGAAGGCATGGAAGAAAATAGAGAATCAGCAAAAAACTTTGATCCTATTCCAGAAGTAAAGCAATTGATTTCTCAATTCCGCAACGTAAGCGAACAAGGCATGCCTATAGAAGCATTAGCTGCCTTTTATGCATATGAATCTCAAGTACCTCATATCGCTGATGAAAAAGGAAAATGGCTCAAAGATTTATATGGTGCTGATGCTAAAACATGCCGCTATTTTTCTGTACACAGTGTCGCCGATATTGAACATACCAATGTTTGGCATCAGCTGATTGATCAAGAAATTAGTGGTGAGCCAGAAAAAGCACAGCTGGCTTTGGACAGCGTTGAATCGACTGCTCAATCATTATGGAAAGTACTTGACGGCATAGAAAAACAAAGGACAGGCGGTAAAGTACCAGCGCAGTGCTGCTGATCTAGACCACATGGAAATGCAGTGGAGCGCGGCGCGGCGAGGAGCCGTGCAAAGCGGAACGTCTATACGCGCGTTGAGCCAAGCAGAGCGCAGGCGAAGCAGCGCTTAGTTATGTAGTTGCATCTAAGCCAGCGCCAATACCAAATGGATGTTTTAGGGCTGCTACAAAGCGCTTGTCGACTACATTCCAATCAATGGTCTGCGCGAAGGCATCTAAATATTTGGCTCGATCAATTCCATAGTCAATCATATAAGCATGTTCATAAACATCCAGCACCAATACTGGTACTACATCAGCCGGTGTAAACAGATTGTGAAAATCCAAACCAAAAGTATCTAGCCTACCAATACGAGTGTTATAGCCTACAATAACCCAACCGCGCATAGATTTTCCAGAAGCGCGCAAATAATCCATAAATTTGGCTATACTGCCAAATCGTTCATCAATTGCTGCCCGCAAGTCACCTGTTGGCTCGCCACCGGTACCGCCGAGATTGCCAAAATAGTATTCATGATAAATTGCACCATTAAGTGCATAGCTTTGTTCAGCTAACAGTTCTCTCAGTGGCGAATAGGTTGGATTGGCCGAAGCTAAATCAACATCTTTTAATTTGCGAGAAATCTCATTGGCCTTTTTCACATAACCTTGATAAAGCTTTATGTGTTGGCTAAGTTGATTTTGCGACAATCCATCTATTTTTTTATTAAGAAGCCCATTAAAATCTCTGGCTATATACGGTTCATTAATAGAACTGCTTTCACCTGGTTTCTGCGCAGCAGCTTTACTAGCTGAAGTTGACGCAAGTAAAGACGAGGCGGTCGCTGCCCCGACAAGTAAGATCTCGCGGCGGCTCAATTCATTTCCAGTAGTATTTATAGAATCATCCATCATAATAATTTTGTCCTCCTGATTTATGCTTTGGCTGTATTGCCGACAACTATCATTGTTGTCAGCTTGAAAAGTAATTTTGGATTAATTTTTATTTGATACCGCTCCGTCGTATCCGGGCTCAGTAAACCTCGCCCCTACAACCTATATTTATATCCGCTTTATCCCCGTTCCGCTGCGCACGGCTCCTCGCCGCGCTTCACTCCACTACACCTTCTATATTAAGATTATTATTCTCCTATTAACAACATTTCTCTCAAACAGGGAAGACATTGTTATTGGGCACAACTATAATGTCCCCTATGAAAATAGACGTTTGCAAAGAATGCCTTTGCATCTATTTTAATCATCAAGATTGAGGACAATGCACAAATGAAGGCTTCCAAATCTACAACCAAAATTGAATTGCCAAGTTCCGGCAAACAAACCAGCCCAGCAAAATCAAATGAGCTAAATGTTGCTAATTCACAAAGGCCGAGTGCTAGTTATAGTCTTACGCTACGCTTAAAAATAAAAAATGTTCCCGGAATGCTTGGCAAGGTGACATCGCTTATTGGCCAAATTGGTGGCGACATAGGAGCCATTGATATTGCCGGGTTTGAGAAAAATGTCATCATTCGCGATCTCACGGTCAAAGTGCGGGATTCAGTACACGGCGATAGCCTGGTAGAGTCTCTCAAGCAATTAAAAGATGTTGAAGTGTCGCATGTATCTGACCGTACTTTTTTAATGCATTTAGGCGGCAAAATAAAAATAGCCAACAAAGTACCTTTGCGCACACGCGACGATCTCTCTATGGCTTACACACCTGGAGTAGCAAGAGTTTGTATGGCAATTCATAGCCATCCAGAAGATGTCTATAAACTAACCATTAAGCGCAATTCTGTGGCCGTGGTCACTGATGGTTCAGCTGTCCTGGGACTGGGCAATATTGGCCCAGAAGCTGCATTGCCAGTCATGGAAGGCAAGGCTATGCTCTTCAAAGAATTTGGCAAAATTGACGCTTATCCAATATGTTTAGCAACTCAAGACACAGAAGAAATTATCAACACAGTCAAGAATATTGCCACTGTATTTGGCGGCATCAATCTTGAAGATATTTCTGCTCCTCGTTGTTTCGAAATCGAATCACGGTTAAAAGAGCTACTCGATATTCCTGTGTTTCATGACGATCAGCACGGAACAGCAGTTGTTGTTCTCGCTGCTCTTTTTAATGCAGTCAAAATAGTAAAAAAGAAACTCGCAGACTTAAAAGTGATTGTCAGCGGTGTGGGAGCTGCTGGTGTTGCCTGCACAAAAATACTCATGAGCGCAGGTGTGCGCAATATCATTGGTTTTGATAGAGTCGGCGCCATCTACCGTGGACGCCAGGAAAATATGAACTATATGAAAGACTGGTTTGCTGAACATACCAACCCAGAGTCTTTCAATGGTAGCCTGGCTCAAGCTCTGGCTGGAGCTGATCTTTTCCTGGGCTTGTCTGGACCTGGCACCATAGAAGCAGAATCTCTAAAGAAAATGAATCGAGACGCCATAGTTTTTGCTATGGCCAATCCAGTGCCTGAAGTAATGCCTGAAGAAGCTGCACCCTATGTAAGAATTATGGCCACTGGACGCTCAGATTATCCAAATCAAATTAACAATGTTCTTGCCTTCCCCGGAATCTTCCGTGGTGCCCTAGACTGTCAGGCCAGTGACATTAACGAACAGATGAAGTTGGCCGCTGCACATGCCATTGCCTCAGTGATAAGTGACAGCGAGTTAAACGAAGACTATATTATTCCAGGTGTGTTTAATCCCAAAATAGTTGAGTCGGTTGCTAAAGCAGTAGCAATGGCCGCCGTTAAAACAGGCGTAGCCCGCAAGCAAATGAAAACAAGTGAGCCAGAAGAGCTTATGCCAGGATTTTCTTCACAAGAGGAAGATTGAAAAGATTGACGGGAGGATTATCTGTCATGTCCAACATAGAAGAACAGCGAAAACAAAGAGAAAGAGAGGCTCATGCCCAGGAACAGCGCGAACGGGAAGAGCGCCAAAAAAAAGAAGAACGCCTGCGGGCGCAGCACAGACACGAGGAGGAACAACGGCGTTGGACAGGACTAGCAGTCAAAACGCAGCAAGACAAACGGCAAAAGGGGATAAATGAGGCTGAGGAAAAACAACGCCAGTTCTTAAAGAAATTAGAAGAAAAGAAAAAGGAAAAACAATAACTTTAAGAAGGGTTCACCTTTTCTGTTTGCTGTTTACGCCGTTGCCTGTTTCTATTTAAAACCTCGGCAAAAAATCCAGCCATCAAGAGTACTACGCAAGCTAGCTTTAAAAAATAACTCTGCTGGTGCACAAGCACAGCTGCTACAAAACCAAGCAAGGCTGACAATCCATAGAGCAAATAGGCAACAGATTTCTGTGACAGCCCTGTCTGCAAAAGCCTGTGGTGAATATGCTCAGAATCAGGAGTAAAGATGGATTTGCGTTGAGCTACTCTGCGAATAATGGCCCAGGTAGTGTCAAGAATTGGGAAAAACAAAATAAGTAGAACAAGCAAAAAGGTAGGCACTATAAGTGTAGCTGCTGCCGCTCCTTTTATAACACCGGTAATTGATACCGCACCAAGAATGAAACCAGTCAAATATGCTCCAGAATCGCCAAGAAAAATGCGAGCTGGATTAAAGTTCCAGCGCAAAAATCCTAGCAGTGCACCGGCAAGCACTGCTGCTGTTAAGGCAGCATAGGGACGATCAATGCTATGGGCCATAGCCACTGTCCAAATAGTAAGCGCCGAAATAGCAGAAACACCGGCAGCTAATCCATCCATGCCATCTATTAAATTGACAGCATTTGACATACCAACTAGCCAAACGATAGTAATAGGCAGACTTAAAATACCTAGATCAATAACATTACCGACAGAGGAGCTAGCAGCAGCTAATGCTGGCAAAGCATGTCCAGTTCCTGCTATTCCTGAATGTACAGGCACAGATAAAGCCCCTGATGTTATACCAGGCATTGGGATGGTTTTAATTTTTACTCCTAACGAATACGCTGCACAGGCAGCCAATATCTGTACCAGTAGCTTAAGCTTGGCCGGTAATGACTCCAAATCGTCCAGCAGTCCTAACAAAAAAATTATTGTGCCACCAAGGGCAATACCAATTAATCCCCCCTCGCCAACGCGAGCATTTTTGGGAAAACGTCCTGTTGCGGCAACAAGAATTGCCAGAGTAATCATCAGGCTAATATAAATTGCTACACCGCCAAGGCGCGGTACTGGCACTTTATGTATCCGCCTTTCTTCACCTGGCTTATCCACCAATCCCAAGCCAAGGGCACGAGAACGAATTTCAGGTGTCAGCCACCAGCTTATAGCCAAAGCAATTAAAAAACCCGGAATCTGAGCAGCATCAAGGCGCCCATTACAAATAAAAATCGCCCAACCTAAGCCAACAGCCAGCAAAAGAACTTGAAAAAGCCTTATTAACACTGCATTGCCTGCCCTTATTAAAGCATTACCTCAAGGCCACCGATTTTTCATTTAGTCCAGTGTATAGGGGGAATTGTTTGCATAATTTAGCCACGCTTTGCTTGACTTCTTTTTTGATTGCTTCATTTTCAGGATTCTTTAAAATTTTGACTATCGCATCAGCAATAATTTCCATCTCTTTAATGCCCATGCCTCGCGTTGTCACAGCCGGTGAGCCCAAGCGAATACCGCTTGTGACAAAAGGTTTTTCCGGATCGTTAGGAATAGTATTTTTATTAACAGTAATTTCGACATCCTGTAATAGAGCGCTGGCCTTTTTACCGGTCATCTTTAACGAACGCAAATCAATACAAAGGAGGTGATTATCAGTACCCCCGGCTACGATATTGAGTCCATTATCCAAAAATGTTTTGGCCAAAGCACGAGCATTAGCTTGAACATTACGCTGATATCCAATAAATTCCGGTTGCAAAGCTTCATAAAAAGAGACCGCTTTAGCAGCAATCACATGCATAAGCGGACCACCTTGAATACCCGGGAAAACCGCTTTATCAATAGCAGTAGCAAATTCTTCCTGACACATCACTACACCACCACGGGGCCCTCTCAATGTTTTATGGGTGGTAGTAGTAACAAAATGAGCATGTGGAAAAGGATTTGGGTGTAGTCCAGCTATTATCAGCCCTGCAATATGCGCTATGTCGGCAAAAAATAAGGCATTGATACTATCTGCAATCTCCCTAAATTTTTCAAAGTCAATGATACGCGAATAATTGCTGGCGCCAACAACAATCATCTTAGGTTTATGTTCTTTAGCTAACCTGGCTACTTCATCATAATCAATCAAACCAGTCTCTAGATTGACTCCATAGGCGATTACTTTAAACCACTTACCCGAAATATTCAGGGGCATTCCATGAGTCAAATGTCCACCATGATCTAGCCTCATTCCCAGAATGGTATCGCCCGGATTTAAAGTTGCAAAATAAACAGCTGTATTTGCCTGGGCGCCACTATGCGGTTGCACATTAGCATGCGGCGCATTCAAAAGCTTCTTTATACGATCAATAGCTAGTTGCTCTACTCCGTCAACGTATTCGCAACCACCATAATATCTTTTGCCTGGCAACCCTTCGGCATACTTATTAGTCAATACCGAACCCTGGGCTTCCAAAACAGCTTCGCTGACATAATTCTCACTAGGGATAAGCTCTAGTCCATCCTGAAGTCTTTTAACTTCAGACTGAATAAGATCGTATATCGCCTTGTCGGTTTGCTCCAGCTTGGTCACTTGTTTTCCTCGGATACCATTAACTTAAATATATTCTACCGAGTTAGTTGATTGAAAGCTAGATCAAATGAGTGCCAGTGCGTTCATTTTCCTGCCGCTGCGGTGTTCAATATATGTTTCTAATAGATGCCTTGCTGCCATGATTGTTTTTTCTATTAACTCGCTTTGAGCGCTCACAAAATGACTATCAGTAAGAGAAGCATTACCTGCTAGGATCAATTTCTTCCAAACTAATGGTGTGAGATAAGTAAAGTATGAAGAGAAACGATCCTGGCTAGAAAAACAGTGATCACAAATTGTTCCACCTAATTCATGATGAAAAACGCTGAGATTAAACTCTACCAATCGCTTGCGACAAATTACACAAGAATCCAATTCAGGCTTTAGACCAAGCAAATGCAATAAAGATAATTGAAAAATCAAACATAAATAAGCAGGATTACTTTCCGGATTGGACAATTGCCGCAGGGTGTTGACCAATAATTCAAAATAAAGTTCTGTTTCTCCACTAACACCCTGACCAAGATGAGCAGTCAATTCAGCATAATAAAGAGCATAAGATAACCGGGTCAGATCATTGCGCAACCCTTTAAAAGTTTCTATACTTTCTGCCTGCGTGATAATATCCAATGATCGGCCGTTGGCTAAAAGCAAGCGATTGACTGCCAGCAGTTCCGCTCGCCCACCAATTTTAGAGCCAGGCTTTCTAGCCCCTTTAGCTACCGCTCTAATCAAGCCGCGTTCAGCTGAAAATAGCGTAATAATCTTGTCTGATTCACCCAGATTGAAGCTGCCGACATTAATAGCACTCACTGAATAAGTCGGCATCGGACCATTATCTCGTTATCGCCTTTTCTTTTGGTTTGTCAATCATTTGGCTGCGCATAAGTTTATGCCAGTCAGCATGAATGAAGCCCAGTTCCGGCTTACCAACTACTTCAAATGTATGCGCGCCAAAATAGTCCCTCTGAGCCTGGGTTAGATTCTGCGGCAAATTAGCACTTAGATAACTGTCGTAATATGTAAGGCTGGCTGATAGTGCCGGCACAGGAATTTGTTTCTCGACAGCAAAACATACTGCGGCTCGCCAGTTAGAATCAGCCTTTTGTTGAAATTGAGCAAATTCAGGATCTAACAATAAATTAGGTAGTTTATTGTCTCTAGCAAAGGCTTTTCTAATTTGTTCCAGCAGACGTGCCCGAATGATACAACCGCCCTTCCAGATGCGCGCTGTTTCAACCAAGTTGATATTCCAATTATATTGTTTAGATCCAGCCGCAATTAAGGCCATGCCTTGAGCATAGCTACAAATTTTGCTGCAATATAAAGCATCATGCAGAGCCGAGATCACGGTGTGCATATTTGGTGCACCCGGTTTGCTAACAACACGATTCATTTTAGCAGCAGCTAAAACCCGCTCTTCCTTTAGAGCGGAAAGCTGGCGGGCAGTTAAAGCAGCATCAATAGTAGGAATTGGTATGCCTAACTCCAAAGCTAATTCAGCTGTCCATTTTCCTGTTCCTTTTTGCCCCGCTTTGTCCACAATTTGATCAACAAATGGTTTACCTGTTGCTGGATCATGTACAGCTAATATATTGGCCGTAATCTCAATTAAGAATGAATCTAAAATCCCTTTATTCCATTCAGCAAATTCTGCTGCGATTTCGTCAGCCGAGAGCCCCAGTCCTCGCTTTAAAACATCATAAACTTCAGCAATTAATTGCATGTCACCGTATTCAATACCATTATGTACCATTTTGACAAAATGCCCGGCGCCATCAGGCCCCAAATAAGTTACACAAGGACCATCATTAACTTGAGCAGCAATCGCCTCCCAGATGGGGCGAATTTCTTCGTATGCCTGTTTATCGCCACCTGGCATGAGTGAAGGGCCATTAAGAGCACCTTCTTCACCACCAGAAACACCTGAACCAATAAAAAGAATACCTTGGGTAGCTAAAGCATCTTCACGGCGACGCGTGTCTAGAAAGTGTGAATTACCAGCATCAATAATGATGTCGCCTGGCTCAAGGTATGACTTAAAGCTTTCAATAGTTTGGTCTACAGCATCTCCTGCTTTAACCAATAAAATTATTTTTCTTGGTTTCTCCAGACTGGCTATAAACTCCTTTATATCCAGGCAGCCAATGATATTTTTGCCGGCAGCCTGCCCAGCAATAAAAGTTTCAGTCTTCTCTTTTGTACGGTTGAAAACAGCAATAGGGAAACCGTGGCGCTCAATATTCAGAGCTAAATTTTCTCCCATTACACCAAGACCAATTAGTCCTATCTTGGCAGTTTTGTTCATTGTTTTATACGCTCCATTTATCCGGTATCCGGGCTCACATGAAGCTCGCCCCTACAGTTCTTCAAATAACTTCGCTTCGAACGGGCTCCTCGCTAATCGCTCCTCGCCCCTACAATCTATTTATTCTGGAATAGCCTCATCAGACTGAACATCAATTACCTTAACGCCGGCCCCGACCAAAAAATCAACCGCATCCTGGGCATGTTTGCCCATTGGCCATAACGGCACCTCAGTATCTGCATAGGCAGTATGGAAGATTATACTGGCTGAATCAAGATAAGGGTAATATTCAGCATATTTTATGTCAGAAAGCAGAACTAACTCCATAGTTTTCTTTCTTTGTAACCGGTCAATTTTGCAAAAAGCAGCATCATGATTGGTAATTTCAAGGACATAGTCGCAATTACTTTGTCTTATCAAATTATAAGTATTGGCAATAAGAAATAAAGCAAAAATAAAGGCCGGTAGGATAAAGGACAAAGCAAAATATTGGATATGAGCAAACGCCAAGCAGCTAATTAAAATAGCAGCAGCAACCATAATCCAACCAAAGCAAATTCCTAATAACATAGGCGCCATGCCCCGGTTACAGCTATCCTTGTCAGAGACAAGTGTCAAATGTTCTGGTCTAATTAATGGCGGTAACATATTATCCTCCCATTAATTGTCTGACCCTAAATATATTCTACGCCAACTATATTAAAGAGAAGTCCTCTGAAATTAATCATTCTAGAAATTGCCAAATAAGATTAAAACCAAGGTAAAGGTGCAGCCGTTCCACAATCCATGAGCAATTATTGCTGGCACAATGCTGTCAGTAATTTCAACCAAATAAGCGAAAATGCTGCCTAAGCAAAAAAGGGGCAGCACTGCACCAGGATCAAGATGGGCTAGAGCAAAGAGCCCGCTACTAAGGAGATTGGAAAAAATAGCACTATAGCGACCACGCAAAAAAGTATAGAAAAACCCTCTAAAAAGGCTTTCTTCAACAAACGGCGCCAGAATACCCAAAGTCAAATAAAAAAGCAGGATAGTAATAAAATTGTCTGTCTTAGCTGCATCCATCACGATAGCTATTATTGGATTGCTGGAACCAGCGCAGTTAAATAATTTGATTGAAAGCAGATAAGCAAAAAGCACAAGCGGTATAGCGGCAAACCAGGCCAAAATCGCTATACCAAAGAGCTTGAATGTTCCACCAATATCGCTGCCTAACCGAAAATTTATTCCCTGCCAAAATGGCAACTTTTGCGGCTTAAGAGCAAAGAAATAAATATACAACAGAGCCGGACCATTGCTGAGCATATAAATGAGAGCAATAGACAAGGCAGCGGCAAAGGAATGTGAACCAACCGATAGGTTGATTACATTGATTTTCTTTAGCCAGATGATGACTATGCCAAACAGAAGCTGGGTACAAAACCAAGCATAAAATACGATGAACACAAGCTTCCAATCATATTTGGCAGTGGCAGCATCGGACAATCTGGATGATTTTTTAAAAAAGAAAAGCTGCCAGACTATAACTATCAAACCAGCAAACCCAAAAACAATGCCAGCGATTCCCAACACCGCTAGCTTAAAAACAAAATTCCAGGTTTGACTTTTAATGGTTGCCAGTAAATTCCGATAATACTCGGGCTGCCGGTTCAACACATACAATCTAAGCAAAGCACGCTGCTTGAACCAGCCAGGAGTCAAATTGTTTTCAATAACCATCTCACTTTCGGCCGGCAGTCCAACTTGCGGTGGCTGCTTGACATTATTTTGGTTGTTTCCATATAATGCCTGCCAAGTCTGGGCCAAATTAGCGTTTCTTTGGACTGTTAAGCAAGCTGCAATTAATTGATTGAGATCTACGTCGGTTAGGTGCCCCAGTTCAAATTTCAGAATAATTTTTTTCGCTAATATATTTACATTATCCTTATCTTCCTGACTAGCTTGTTCAAGAATATTTTCAGCTTCTGAAGCCAACAAACCGGACTTACCGGTTTTTAGCTTATTTATAAATTCATTGTCCGCCGCAGGTGATAAGAACTGCAAAAGGTTGATAGCATCCGCGGCCCGCAAACTAAGCTCAGCTCGATAGCAAGCTATGGTGGCTGCCGATCTGTCCGCAACTTGTCTGTGCTTGCTGCTGAAAGAAGATGCTTTTAAAAGAACAATCCCTATCAGTAGAAGCAGTAAAAACCAGAATATGCTTTTAATATTTGCGCGATGGCGCCATTCAGTTATTTTTATTCACCGCCTTCGCCACCGAAAAAGCCATTGCCATATTCTCCCAGTTCACCAAAGCCGGTAAATTCGCCGAAGTCACCAAAGCCGTCTGGCCCGCTAAATTGGGTGCCCAAATCATACCTGAAATCGACATCTACGCCATCTTGCGTATAGCCTCTATCAAGCGTTGTAATTTGATCAGTATAGTAGCCCCAGGGGAAGCGCCCGGACAGTTTCCGGCGCAGCAAATAACGAGGTACTTTGACATAGCGCAAGCTATATAAAACAAATAATACAAAGATTATTTCTGCTATCAGTAAATTGTCCCATCGCATAATATTTTGCTTGCCATCGCCTGACATGGCTTTGCTAATAGCCGACAGATTGCCTGTTCTACCAGCTATGCTAATCAAGACAGTCGAGCCAGTCAAGGCTAGCTATGGGGAAACTACGAACTAGTTTCCATATAAGCACTACTTTTTATAAGCGCTCTGCTTCACTAATTACTCTGATTCACTCAGGAGTGCGATTTTCTGCGAACCAACCGTGCTAACCGACATTTTAGGCGACTGAGAGCGTTTAAAGTTTTCAATGTATCGCCGCAATGCCTCCCTGATTAAATCCGAACGACTGCGATGCTCAACTTGAGCAACGAAATCTACCTGTTCGAGTAAACCGGCTGGAAGAGCAACAAGTACTTTTTTTGGCATCTCAAATCCTTAAATAGACATTAAACAGGGAAAGACCAGCAATAAACTGCTAGCAAGTTACTCATACCATTGTAAATTGAATGAGCCTTGGAAAGGCTACACTCCCGCGACAAATTTTTAAAGGGCCAAAAG
>Ga0207142_1056_pt1 | contig 20136 bp, 12 predicted proteins | sample Alteio_BWMinHeat_2_FD_153561 | JGI IMG/M metagenome (GOLD analysis project Ga0207142, IMG submission 153561) | Enriched cells from forest soil in Barre Woods Harvard Forest LTER site, Petersham, Massachusetts, United States -... | ecosystem: Environmental > Terrestrial > Soil > Temperate forest >... | reverse complement strand
ACTTGATAGTTCAACAAGCGTTAATGTTTATAATTCAACCAGGCGCACCATAACAGATGAGGATGCTAAAATTTATACGTCGGACCTGGATGAAGCAGTTATTAATAACGAATCGGCTGTATTTGGATTGCCTAAAGAACAATCTATATTAATTATTGAAGACAATACCGACCTGCTTAATTACCTGGCTGAAAAGCTGGGAAATATGTATGAAATATATACAGCTGATAATGGCGGCAATGGACTAAGCGAGGCTTTTGATCGTGTACCAGACCTTATAATTTCTGATGTAGTGTTACCTGGGATATCAGGTAAAAACATTGCAGAGAGCCTTAAAACCGACCTGCGGACATCGCACATACCGGTAATACTGCTAACCGCCCAAAGCAGCGTGGAACAGCAAATCGATGGCATACGCAGCATGGCCGATGCCTACATTACAAAACCATTTAACTTTGATTATTTACTGGCTACCATAAAAAATCTGGTAAAAAACAGGGTGATATTAAAAGAGCACTTTATAAGTGATTCGGGCCACGGCAAAATACCTGTATCCAAAAGTCTCGACAAGAAATTCCTGAGTGATTTTTCGGGTATTGTTGAACAGAACCTGGGTAATGAAGAATTTAATGTTGATGATGTTTGTAAGGCAATAGGTATTTCGAGGGTGCAGCTTTACCGCAAAGTGAAAGCTTTACTTGGCTGCAGTATTACCGATTATATTTTAAATCGCAGGCTAAAAAAGGCTAAATATTTATTAATTAATGAGGGCCATTCAATAGCTGAAATAACTTATATGGTAGGGTTTTCGAGTCCCAATTATTTCTCGACCGTTTTTAAAGCTAAATACGATTGTACGCCTAGCGAATTTAAGCGAAAGCAAAACATTTAAATCTTTTTATGCACTATATCGAATATATCTACCAAAAAACGCCGCCCACACCAGGCGGCGCTCAAACTAAATTAACTATTAACTGACCCTATAAAGAACAATTTGTGTGAAAGGATCGAATATTATGCTGCTTATTGTTAAGCTTTTATTTTGATTATTGAGCTGTTTTTGATACTGTATTTTCCGGCATCAGCACCAGCCTGATATAATTGTCACCGCTTAGGTATTTACCGGCCATGGTTTTAACATCGCCGGGCTTTACGTTATCCAGCAAACTGTTGTATTGGTTAACCTGGTTTAAATCCTCGCCATTTTGCAATTGCCCGTTCAGGTAGCTGAGCCAAAAGCTGTTGGTTTTCAGTTGCGGCTCAAAGCTTGTTTTATCCTCAGCCCGCCATTTGTCGATGTTTTCCTGCGGAGGGCCGTCGGCTTTTAGCTTGTTGATCTCATCCAGTGTAGAGGCGATCAGCTTTTCCACATTCTGCGGCGCGCAGCCGAAGTGGATCAGGAAGCTGTAACGCTGCTGTGGCTGCAGCGCAGTATTTTCCTGTACGCCCGGGCTATACACCCCACTTTCATCCTCGCGTAACCGTTGTAACAGGCGTATCTCCAGCGCTTCTTTCATCGCGTCCATCTGTACATTATTCTCCGGGCTGTAATCGTATTTGCCTGTATACACCAGGTAAACGGTAGCCTTGGGCTCGCTGCCCTTGTAAACTGTTTTTTCTATTCTGCCTGCCGGTGGATGGATGCCAAGGTCCTTTGCTTTTTCATGCTGGCCTGTTGACAGTAATGCCCCCAGGTATTTCTCCAACAATGGTTTAATAGTATTCGTATCTATACTGCCCACAAAGGTGAACGTGAAGTTACCCGCGTCGGCAAAGCGTTCTTTGTAAACCTGGTAGGCCTTGTCCAGGTTAATCTGCTTCAGCTTCTGCAGACTTGGGCCCGTCCTTCTTATATTGTGGTTGCCCAGTACCGCGTTTACTGTATCGCTGAATACACTACTAGGGTCACTGGCCCGGTTGGCAAGGCTGGCCATGGAGCGTGCTATAATGCCTTTGAATATCGCCGTATCCTTCCGCGGTTCGGTGAAGTAGGCATAGACCATTTGCAGGGCCGTTTCCAGATCCTTAGGTGTTGAGCCACCGTTTACGCCTTCAAAGCGGTCGTTGATAAACGGACTTACACTTAGTTCTTTTCCTTCCAGGTACTTGCTTAGCTCGCCGGTGTTGTAATTACCTACGCCATTTGCAGCAATAATACCTGCCGCGTTGGCTGCCGACTGGTAATCGGCATCGCTATATAATGAGGTGCCCCCCGGGGCAAAACCACTGAATATGATCTGGTCGTTTTTGAAATCGGTTGGCTTTAACAATACTTTTATTCCATTGCTTAAGGTAATGGTGGTAATGTTCAATTCCTTGTTCTGTTCTTCGCTTTTTATCTTACCCGGGGTTGGCATTGTACTTAACAGTGCCTGGCTGCTTACCTCGTCATTATAAGGACTAAGGCTTTCCGCTTCTACTGCTTTAAGCCAGCTGTTTACTTTAGCCGCATCGGGCAAACTGCTTTTATCTTTTTCCGGTGCCAGGATCAGTATATCGCGGTTGGTATTTGTGATGTAGGTTTTAGCAAGGCTGTTAACATCTGTTAAAGTGATACCTGGCATATCATCTTTAGTTAACTGGTACTCTTTCTCAATCCCTGGGGAAGCCTCGCCTTTTAAAAAATAGGCCTGGTATTCTTTCACGTAGCTGCCGGAATTGGTTTTGTTTTTTTCTTTAAGCTCGCTTTCCATTCCGTTCAAATAAGCTGTCTTGGCGCGTTCCAGCTCGGTAGCGGTAAATCCATAGCGTTTCAGCCTTTCTGTTTCACGCCATACGGCTTTCAGCCCATTCTCCAGTTCGCCGGGTTTGGCGGTTACCGTAGCGTCATAAGCATCCAGGCCGCCTATAAAGCCGGAGATGCCTGCGCCACCGTTGATAAATGGCGGATCTGCTTTTCTTTGTAGTTCGGCATAGCGTTCGTTCAGCATTTGGTCAAACAGGCCTTGCATTATCGCGCCACGGTAATCCGCGGTTGTTTTTAATTCGGGCGCCTTGTGCTTGATCATGACCTCGGCTTCCGTACTGGTCATCTCCTTATCGGTTACCGCTATAAACTGGTTTTTGCCGGTTAGCGGTACGGTGTATTTGGTGCGTACCCTTTCGCGTGCCGGGTTTTTCAGATCGGCAAACTGCTGTTTTATGGCTGCTTCTATCTGATCGACATTAATATCACCTACCACGATTATAGCTTGCAGGTCCGGACGATACCAATCATTGTAAAAACGGGCGATGGTCGGCCTTTTAAAGTTATCCAGTACTGTATCCAACCCGATAGGGATTCGTACCGTGTAGCGTGAGTTATTCAGGATCACCGGCCAGTATTGCCTTTGCATCCTTTCGCCGGCCCCTTTACCCAGGCGCTTTTCTTCCAGTACTACGCCACGTTCCTTGTCAATCTCTCCGGGGTCGAGCAATGCTTCATGTGCCCAGTCGCGCATGATCTCCAGGCCGCCTTTTAACAGCTCCGGCTTGTCTGAAGGAATAGGCAGCTCATACACCGTTTCATCAAAGCTGGTATAGGCGTTGATATCCGCCCCGAAGCGTACCCCCGCCTTTTGCAGGTAGTCCACCAGCTCATTATGCGGGAAATGTTTGGTGCCGTTGAAGCTCATGTGCTCCATAAAGTGTGCCAGCCCGCGCTGATCTTCGTCTTCCAGTACCGAGCCGGCTTTATTCACAAGGTACATTATGACCCTATTCTTTGGCTCTTCGTTGTGCCTGATGTAATAAGTAAAGCCGTTAGCCAGCTTGCCCGTGCGCACCGCCGGGTCTAATGGTAATACAGTTTGAGCCTGGCTGGTACTGACAGCACCGGCAACAAGGCCATAAATAAAAAGAAGTTTAATTTTCATGTTGTGTTTGTTAATTGAACAGCTCAGCTAATTTTTTATTTAAATCATCGCCACGCAGATTTTTGCCTATGATCTTCCCGGTTGGGTCAAGCAGGTAATTTTGGGGGATAGATTTGATGCCATATAATTTAGCAACATCGTTATCCCAGAATTTAAGGTCGGATACTTGTGTCCACTCCAAACCATCAGCTTTGATAGCGGCCAGCCAGTCGTCTTTTTTACCCGGGCGGTCTAAGGAAACGCCCAGTACGGTAAAGTTTTTATCTTTATACTGATTGTATGCTTTTACCACATTTGGGTTTTCACCCCGGCAAGGGCCGCACCATGACGCCCAAAAATCAACCAAAACGTATTTGCCATGAAAGTCCTTAAGGCTTACAGGCTTATCGTTCACATCATTTTGTGTAAATACAGGGGCCATGGCGCCAACTGATGTAGTATTGGCTATTTCTAAGATCTTTTTAAATTCCAGTCCCGAGGGGGTATTTTGCACGTCCGTAGCTAAGCTATTATACAGCGGCATTATGGTGGGGGCATCAACAACATTACCTGCAAAATCCATCAACTGTTCTAAACCTATAAACGAGTGTGGGTTTGTTTCAATAAATTGCTTTAGGAGCATCCGTTTTTCCTCATTGGCTTTATCGAACCTGGCTTGCAGGCCGGCAATAAACTGCTGATCCTTCTTTTTATCTTCCGGTGCGTCATAATATTCTTTATTCACTGCCATCATGGCTTTATTAGGGCCTGCTACCAGCTCATCATATTTTTTCTGGTCGTCATTAACTTTTGAACCGGTTATTATTGCTGTTTTAATCGAATCATTTCCGGCAATGTTGATGTCGCCTTTATCAATATACAATCTTAAAACATCCAGGGTACGCATTTTGGTTAGGCCAACCCCTTGGTGATCCAGTACCACTTCCGCCCCTATAGGCTCGGCTACAGTTCCTTTAAATTGAAAAACGCCTTTATCAACCGCCGCCGAATCGGTTACCATTTTATCGGCCGACCTGTAAATCAAGTAGGCTTTGGCGGGTGCCGATAACTGCCCCACTTTTCCGTTAAGGGTATAGTTAGCTGTTTGTGCCATTAATACCGATGGTATTATAGCTGTTATAGCCACTAATAAAAATTTAATATTCTTCATTTTTTTATGTTTAGTAAATATTATCCGTTTGTATTAATTTTTTATAAAACTCAGCATAACAAATATTAATAGCAACAATACGCTGAAAATCCATATATTTTATGCTGTATATTATATATTGCCGTATATTTTACAGATTTAATGTGCGAGATCCACTATTGCTTTGTTTTTTTCGGTAGCCTGGATTATTTATTGAAAAAGTTTTTATTTAGTTTATTATTTGATATAGATGGAATTGTTGCTTAATAGTTACTCACTTTCTCCCTAATTTTTGATATATTACTTTTGTGAATCTGCCATCTTCTTCAAACCATCACGGCGTTTCGCAACCATTTCCTGAAAAGTTTTATTTTGTTCAGGTGTTAAAATCTGTTCTATCCTCAAGGCGTCTGCATCCATCTGTTTCAATACATAGTTGATCATCGCTTTTGTGTTACGTGTAGCCTGCCAGTTTTTGAAGTTGGCCTGTGCTGTTTTATCATTTGCATGCTCATTATCTATCTGCTGCAAAACAGTAGTTAATTTGGTGGTTTGCACATCGGTGAGCTTTAATTGCACCTGCATTTGCTTAGCCTGGTCGGCTGGAATTCTTCCTGCCTGTGCATAAGCGTTTATCGCCATTCCAATCATCAAAATTATTGTTGCGATGTATTTTATTTTTTTCATTTTAGTGGGATATTTTAGTTTGATTCCAGTAATTCCACTATTCCTTCGTTTTCTATGATCATCATGCCATGCCTGTCGCTTGAAATACCGGCCTGCAGCAAATAGGGATAGGTAGGGATATTGCCGTTCATAATGGTAGGCAGGTACAACATTTGTATATTGCTTTGTTGCTTTAACACCTCGCCTGCTTCAATAATGTGGGTAGAAATGATGAACAAGCAGTTATCGTACTCGCTGAAGGCGGCCGTTACAGCCAATGTTGCGTCATAGGCATCCTTTACATTGGTGCCTTTAAACAACTCATCAAATATGACCACCAGGCTTTTACCAATGCTTACCTGTTCTGCAACGTTTTTCACCCTCAATACTTCCGCGTAAAAATGGCTGTAGCCCATATTTAGGTTGTCAGGCACATTGATAGATGTATAGATACCATCTTTTACCGAGAATTCCATTTCTTTTGCCGCTACAGGGAAACCCATGTGCGCCAGGTAAACATTGATACCGAAAGCCTTCATGAATGTGGACTTGCCCGCCATGTTGGCCCCGGTTAAAAAGATCATGTTGCTGTTTTGATGGAAAGACACCGGGTTGGCCACCGCTTTTTCAATGCCTGGATGGCTTAATGCCGTAGCGGTAAACAGGTTGTCTTCCTTAGGTAAGGCTTTGGCGTAGCTGAAGTCTTTTGCATGCGCAAGGTTGGCTACGGTGATATATACATCCAGCTGATAAAAGGTTTTGATCACCGTTGCTAATGCTTTTTCCATTTTGTACCGCAGCAAGTGATCATACCGGGCCATTTTTGTTAGCGATAACTGGTTGGCTTGTTCTGTTGCCAGCCACTCCAGCTTTGGATCGTCCAGTATATTTTTTACAACCAGCACTTCATCATAAAACGGCTGATCTTTATCATTTGAAAACTGACTGATGAATGTTTTACAAGTGTTTAATAAAACGATGGTTTGCTGTAAGCCATTTTGAATATTTTTATATTCCTCGCCGCGTAATACCGTCCCCATCAGTTTCTTTCTTGCCAGTGCGAGCAATGCTGTAAGGTACTGACTGCTGCTGCCGCCGCTCAGGTAGTTATCAACCATGCCGAACTCGTTATTGCTAAAAGGGAACGACAATTGCTTGCTTTGAAAGTATTTAAAAATGGCGCTGCGCTTGTTGATGGCTCCAGGGTCAGTAAGCGGAGTTTGAAACATTTCGCCGAGCAGCTTTTCGCCCCCTGCTGTATTTACTTTGTTGAACAGGCTGAAAATGGAATACTGTTTATACTTTCCAAGCAGGTTCAGGTCTTCGAGTGTTTGTTTATCGGCTATAAAACTCATTTTACTGTTTCCTTTCCTTTTTTTAACAGTTCCAGAATACCTTCGTTATTAATAATGATCATCCCGTGCCGGTCGTCGGTGATGCCGGTCTCCAGCGTGTAAGTGTATTCGGGTATGGTGCCTTTCATCCGGGTAGGCAGGTATTTAAAGCTGATATTGGCACAGCGTTCCTTAAGTATTTCCCCAGCTTCAATAATATGTGTTGAGATCACAAATACGCTATCACGCTTTCCGGCAAATGCCGAGGTGATGGCTATCGTAGCTTCATAGGCATCCTTTACATTGGTACCCCGGAACAGCTCATCAAATATTACCAATATATTCTTCCCTGTGTTAAGTTCCCTGGCCATCTTTTTTATCCTCAAAACTTCGGCATAAAAGTGGCTGGCGCCTATGCCAAGGTTATCGGGTAAGTTGATAGTGGTATAAATACCATCCAGTACAGAAAACTCCAGCTTTTTGGCTGCTACCGGGAAGCCCATGTGCGCCAGGTACATTGCGATCCCCAGCGATTTCATAAATGTTGATTTACCCGCCATATTAGCACCCGTTAAAAAAACAACATTGTTATCGGGTGTCACCTCTAATGTGTTGGGTACCGCATGCTTTAACTGGGGATGATAGAAGCCCCCGATCGTTATTACATGCTCCCCTTTGGGCAAAGCTTTGGGAAATATGAAATTGCGTTCAGTGGCAACTTTGGCCACCGTTATATACACATCCAACTGGTAGATGTACCGCAGTATCCGCTGGATCGTTTCCCGGTGGCGAAAACGCAGCAGCATATCGTATGTTACCAGTTTTTCGCGCGTGAGCCTCCCCCTGGAGTCTTCCTGCAATAGCAGGCTGGCGGGTTCTGCTGTTAATAATGTGCTTATACTTATTGTTTCCGCGTCGTTTTTAAAGGGACTGCCTGCCTGGAGCAAGTTATTCTTCAATAAGCTGTCGAACACTTTTACAATTTCTATCAGTGCGCTTATCCCGTTAACTATCTGCTTATAATCTGCATCGTCGGCGACCAGGCTGGTCAGCTGTTTTTCAAGCGAAGGCCTTTCCGCTGAAAGTTTGGATCTTTCATCGGTATTGGCCAGGTATTGCTCTGCACGGTCGAATAACTCGGAACTGAACGGGAAAACGGCTTGTACCACTTTTAGGTAGCTGATAGCTCCGCTGCGCTTATTGATGGCCTCCATGTCCGAAAGCGGATAATTGAACATTTCCTCCAATATCCGGGCGCCATTAAGCGTAGAAGTACGGTTGAACAGGGAAAGGATCGAATCCGTCCCCTGTTTACCGAAAATATTCAGATCTTCCTGCGTTTGCTTGTCTGTTGTAAATAACATACTACTTTCTTTTACGACGGATCAGGAATATGGCGCCAAAGATCAGTATCAAGCCAGGTATTACATATATGTATATGATCTTTAAGAAACCTACATGATCGGTACTTACTGTTACACGGTTGTCTTTAGCATCAGGTCGCGAGGTATCAACCGGGTATTGGCCGTAATCCAACCAGTTGAATATTGCCGTGCTAAAATAAAAGTTAGCTACCTGTGGGCTATACCTTACCAATTCAGTATTGCTCAGGAAATCGGCATCACCGCTCACAATAATGCGCTGCTCTTTACCATTAACCTGGCGCGTTAAAGCTACTGTAGTAGTAAATATTTCTTTTGAAGTATTTGCAGGCGTTAAAGTGCTTTTTGCGCCTTTAACACCCATTCTCACCGGCGAAGCGGTAACCATACCTCCGCCAAAAGAAACTACTGCCATTCCGCCTCTTACCGCGTTCGGATCAACGTCTGGTTTATTTACAAGATCCAGGTCGGGGTTGCGTCTCATGGTATTACTAACCGGGCCGGGTTTAGTGAGCAATAATTGCTTTACGGTAAACCCGTTGGTATCGCGATAAGTTAAGCCTGATACACCGTTCATGGTAACAGGTAAAGTATCCACCGAAGGTTTGTTTAATAATTTAGCCAAACCAATACCATCTTTGGTTAAATGCGGCAATACTAACGTTGGTGCAAAGTCATCACTTTTTTGTACCAGCATTCCATTATTCATCTGCACACCTAACGTTTTGAGCAAAGGGTTTAGCATTTGCTGCCTTCCGGGTTCACCGGCTATTAATAAGTTGCCACCTTTGGCAATATAGGCTTGTATTTTTTGTAAAGCTGTTGTGCTTAGTTCAGTTTGCGGGTCTGCGATTACCAAAGCTTTTATATCACCCGGTATGTCCTGTGTGCTTAACGAAATAGTGTCTACGTCAAAACCCTGGTTAATAAGCGCGTACCTAAAGGTTTTTTCGCTGGCTACAGTTTTGTATTCCCTGTCGCCTTTCTTGCTTGTTTTGCGTTCTCCGTCGCCGGTAACAAAAGCAATTTTAGGCATGTTCGCATTCAGCAATCTTTTAAAGGCGGCAGAAACTTCGGACTCCAACGGCCAAACGATCTGATCATTAAAAACCCGCAAATAAGTCGACCTACCTTTGTAGGTTAACTTCATTACAAACCTATTTCCTTCTGGTTTCAGGTCTACCTCTTTCTGTATTTGTTCCGGCGTTTCAAACATCGACATGGACAAATCTTCGCCTTTGGCCCTCTGTTCTGCGATTTGTTTTATGGTTTTGCCTTTATAACCTTCAAAAAAATTATAGCTCAAAGCATAGGGCATATCATAATAGTTTACAAAATGGAATTCGATATCAGGTTTAAACCGTAAATAGTCTTCCCATCTCTCCAGGTATTCATTGCGCGCCTCGGGCATTCCGAACCAATAATAGCTATCCAAAAAGTTACTGTAGGCGGTGACCTCTAATTTATCGTCACCCAATTCCTTAACAATCTTTTGTGCATTAGGGGTAAGCGTATTGTCCTGGTTGGCGGTGGTATCCCAATAACCGATAAGGGCAGGGCGCGAGGTAACATAACCGATAACTAAGGCCGAAACAACAATGGCTACATAACGGCCGGCCGAAATAAACCATGTTTTGGTTTCACGGCCCGACTGTAATTTGTAAATAGTTAATCCCAGGAAGATGTACACAATAACCAGGAAGTAGATCACATCCTTAGTGGTGATCAAACCACCAAGCATGTGATTGGTACGACCTGAAAGGGATAGGAAATAAGTAAGGTCGCGTACAAAGTCGATACTTTGCCATAAGGTGCCGATGTATGAAAGGATGCCGATCATTACAAATGTGCTGACTGCGGCGACTATCTGGTAGCTGGTTAAACTGGACATAAAAAGCCCGATGGCCGAATAAGCACATAACAACAGGTAAAAACCAAGTGCCGCAGCCAGAAGCATCCCGTAGTCTGCCGATTTAATATCAAACACTCCGGCCATCATGAAAATGCCTATCACAACTAACAGCACGAAACTATATATCATCATGGCCAGGTACTTGCCAAAAACAATTTCCCTGACTTTTACCGGGGAGGAATAGAGCAGGCTAATGGTACCGCCATTAATTTCGCGGCTGATGAGGCCCATGGTTAACAAAGGGATATACAGGTACAGGTTTTGCATAATGCTGGGGAACAAGCCCTGGTATGGGTTTGTAAATACACCTTGCGTTAATTGGTGCATGTACTGTAACCCCATACCACCCATTTCCTGCTGGCTGGCGAGCTGATTGAGTACTTTGGTATAGGTAATTGCGCATTCAACCAGGAAAGCAACGGTTAAAAACCACGCTATCGGCGAATAAAACAAGTTGCGCAGTTCTGATTTCGCTATTTTAAATATTAATTTCATTATCGTGGGAATTTAGGATTGCATTGTTTTAGTAGACAATTGTTTGAATATCTCATCAAGGGCCGTTTTATCAAGGCTGATCTCTCTTAAATGCCAGCCGTTGTGCACACTTGTCGCTATCAGCCGCTCGGTTATTTCCCGGTCGCCGGTGAAATAAACGCGGACTTGCCGTTCAGTAATAAACTCCACCCTATCCACACCTTTTACCTTCAATATTTCGGCTGCTAACGGTGGGTTTTCCATGTGCATCAGTACGCTATGGGGTTCCACGTAATTATTAAAGGCATCCATCGTATCAGAAAAAACAATTCTTCCATCAGCTATCATTTTTATCTCTTTGCACAACATTTGCACTTCTGATAAAACATGGGAGGAAAAAATAACCGCGTGTTCAACAGCTATCTCTTTTATCAACGACCTTACTTCGGTGATCTGGTTGGGGTCCAAACCATTGGTTGGCTCATCCATTACCACCAGTTTCGGCTTATGAATAATAGACTGCGCGATGCCCACGCGCTGGCGGTAACCGCCCGACAGGTTTTTGATGAGGCGGTTGCTGAAGTGGGTTATACCGCAGCGATCTTTGGCTTCTTCTAACGCAGGCTTAATGGCCATCTTCTCCATTTTACGTAATTCCGCTGTGTAGATGAGGTATTCATCTACCGTAAAGTCGAGGTAGAGGGGTGGGTTTTGCGGCAAAAAACCTATCTGCCTTTTAGCCAGCTCGGGGTTTTCGCGGATGTCTATCCCATCGATCAGTACGGTACCCTCGGTTTGGTTCAAAACGCCGCACATGATATTCATGGTGGTTGATTTTCCTGCCCCATTTGAACCCAGCAAGCCTAATATCCCGGTTCGGTTTATTTCCAGATCGATGTCGCGGATGGCCCAGGAAGTGCTGTAACGGTGCGATAGATTTTTAATACTCAAAATTGAATTTTCCATACATATTTTATTTTTATTGAAATACAAGCCCCTGTCCGGGGTATAAATCATACCCCGGATATTGGTTTAAGTGTTTACTATCAGAAATTTATTGCTTAATGATACCCCGGGTTTTGTGTAAGATGGCTGTTTAATTGTCTTTGCGTTTGCGGTACCGGATATAGGGCAAAATTAGGTTGCCAACCGGTTAATACAGCAGGCGCTTGCCCGGTCGACGGGTATTTGTTATCAGTGCTCGTTCTGTTCAGATCAAAAAACCTGCTGCCAAATTCAAAACACAGTTCTATCCGCCTTTCCTGCCTGATAGCAGCTAATATGGCTGCTTGCGGAGATGCTGCTGTAACGGTACTGGCCGCCAAACCAGCCCTTTGCCGTATAGTGTTTATATCCGCAATGGCCACATTTAAATTAGTGTTAAGTTCTGCAGCGGCTTCGGCGCGGATCAGGTACATTTCAGCAAACCTCAACATCATAAAATCTGTAGCAGGGCTTGTTGGCGACTTGTCCTTATATTTGAAAGGGTAATATAAGGTATCGGTACCCACTACAGATGTACCCAGCCACGCTGCCTTGCGCAGGTCGCCGTTTTCAAAACTATTTACCAAAGAGTCCGTTACCACATAGGGTGGTGTCCCGCTATAAGGTACAAAATTTTGTGCATCTCCTGATCCCCCATAAGCATTTTCAATTGGCACCTGCCAAATTGCTTCAGCACTTCCATCAAAAAACACTGTGCTGGGGTCTGTTAACAGGCTAAAGCCGCCATACTTAATAACCGAATCGGCTTCGGTATAGGCAGCTTGCCAATTACCCTGGTATAGGTGAACTTTTGCCATTAACGCTACTGCCGTGTATAAATTGGGCCTTGCATGACCCGATGATACAGGCGGGCCGCCTGTATATGTTGGCGGGTATGTTGCATAAGCCGCCGTTAATTTTTTAGTAGCATCGTTAAGATCCGTTAATACCTGGGTATATACAGCAGCAGCCGTAGCCCTGGGCAGCTGAGCGTTGGTAGCATAATCAGTTGTAGTAACTACAGGCACGCCACCAAACAAATTAAGCATGTTAAAATAATAAAAAGCCCTTACAACCTCCATTTCGCCTGTAAGCTGTTTAATAAGTGGAGCTGATAAAGCACTATTATTTGTTATACCACTCAGTACATCATTTACCTGGTATATTGCCGCATACGGTGTTGTCCATAATTGGTTTAACTCGGCATTTTGCGGAGTCAGGGTGTAACTGTAAAATTGTGCATAATCGCCAAAACTTCCCGTATAATATACTTCATGCCCCGAAAGCGCCGTAGTTAGGGTTAAAAAACCATCTTCGTAAGGAATGCCCTGTTGGTTTTGACTGGGAGTGTAAGAATATACGCCGGCAACAGCCGAAATGGCTGTTGCACTATCTGCAAATGCCTGTTGCCTGGTAATTTGTGTTGGCGGATTGGGAGGTATTTGAATTAATTTTTTGCAGGAAACAAGGGTACTGAGGGCAATTAACAAACCACCTGCCAGTATTTTATTTTTATGAGAAAATAGTTTTTTCATGATGATAATCGTCTTAAAATTTGAGATTTAAACCAAACGCCACAATACGCTGCAAAGGGAAAGTGGTAAAACTACCCGGTTGTTCCGGGTCACCGAACTTATAATTGGTGATGGTAAACAGGTTTTGCGCATTTATAAAAAGACTGGCATTCTTAATATTAACTTTTTTGAGCCAGGCATCCGGCAAGGCATAAGATAACGCTGCTGTTTTAACCCTCAGGTAAGTATCATTGGTATAGGCTCCGGTTGATTGCGAGAAATCATAGGCACCGGTAAGGTACTGCGAATTGTAACTGCTTGCCAATCGTTGAAGTGTGGCATGAGTATCGCCCGGCCCTGTCCAATATTTACCGAGTACGTATGTAGGTAAATTGTACTCTTCGCCCGGAGGGTTGCTATAAAGTGCGGCAATAGCATTAGGTTGAGTACCGCTTGAAAACTGGCAGAAAACATAAAGGCTGAACTGTTTATAAGTGAAAGTATTGCCAAAGCCACCCATGTAGTTAGTTTCCCTGTTACCAATAATCACTTCGTCGCCACCGGTTGCGGCTGTTCCATACTTAGGACTGGATGTAACTGTTCCGTTAGCTGCGTAATACTCAAACTCGCCGGTGGTAGGGTTTACATCCTTATACCTGTAACCATATACTACAGAAGTAGGCTGGCCTATAACATACTGCTCGGCATAAGAAGACGCTTCTATGTTAGGGAAAGCAAGCAGTTTATTTCGGTTGAATGTTAAGTTAAAACTGGTTGTCCAGGTAAAATTCTTGCTTTTGATGTTGGTTGATGTTAATGTAAATTCCCAACCTTTGTTTTGAATATCGGCTGGTTGATTTTCAAACACGGTAGAGAAACCGGCTTGCCCGGCCAATGGATATTCAACCAACTGATCGCCTTCACGATCCCTGTAATAGCTGGCATTTAACAACAAACGATTATTGAAAAAGCCAAGATCCAATCCAACATTTATTGATTTTTTTGTTGCCCATTTAAAATCAGGATTGTATAGGTTAAGTGGGATGTTTTGCTTAATGCCCTGGAAAGTTGTAGTGTTACCATATTGGTAAGGACCATACAAGGCCTGGAATTGATAACTCTGATTAGCATCACTTCCTGTTGTTCCGTAACTTCCGGAAAGTTTACCATAACTAATGACAGGAAGGGCATCTTTAAATGCTTTCTCTTCAGAGAATATCCAGCCGGCACCTACAGAACCAAAAGTACCGAACTGGTTGCCCGGGCCAAAATTACTGGAACCATCCCTTCTGCCACTAAATTCTAAAATGTATTTTTGGTCATAAACATATCTCAGACGGCCAAAGAAGGCTACGTATTTAGCGAGGCTTGCCAAATCGAAAGGCTCTTGAGTGCTGGCTCCATTAATTGAATTGAGGAAATTATCATTTGAATAACCAGACGCCTCGTTTTGATAGGCATCAGTCGTAGTCTTTTGATAGGTACCGCCTATTAATGCGGTTAGTATTCCTTTGCCGATAGCTTTGTTATAATTTATCTGCGGCTCAATATTAATAGCCTGGTTAGAAGTATTACCAAAAGCTGCACTTATAATATCATACGGCGATGGGTCTTGCGCGGATAACGGATTTATAGAATGCTCTGTACCTGTATTACGGCTATAACCCATGGTGCCACCAATTTTTAAACCCTTTATTATTTCATAGTTAAGACTTAAGGAACTATTGAAATTAAAAGTTGACAGATCGGCAGTTTGCTTTAAACCAGCGTAAAAATTACTATATACCGGTACTCCTTTGTAGTTCCAAATTAAGTTACCGTTCCCATCTATCTGATCGGGTGCATTAGGAGGTAATGTCACATCCTGGCTGCCACCAAAACCTGCAGAATTATTTTGATCATATGCATAATCGGTGATCAATTGAAGGTTAAATTTTTTATTTGCCGAGGTACTGGTTAACGCACTATGTAAGGTGTACCTCTGATCTGCAAAATCACCCGGATAATTATAGTTGGAACGTGTATAACCACCCGAAACAAGGAAAGTATTATTAGCACTCCCGCCGGATACACTGGCGTGGATATCTGTATTATGGGTCGAATTTCCTTGAATGATTTTTTGCCAATTTGTGTATTTGTTTTGATCATAAATTGTGAGATCGGGCGCATAAGCACCGGAATAATCATTCGGATTGTTATTTGGCGTTATGCCGTCTTGAGCAAAAGCCTCTTTTCTTATTTCGAGATATTGTTGCGTGTTCAACAATTGTATCGGCCTGGCTACCTCGTTAAACTGTGAGTTTATATTTAGGTCGACAGTTGTTTTACCGGCTCTTCCTTTTTTTGTGGTTATCAAAACAACGCCGTTAGCCCCCTTTGTACCATAAATAGCGGTCGCATCTGCATCCTTAAGGATAGTGATACTTTCTATATCATTGGGGTTAATATCATTAAAAGCGCCTATACCTGTTGACTGGCTTAACCCACCACTAAAAGATTGTGCAAGGGCAAGATTGGCTAATTGACTAACGTTGGCATTTTGCGAAGCAAAAGGTACGCCATCTACAATAAAGTAAGGCTGGTCATAAGGCTTAAAGTTAAGGTTAGTAGTAGCCAATGTGTTTTCGCCCCGTATCTGTGCCAATGTTGTTGAGCCGGGCACACCATTCATAGCGATAATATTCAGCCCGGGAACTTGCCCTTCCAATGCCAATAAGGGATTGGTTACCGGTTGCTTCCCTATTACGTCGGCGCCAACACTATATACAGATCCAACACTAAAACGCCTGGATTCTGTACCGTAACCAATTACCTGTATTTGGTCAAGTGCCGAAGATGAATTATGCATAACCAAATTGAGCAAGATTTCCCTGCTGCTGACTTGTATAATCCTTTCAAGCTTGCTGTAGCCAACATAGGTTACAATTAATGTATAACGGTTTTGCGGTATGTTAGGAAAATCAAATTCGCCCCTATTATCAGTCGTCGCAATATAAGAATAAGAAACCCCTTTTAGATTTAAGCTTACGGCTGCACCGGACAGAGGCTGGCCTAAACTATCAATAACTTTACCGTGAATATGCGTAGGCAAAGCAAGTAATTTGGCGGTTTTGTCTTTTAGGTTTTCCAGGAAGGACGGTTGTTTTAGGGAAACCTCTACCGATTTGTTGTCAATTTCGTAATCCAGGGGTTGATCGTTAAAAACTATTTTTAACACCTGGTTCAATTCCATGTTTTTTACGTCGATTGTCACCGGCTTCGCGACCTGAATAGTGGTTGTGGTGTAAGCAAAATCGTAACCCGTTTGATTGCGGATTTGCTCAAAAATGGTAGTTAACGACGCATTACGTTCGGATAAAGTAACCTTTTGCGCAAGGGTGCTTGCGCTCACCTGCATAAAAGCTAAAAATAGCATCAGGGTGGTTAATTTCATGAACAAAAAGAGTTTTTTTGTAAAGCCAGGAGGCAGTACAAAGTATTCTGAGTAAATTTTGTACATTTGCTAAGTTAGGGTTGTGCGTTTCGCCTTTGGGTTTTCGAAGACATGGAGGCTGGCGCGGTTCTTAAATAGTTTAGTTAATTATTTGAGCAATCCTTTCGAAGTCACTCGGTTACAGCCAGGTGACTTTTTTTTTTTGAGATCGCGGTCTGGTATCGTTTATTCTATAACGGTTACCCTCCTTCCTTCAATTTTAAAGTGTACACCTTTCGTATTTTCGAGTATTTGTAAAACAGCACTGATATTTTTGTTACGGCTGATTTGGGCATCGAACCCTTCGGTTGGAATATCGCCTTCGTAGTTAATCTTTACATTATACCAACGCGAAAGTTCGCGCATAACGGTTTGAATATTATCGTCCTCAAAATAAAAATCGCCGTTTCTCCAGGCCGTATATCTCCTGGTATTGACAGTTTTAATATGGGTGCCATCACTCTGCTGACCGGGTTCCAGGAACATGTCGTTCACTTTAACTTTGCCTTCAATAAGTGTGGTTTTGGTCGCTGCTTCATCAGTATAGGCATTCACGTTGAAAGTGGTACCGATATCTTCGATGGTTTGTTTTTCGGTTTGTACCTTAAATGGATGTTCAGCATTATGCGCTACTTCAAATAAGGCCTCGCCTGTAATTTTCACAATTCTTTCTTTACCGTTAAATGCGGTAGGAAAGGTTATTGAAGATTGGGCATTTAACCAAACTTTGGAACCATCCGGCAAAATCAGCGGATAGGGTGATTGCTCCCCTATAGCGGTAGATAAAGTATTATAGGTTACAGGTTGATTTACATTTGCAACAATTGCTGTATAAGCAATTGCGCTTTGCGCGTTTACCCCTATCTGTGTGTTGCCTTGCTGTGCCAGTGTACCTGATAGCCCTTTAACCAGGATTATCTTTTTCCCATTAGCCAGTGTTAGTGTTGCCTGGTTATGGCCGGGCGCAATATCATTTTTGTAATATGAGATTTGCTGTGACTGTTTTTCTTTTAATAAGAAATACCCGCCAAATGACAAGGCTAAAATTACCGAAGCAGCGGCGGCCACTTTTGTCCACGCTGTTAAACGATAAATTGGACTTAAGACAGGCTGTGGCAGCCTGCCCCACACTTCCCTGGAAATGCTTTCGATCTTTTCGTCAGAAAGTTCAGCAGGTTCGCTGTTATAGCCGAATAGCCACTTTTCTACCAATGCCTTTTCTTCATCGGTGGCCGTTTCGTTTTTGTATTTAGTAAAAAGATCTTTAGCCCTTTCGTATGACATAGCTGTTAAGAAAATGTTAACGTTAATTAAAGCTATGACAATTTGCTACGAGCTAACACGTAGATGAAAATGAAAAAAAGTAAGATTTATTTATTGCAGAGATATAAAAGGAAGATTGCAACACCGAGCTTGGTACGCAGCCTGAATAAAGCATTAGAAATCTGTGTTTCTACAGTTCGTTCAGAAATGTCTAATTGATCGGCGATTTCTTTATTGCTTAAATGCAGCTTCCGGCTCATTTCAAATACCTGGCGCATTTTTGAGGGTAGCGCCTGTATCTCTGCTTCTATCAATTCCATCAATTGCTTTTCCCTAACCAGGTGGTCAGTTGTGTCATTTTCATTGGTCAAAAACCCATTGAAGGATTCAATGTATTTCGATTTAACCGATTCGCGGGAGAAATAATTAATGATACGATTGTTTATTGCTGAAAAAAAATAACCGGAAATGTTGGTGCTAAAAACTGTTGTTTTTCGCTTGTCCCAAAGTTCGGCAAAAAATTCCTGGAGAATATCTTTGGCCTGTTCTTCATCCCGAAGCTTTTTGTAAGCGTAAGTATAAAGCAAACGAAAATAACGCTGGTACAATTGCTCATAAGCCTGATGATCTCCTTTGTTTAAAAGAGTTGATAGTTCATCATTCGATAATACAGCATAATTCCTCATTATTAACAATTGCAAAACGAATATAAGCAATTATTTTTTCAAATTTTATTTTATAGTGTAATGAAAAAATTACAGGACAGCTATTTAGCCATGTTCGATATTATCAAATCTCACAATCTAAGCATAGAGATTAAAATTTTGTACCAGGATCTCCGTTTGAAACTGCCGCTCTAAAATTCTTGCTTTTTCGAATAATAACCTGTTTGCTATATAGTTGTCTACATCAATAACAGTACTTATTCGATCACTTTTGAAAACCCTGGAAAATGGGACATAGTCCAGGTCAAGCATCCAGTTCTCGCATAGATAATTATACACCTCGTTATCTTTTGTATGTAAAAGAGAGTAGGATAGTAAAATGTAATTTTTATTATCCAAAACGGGAATTATATTAATTATTTGCTCGTTGTAGGCAATCCATATTTTTAGGTAGAAATCAACCTTGTTATGGCAGAGTTTTTCGAACTGTTTCTTCTTTCTGAAGGTTTTCCATACAAATCTTGAACAAAAATTCCTTGATGAATATTTTTGTTCAACCTCCTTAAACTCGCGTATAATTAAAGAACTTACAACTGATTTATAGTCCCTGAAAATGAATAAATACTTTGCCTGGGGATAGTTATTTTTATAATAGCGCAAAAACAAACAGTTCCGGGGATCCTTCCAACCCCATTGATCAAAAAATTCGTTTTTAAGCTGAAATAGATATTCAAAGCGCAGCCTGTTATAATCTGAAATATATCGGATGGGGTGTTCGGTCAGGCCCGTTTCGGGCAATTCATTGTCCGTCAATACATCTTCATGCAGCCTTACGAATTCTGTATCTTCAAAATGCCCGTCCAAATTGCTTGAACTGGGTCCCAGGTTATACACGCCTGTTTGCAGGCCGCATTTATTCAGCCACTGTGTTACCACCGAAGTGCCGGAGCGGTGCATACCTGCTATTATCACAATTTTCATGGTTCTTCAAGATTAATTTAATGGTAAAAGGAAATATCGATCTCATGCTTGCGGGGCCTAAAGAAATAACTGCCCACGGCCGCAACAGCAAGTAGTATAATGATCCATTTGGCATAAGCCGTAGCAGACTGAACGAACGTGCTGATAAAATTACTTTCGCCGGTTAGCCCCTCCAGCATCAATCCAAGGGAAGCTATACCGGCAAATGTGGCGCCTCCAATTCGAAGGCCCTTGTAAGTATTGTTCCTGCTTAAAATAATGAGCCACGGAATAGTAATGGCGATAACGAATAGCTGCATTAATTCTATTCCAATATTAAACCCTAAAATACTGAGGGCCATGCGCAAGCCGTCGAGGTGTAAATTGACTAGTGTTTCGGCGAAGGCCATGCCGTGTATTAACCCAAATCCGGCGGCAATGAATATTTCTTTGCCGGGGAATATCGGCTTCAATGCATGTATCGCTGAAATAAATATGCCTATGGCTATCAACACCTCAATTGACCT
>Ga0207142_1053_pt1 | contig 20256 bp, 17 predicted proteins | sample Alteio_BWMinHeat_2_FD_153561 | JGI IMG/M metagenome (GOLD analysis project Ga0207142, IMG submission 153561) | Enriched cells from forest soil in Barre Woods Harvard Forest LTER site, Petersham, Massachusetts, United States -... | ecosystem: Environmental > Terrestrial > Soil > Temperate forest >... | reverse complement strand
AAACGAAAAGCAAGTCACCCTATGGCACTTTTGCAAATCTCCGGGAATTTGTCATACAAGGCTTCTGCAACGCGCAATGTATCGGTCCATTTCATGGGGGCTTATCCTTTTATCTGATGGGGTTCGCTTAGTGATTTTCGCTGGCGTGGTTGATCGTGTATTTCGGAATCTCGACCACCAGGTCTTCCTCGCCGACGATAGCCTGGCACGAGAGGCGCGAGGTCGCTTCCAGACCCCAGGCCATATCCAGCAGATCTTCTTCTTTATCGTCCAGCTCGTTGAGGGATGCATAACCTTCACGCACCACCACATGGCAAGTGGTGCAGGCGCATGATTTTTCGCAAGCGTGTTCGATTTCGATATCGTGCGTGAGCAAGGCATCGCAAACGGATTGGCCGCTCGGGGCATCGATCACGACGCCTTCCGGGCAGAAAGTTGGATGGGGCAGTACGACGATTTGGGGCACTTGGTTTACCTCGGGAATAGGTTGAGTCTTTATAAAGAGCTGTGTATATAATTTTTTGTTCTTATGACACCTGATCCAGCGTCTTGCCGGTCAGCGCATCATGCACGCTGCGATCCATGCGACGGGCGGCGAACTCTTCGGTGCCGTGCGCCAGCGCATCGACCGCGGCCTTGATGGCCAGATGATCCGTACCCTGCGCCTGCACGCGGACAGCGTCGATCAAGCCGGCTATATCCATCCGCTCCTGCTCGGACAACAAGGCAGCGTCGGCTTGCAAGGCCGACTCAGTGGCCAGCACGATACGCTCGGCTTCCACCTGCTCCTCTTTCAAGGCACGTACCTGCATATCGATATCGGCCGAGGCAAACGATTCCTGCAGCATCCTGGCAATGTCATCATCCGCCAAGCCATATGACGGCTTGACGCTGATCGATGCTTCCACGCCGGAACGCAACTCGCGCGCCGAGACCGACAGCAAACCGTCGGCGTCGACCTGATAGGTGACGCGGATTCTTGCAGCGCCGGCTGCCATCGGCGGAATCCCGCGCAGTTCAAACTTCGCCAGCGAACGGCAATCGCTGACCAGTTCGCGCTCGCCCTGCAAAACCTGGATCGCCATTGCAGTCTGGCCATCCTTGAAGGTGGTGAACTCTTGCGCGCGCGCGCAGGGAATGGTGGAGTTGCGCGGAATCACCTTCTCCACCAGGCCGCCCATGGTTTCTATGCCTAGCGACAAGGGAATCACATCCAGCAGCAGCCAGTCGTCGCCAGGAGCGCGGTTACCGGCCAGCAGATTGGCCTGGATCGCGGCGCCCAGCGCCACCACTTTGTCTGGATCGATATTCGCCAGCGGCGTGGTTTGAAAATAAGCGCCAACCGCCTTGCGAATGCTAGGCATGCGGGTAGCGCCGCCAACCAGCACCACGCCATCCACATCATCGACACTCAATTCGGCATCGCGCAGCGCCTTGCGCGTCGGCGTCAGGGTCTTGGCGACCAGATGCTGGGTAATCTCGTCAAAAATCTCTGCGGTCAGCAGCAGATGCACTTGTTCACCGGAACCCAGGGCGGCGTCGATGGTGACTTCGGTTTTGCTGGAAAGCAGTTCCTTGGCTTCGCGTGCCTTGACCATCAGCACCCGCGCATCTTCATCGGACAACGGCGCCAGACCTGCTTCCTGGCTGATCCAGCAAATTACCCTGTGATCGAAATCGTCACCACCCAGTGCCGAATCGCCGCCGGTTGCCAACACCTCGAACACGCCCTTGGTCAGTTTCAAAATTGAAATATCGAAGGTGCCGCCGCCCAGGTCATAGACCACGTACACACCTTCCGAGGCATTATCCAAACCGTAGGCAATCGCCGCCGCGGTAGGTTCGTTGAGCAAACGCAGCACATTGATGCCGGCCAGTTTGGCGGCGTCCTTGGTGGCCTGGCGTTGCGCATCGTCGAAATAAGCCGGCACTGTAATCACCGCGCCGACCAGATCGTCGCCCAGCGCATCTTCCGCCTGCTGGCGCAGGGTCGCCAGGATTTCGGCCGAGATTTCGACCGGGCTCTTGACCCCGGCCACCGTTTTCAATTGCACCATGCCCGGCACATCGAGGAAATCGTAAGGCAGGTTTTCTGCGTAGGCGATGTCCTTCAGGCCGCGGCCCATGAAACGCTTGACCGAGAGGATGGTGTTCTTCGGATCGGTGGTCTGCGCAGCTTGCGCCTTGTAACCGATGTGCGCGTTGCCGTTCGGCAGATAACGCACGATGGAGGGCAGCAACGGCCGCCCTGCTTCATCGTTGAGCACCTCGGGGATGCTGTTGCGCACCGTGGCGACCAGGGAGTTGGTAGTACCCAGATCGATACCCACCGCCAGCCGATGCTGATGCGGCGCGGTGGACATGCCTGGTTCGGAGATTTGCAAAAGTGCCATAGGGTGACTTGCTTTTCGTTTATTGCTTATTGCGGCAGAGCGATGCGAATACCGAGTCCGATAAATGCACAGCCCGCCAAGCGGTTCATGGTAGTGGCGGCCGATTTCTTGCGTTGAAAGAACGCGCCGACCAGGCCGGAAAAAAGGGCGACCACGCTGAAAATTGCCAGCGCCTGCGCGATGAATACTGCTGCCAGCAGCAACATCTGCGCCGGGATATGGCCAGCGCTTGCATTTACGAACTGCGGCAGGAATGCGATAAAGAACAAGGTCACTTTCGGATTCAGCATGTTGGCGATCACGCTCTGCCAATAGATGCGCGACAGCTTCATGTGCGGGGCGTTGCCTTGCAAATGGATCGCTGAGTGCGAACGCAAAGTACGCACGCCGATGTAGATCAGATAAGCGGCGCCGGCGTAGCGCAACAAGGAATACGCCAGCGGCGATGCCTTGATCAGCGCAGCAAAACCCAGCACCGCCAGCATGGTATGGAAAATCAAGCCGGAACTGAAACCCAGCGCCGCGACCAGGCCGGCTTTGCGGCCTTGCGTTATGCCGCGCGTCAGCACATAGATATTGTCCGGCCCTGGCGCCAGGGTCAGCGTCATTGCGGCAATCAGGAATAACCAGACTTCAGGCATGCTCGTACTCGGTTAAGTGTTTTAATCTTACGACTCAAGAACGGCGAACGCATTGCCGATCTCTTCCCCAAATTTGTCCAGGAACATCAGCTGCCGCACGTATTGCGCTGCCTGCTGGAAATCTTGCGCATCCAGCAAGATGCCGATGCGTTGCAGATCGGCCTTGCGCGCTGCGCGCAATTCACCGTCCAGCTGCTCCAGCGCCGGCAGGCTCTTCGCCGCGCGCGCGTCGTCCAGGGTTTCGCGCCATTCCATCTGCTGCATCAGGAACGCCGCCGGCATCGCCGTATTCGACTCGGCCTGCAGCTCGACGCCATTCAGCTCGCACAGATAGGCGGCGCGCTTGAACGGGCTCTTGAGCGTCTGGTAGGCTTCATTGGCGCGCGTGGTCCATTGCATTGCGACGCGCTTTTCAGCGCTGCTGGCATTGGCGAAACGGTCCGGGTGCGTCTGGTTCTGCACCTCGTGATAGGCACGTTCGAGCGCCGCAGTATCCAGCGTGAAGTGTTGCGGCAGGTGGAATAGTTCGAAATGATTTTGCATAGTTCTTAAAACAAAAGCCTGTTGGAGTGCAACAGGCTTGGTCATCCATCTAGTCCAACGTGATGCAAGGTCAATCGGAGAGTCTCAAATCCAGCGTCAGATCCGGAAACTCTCGCCGCAGCCGCACTCATCCTTGACGTTCGGGTTGTAAAATTTAAAACCTTCGTTCAAGCCTTCACGCGCGAAATCAAGTTCGGTGCCATCGATATACGGCAGGCTCTTGGGATCGACAAATACCTGGATCCCGTGCGACTCGAACACTGCATCTTCGTCAGTCTTCTCGTCCACATATTCCAGCTTGTAGGCCAGCCCCGAGCAACCGGTGGTGCGCACGCCGAAGCGCAGGCCGATGCCCTTGCCGCGCCGCTCGATATAGCGGTTGATATGCTTAGCCGCTTTTTCTGTAAGTGTGATTGCCATATGCCGTCGATCTCTTTTCGCTAGATAAGCTTTTAAGCCGCCTGCTTTTGCTCGCCGTGCTTGGCTTTGTAATCCTCAACCGCAGCCTTGATCGCATCTTCCGCCAGGATCGAGCAGTGGATCTTGACCGGTGGCAGCGCCAGTTCTTCGGCGATCTGGGTGTTCTTGATCGACATCGCTTGATCCAGCGTCTTGCCCTTGACCCATTCGGTCACCAGCGACGACGAAGCAATCGCCGAACCGCAGCCGTAGGTCTTGAACTTGGCGTCCTGAATCACGCCGTCAGCGCCGACCTTGATCTGCAATTTCATCACGTCGCCGCATGCAGGCGCTCCAACCATGCCGGTACCCACGGTTTCGTCGCCCTTTTCAAAGGCGCCGACGTTACGTGGATTTTCGTAGTGGTCCAAAACTTTTGCTGAATAAGACATTTTGCTACTCCTTGATTTTGATCCTGCTATTGCAGAAGAATTCTTAGTGTGCCGCCCACTGGATCGTGCTGATGTCGATCCCGTCCTTGTACATATCCCACAGCGGCGACAGCTCACGCAATTTGGCCACTTTGGTCTTGATCAGGCTGATCGTGAAATCGATGTCTTCTTCGGTGGTGAAACGGCCGATGGTGAAGCGGATCGAGCTATGCGCCAGCTCATCGTTGCGGCCCAGCGCACGCAACACATAAGAAGGCTCCAGGCTGGCCGAAGTACAGGCAGAACCGGACGATACCGCGATATCCTTGATCGCCATGATCAGCGATTCGCCTTCAACGTAATTGAAGCTGACGTTGAGGTTATGCGGCACGCGGTGCGCCATGTCGCCGTTGATATACACCTCTTCCATGCTTTGCAGGCCGGCTGCCAGACGATCGCGCAACGCCTTGATGCGGATGTTTTCAGCTTCCATTTCTTCGCGTGCGATTTCGAAAGCTGCACCCATGCCGACGATCTGGTGGGTCGGTAAAGTACCCGAACGCAGGCCGCGCTCATGACCGCCGCCATGCATCTGGGCTTCCAGACGGACCCGCGGTTTGCGCCGCACGTACAAAGCGCCGACGCCTTTCGGACCATAAGTCTTGTGGGCAGTGAAAGTCATCAGGTCGACCTTCCATTTTTCCAGGTCGATCTCGACCTTGCCGGTGGCTTGCGCCGCGTCGCAATGGAAAATGATGCCCTTTTGACGGCACAGCTCGCCGATTTCCGGGATCGGCTGGATCACGCCGATTTCATTGTTGACCAGCATCACCGAGATCAGGATGGTGTCGGGACGGATCGCAGCTTCCAGTTGCTCCAGCGTGATCAGGCCATTGTCTTGCGGTTGCAGATAAGTCGCTTCGAAGCCCTGCCGCTCCAGTTCGCGCACCACGTCCAGCACCGCTTTGTGCTCGGTCTTGACGGTGATGATGTGCTTGCCCTTGGTCTTGTAGAAATTGGCTGCGCCCTTGATCGCCAGATTGTTGCCTTCGGTGGCGCCGGAAGTCCAGATGATCTCGCGCGAATCGGCGTTGACCAGCTTGGCGACCTGCTCGCGCGCATCTTCCACCGCTTTTTCAGCGGACCAGCCATACATGTGGCTACGCGAAGCCGGATTGCCGAACTGCTCGCGCAAATAGGGAATCATCTTGTCGGCAACACGCGGATCGATAGGCGTGGTGGCCGAATAGTCCATGTAAATCGGGAAGTGAGGCGCCTTCAATGTGTCTATCAGGCTTTTTTCCAAGGGTGCGTTCATACTTTTTCGAGCTCCAATCAAGCAACCAGGTGGGATCTATGCATCACCACCACATTTTGTTCCAGGGTCTTCTTCTGCTGCGCTTGCTGCTGCGCATGTTGTTGGTCTACCAAATCCTTCAGCGACACCGAATCCAGGTATTCGACCATCTTGGCGTTCAAGGTCGACCACAGATCATGCGTCATGCAACGGCTGCCGCCCGCGTGATCCGGGCTATGGCAGTTTTCCTTGCCGCCGCATTGGGTCGCATCCAGCGGTTCGTCGACCGCGATGATGATGTCCGCCACCGTGACGTCTTCAGCCTTGCGCGCCAGGTTGTAACCGCCGCCTGGCCCGCGTACGGATTCAACGATCTGGTGACGACGCAATTTACCGAACAATTGTTCCAGATATGATAAGGAAATCTCTTGCCGCTCGCTGATGGCGGACAAGGTTACCGGACCATTTCCCTGGCGTAACGCCAGATCAATCATCGCAGTTACCGCAAACCGGCCTTTAGTCGTCAGACGCATGTAATCTCCGCTCTCAAACCTATCATCCGTGTATCCCTTTATGCTGGATTACGAAGTGTGACGCCAGTATACCAAACTTGAGTGATTCCGTCAGGTATTGCCAGATTCCTGGAATCCCGCGCCCGGCGTGGCTTTCAGGCGAATTGCCATTTAAACAATTACAACAAATAAGGGTATGGCCGGGGACTGGATTCGTCACAGAAAATTGCCCCTAGCCCACGAGCTATAGCAACAGAAATAGTGGCAAATGTAAAAATATATTCAAGGAAGCAGCGCTTAAACCTATAATACCGACCCTCCCGCACAGTCCTCTTTTGAGCAGCACTCAGTATGGCCATTCGCAAATCCAAGACACCGCAATCACCGACGCAGAGAGCTGACCAGAAGCGCGTCGACATCCTGAAATCCGCAGGAAAGTGTTTCCGCAAGACCGGTTTTCACCAGACCTCGATGCAAGAAATCTGCACCGAAGTGGGCTTGGGACCAGGCGCGGTGTACCGCTATTTCACCAGCAAGGATGCGATTATTGCGGCCATGGCGGAGGACGAACGGCGCCAGGCACGCACACTATTATCAGAATTTCACGACACCGACGACCTGCCGCAAGCCTTGTCGGCCATCACCCGCGCCTTCGCCCGCCGCTACGCCGCCATCAGCGACGCCGGCTTGATGACCGAAATCTACGCCGAGGGCCTGCGCAACAAGCGGGTCGGCGCAGTAATCAAGACGGCTGAGACTGAATGGGTAGACGGTTTGGCAGACATGTTGCGCACCGCCCAGGAACGCGGCCAGATAGACCCGGCGCTGGATGCACAGGCGGCGGCGCTGCTGCTGACCGCCATGTGGGATGGCATCGTGATCCGGCAAGCCTACACGCCGGAATTGCCGGAGGCGATGCTAACGCTGTTTGACGATATGCTGAAACGCTGGCTGGCAAGCAGCAGCGCGAGCCCGGGCGGCAGCAAACGTGCCAAGCCTACGCCAGCCCCAAAAGCCGTAGCGCCTGCCGCTGAGCCGGAACTGGATCTCAGTCCGGCCGCGCCTGCAGTCGAAAAACCGCTGACTCAAGCGGAAATCGATTTACGGCAAATGAGCTTGATCTAAACTCCCCCGCGATTAATTTACGCGCCGCAACAACTGCATCGGCCCGAACAAAGCTTGCATGCCGGCGTTGCCGATAAAACTCAGATTGTAGGGATGCTCGGCGACCGCTTTCGGGAAGCGCGCTGTCACCGGATAGGCGTTCAACTGCTCGGCGATTTTCCCCCACAACACCAGCGTCGGCAAACTCGCGTCGCGCTTGTCCGCAGCATCGGCCAGACCTTGCAACACAGCTTGCATGAAGGGCTGCCAGGCTTTGGCATCCTTGACCGGCGGCACATCCGCACGAAACACCAGCGAAGCGTTTAACAACAAGAAACCCTGCCCCACCATATTGGCCTGCAAATCGGCCAGCAGCTGGATCGCCGGCGAGCTCTCCAGTTGCGCCCGCTGCGCCACTTCCGACATCGCATCGCCGGTGGTGTTCTCCAGCGCCAGCTGGCCATCCGCCACCAGCAGCATCTTCATGAAATTACGCAGGGAGGTGGCGCGATTGACTTGTTTGGACAAGCCCTTCTCCGACCACAGCGAACCGACTGCACCATCCATGAAGCAGACCCCGGTGGCGCTCGCCGCACGCGGATAAGGCCCCTCGCCCACCAGCACATAACGCACCGCATCCAACGGCTGGGTGAAGGCGGCAAACATACGGCCGTCGGTAGGCAGGTAATCGGCCGCGGCCAGATCCCGCAAATAGGCCGGATTAGCCTGCGCTACGGCGCGCAAGCCATCCTCCACAATAGTCAGCCAGGAAGCATGCACACCATCTAAAGCAGCACGGATTGAAGCAGGAAGAAAATCAGTCATAAGCCATTAAAAAACACAAACCAGATTGATAAAACACGCAGGCAGTTAATCGGCCTGCAACTACAAAACAATATTGTCCGCTCCCGGCGCACCGAACAACTGCGTCTTCAACACATGCAGCTGGTCGCGCACTTGCGCGGCTTTTTCGAACTCCAGGTTCTTGGCGTGATCGATCATCAGTTTTTCCAGGCGCTTGATTTCCTTGCTTACCTGCTTCTCGCTCATCGCCTCGTACTTGGCCTGGTCCTGCGCCGCATGCAACTCTTCGCGCGCTTCTTGCGGACTGTAGACGCCGTCGATCAATTCCTTGATCTGCTTGCTGATGCCGACCGGCGTGATGCCATTGGCGGTATTGAAGGTAATCTGCTTGTTGCGGCGGCGCTCGGTTTCGTCAATTGCGCGGCGCATGGAATCGGTCATCCGGTCCGCATACAGGATCGCGGTACCGTTCAGGTTACGCGCGGCGCGGCCTATGGTCTGGATCAGGCTGCGCTCGGAACGCAGGAAACCTTCTTTGTCGGCGTCCAGGATCGCCACCAGCGACACTTCGGGGATATCCAGGCCTTCGCGCAACAGGTTAATCCCGACCAACACGTCAAAGGTACCCAGGCGCAGATCACGGATGATCTCGACCCGCTCGACGGTTTCGATATCGCTGTGCAGATAGCGCACCTTAATGCCGTTATCGCTGAGAAATTCAGTGAGCTGCTCCGCCATCCGTTTGGTCAATGTAGTGACCAGCACCCTTTCGTTTTTCTTGATGCGGGCGTTAGCCTCGCTCATCAGGTCATCGACCTGGCTCAAGGCCGGCCGCACTTCGATCGCGGGATCGATCAGCCCGGTCGGCCGCACTACCTGCTCCACCACCTGGCCGGCATGCTGGTTTTCGTAGTCAGCCGGTGTCGCCGAGACGAAAATCGTCTGCCGCATCTTGCCTTCGAATTCATCGAAACGCAGCGGCCGGTTATCCAGCGCCGACGGCAACCGGAAACCGTAATCCACCAGATTGGTCTTGCGTGAGCGGTCGCCGTTGTACATGGCGTTCAACTGGCCGATCAGCACATGCGATTCGTCCAGGAACATTAGCGCATCCTGTGGCAAATAATCGACCAGCGTCGGCGGCGGCTCACCCGGCAAGGCGCCGCTCAAATGGCGCGAATAATTTTCGATGCCCTTGGTGAAACCGATTTCCTGCATCATTTCCAAGTCGAAACGAGTGCGCTGCTCTATGCGTTGCTCTTCGATTAATTTATTTTCCTTTCGGAAAAATTCAAGCCGATCGCGCAGCTCTTCCTTGATGGTGTCGATGGCACGCAGCACGGTAGCGCGTGGCGTCACATAGTGCGAGCCGGGATACACAGTGAAGCGCGGAATCTTTTGCCGCACACGGCCAGTCAGCGGATCGAACAATTGCAGGCTGTCGATTTCATCGTCGAAAGTTTCGATGCGCAAAGCCAGCTCGGCATGCTCGGCCGGAAATACGTCGACCGTATCGCCGCGCACGCGGAAAGTGCCGCGCCCGAAATCGATTTCATTACGGGTGTATTGCATCTGGATCAGGCGCGCGATCAGGTCGCGCTGGCTGACCTTGTCCTTGGCACGCAAGGTCAGGATCATCTGGTGGTATTCGTTGGGGTTACCGATACCGTAGATCGCCGACACCGTTGCCACAATCACCACATCGCGCCGTTCCATCAGGGATTTGGTGCAAGACAGCCGCATCTGTTCTATATGCTCATTGATCGACGAATCTTTCTCAATGAACAAGTCACGCTGCGGCACATACGCTTCCGGCTGGTAATAATCGTAGTAACTAACGAAATATTCCACCGCGTTCTGCGGGAAAAACTCGCGAAACTCGCTGTACAGCTGGGCCGCCAGCGTTTTATTGGGGGCAAAGACGATCGCCGGCCGGCCCATGCGGGCGATCACATTGGCCATCGTATAGGTCTTGCCAGAGCCGGTAACTCCCAGCAAAGTCTGGTAAAACAGACCGTCTTCCACCCCTTCCACCAGTTTGGCGATGGCGCTCGGCTGATCGCCTGCCGGCAGAAACGGCTGGAATAATTTGTATGGCGAATTAGGAAAAGTGACGATTTTAGACTCGTCAACACTACTGGAAACCTGTGATATGTCAGCCATGGGCCTCGACCTTTGGTAGAATAAGCGGTAGTAAATCCGCGCCGATTAGCGATTTATCTCGTGACCCGGCACAGCATTCAACCCGACTGCAAAATCCGCTTTGCAGCCAACTTTTTATGTTATCACGATGAACGCACCTCTTTCAGCCTCCCTCTTCACCGCCATCGAAATGGCGCCACGCGATCCCATCCTCGGCATTACCGAAGGCTTCAACGCAGATCAGAATCCAGGCAAGACCAACCTCGGCGTCGGCGTCTATTACGACGACAACGGCAAGGTGCCGCTGCTGGAATGCGTGCAAAAGGCTGAAGCGCTGCTGATTGAAAAACTGGCGCCGCGCACCTACCTGCCGATCGAAGGCCTGGCCGCTTACGACAAGGCTGTGCAAGAGCTGGTATTTGGGGCCGACAGCGCCGTAGTTCAAGAGAAACGTGCGATCACCGTGCAAGCCATCGGCGGCACCGGCGCATTGAAACTGGGCGCCGATTTCCTCAAGCGCTTCGCCGCCAGCGATGCGCAAGTCTGGATCAGCGATCCAAGCTGGGAAAACCACCGCGCACTGTTTGAATCGGCCGGCTTCACCGTCAACAACTATCCTTACTACGACCCGGCGACACGCGGCGTCAATTTCAGCGGCATGCTGAATGCATTGAAGACCATGGCCAGCGGCTCGGTAGTAGTGCTGCACGCCTGCTGCCACAACCCGACCGGCGCCGACCTGAGCGATACCGAATGGACCCAGGTCATCGAAGTCGTGACCCAGCGCGGCCTGATTCCTTTCCTCGACATGGCCTACCAAGGTTTTGGCGACGGCATCGAAGCCGACGGCAAGGTAGTACGCCGCTTCACCGAAGCCGGCGGCCCGCTGTTCGTATCGAACTCCTTCTCGAAATCGTTCTCGCTGTACGGCGAACGGGTTGGCGCGCTGAGCATCGTCGCCGCCAGCACAGAAGAAGCCGGCCGCGTGCTGTCGCAATTGAAGCGCGTGGTGCGCACCAACTACTCCAACCCGCCGATCCACGGCGGCCAGGTAGTCGCCACCGCCCTGTCCTCGCCAGAGCTGCGCAAACTGTGGGAAGAAGAACTGGCCAGCATGCGCGTACGGATCCGCGAAATGCGCCATCTGCTGGTCAAGAAACTGAAAGAACAAGCCCCAAGCCACGACTTCGATTTCGTCACAAAGCAACGCGGTATGTTCTCCTACTCCGGCCTGACCAAAGCCCAGGTCGAACGCCTGCGCGATGAGTTCTCGATCTACGCCGTCGACACCGGCCGCATCTGCGTCGCCGCACTCAATACAAAAAATATTGATAATGTTGTCGCCGCAATCGCAAAAGTCCTGTAATATTCGGCTCCCGGAGAAGTTGTAACGACTGCTCCGGGAGATGCAGAAAAGTTTAGAAAAAGCTTTGACAACTCAGCCGACTCAAGACTATAATTCTGCTTCTTTCAATTCCCTGATAGCTCAGTTGGTAGAGCGACGGACTGTTAATCCGCAGGTCCCTGGTTCGAGTCCAGGTCGGGGAGCCAAGATATATAAGGGGTTGCATGCAAATGCAGCCCCTTTTCTTTTGCTTCGCAATTCTTTACATGCCCCGCAAAAAATCTTGTTGCCGCAGCCCTCAAGCAAAAAACATTTTGCGCCGATTGGAATATTTTCCGAGGCGCGGCATCACAGCACGTTCCCCAGCAACTTCGCGCACCGAATGACTTGCTCATTCAGATCCTCCGTTACCTAATCACTACCCTCGTACTCCAATTCATTTCGCACGTCGTGCGCGTCCGCCAGACCTCTACTCCAATGCCCAATATTTTCCTGAGGGAGGTATTCCGAGCGATGCGGCATGTGTCATTGCAAGACTTGACCCCGACTCCCCTCAAAGCAAAGGGCGCGACTGATATGTGGTTGTCGGGCGTACCGCTCGAGAAAATTCAAGTGCTTTGTGGTCACGATTCAGTCACCACCACAGAAATCTATGTCAAGTGCCGATGGCGTGGAACTGTCGAACCAAACATGGTGCCTTTGGCATTTGACTATTCAAAACTTAGCCCGTAAAAAGTTGCCACTTCCATACATAAAAGTGGCCTTATAATCAGACCTTGCACCGGGGAAAGATATAGCAGACGTTGATGAGCTCTTCCTGGATTGTACCGTTCGGATTTACCACTTCCAATTTATAGGTTCCGCATGCCTACTATCCGTAAGGTAGTGAAAATATTTCTCGGTTCACCCGGCGATGTAATGCTGGAACGCGGGATCGTAAAAGCGGCAATTGATGACATCAATTCCTTACTTGCGGAACAAACTGGGTACCAAGTTGAACTGATAGGTTGGGAAAATGTCTCTTCGTCACATGGAAGGCCACAAGAGATCATTAACCGCGAACTTGACCAATGCGATTACTTTCTTGGTCTGATGTGGAAGCGCTGGGGAACCCCTCCCGATCTTAATGGAACTTACTCTTCAGGTTTCCAAGAGGAATATGAAACATCAATCAAACGACGGGAAGCACATTCCCGCCCCGAAATTAGTCTCTTATTTAAATCCGTTGACCCAGAGTTACTTCGGGATCCTGGCGACGAACTGAAAAAAGTCATCGCTTTCAGACAAAAACTCATCGAGGGAAAGCAGATACTTTTTGAAGATTTTTCCGATTCGGCCGATCTTGAAAAAAGAGTGCGCCGCTGCATTCACAAGTATGTTTTTTCCCTAGTAAACGCCGAAACGGAAAATATTGAAAATTCGCAAGCAAACGAAGCGCCAGCAAGCGAAGTGCAGGAATCGACCACCAGAAATATTGGAACCATCCCTTCCCCCCTTTCCACCGAAGGTATTCAATTTCTTCGAGAGTTTATCTCTAAAACGAGCGGAACCTCTCCCGTTCCGGAATCCATAAAAGCCGCAGAAATCGCTCGCTTTCGTTTATTGAGTGGCTTAGTTGGGTCGCAGGCAAACGACGACCGGTCTCTTGGAATTCACGATACCAATCTCATTTATAGTCAAGGTCGTACCTGGAACTTCGGACTCTCAGAGATGTTCGGTTTGCTTTCGAGTGGATTTGAACATTATGCAAATCAAAACGCCCCATTGTGGCATTGGGTGAAAGGTACAGATGGCTTGAAGAGACATGTCCTGCAAAGATTTACGACCTTCGGAACGCCGGAGAAACGAAGCGGGGCGTTACTGGCCATGACACGAATACATGAACGTCTATCGGATGATCTTGGCCTTAATAGGGACTATTTTCTGGATTCTTGGTTCAGCAAATCTAATGCAAATATGGTCAAAGTTGCAGCACTCGATTATCTGGCGGAGTGCGGAATATCCTCAGATCTAAATGCAATACGAGCAGTAGTGGGCGAACGGGATAATCAGACTATTGGCGCCGCCACCAACGCAATCATTCGTATTAGTCTTCGAAATAGCCGTGACGACGCAATTGTTGCGTTGTACGAACTCCAACCTTCGTACATCAGTGCCGACCTATTAACAGAGCTATTCGCCAACGCGGCGGCGTTAAGCAAACAGGTTTTGTTAGATGGTGTCACACATCAAAGTCTCAGCGTACGGCGTAAGGTGGTAGAACTATTGCTAGCTCGCCGAATGATGTCGAACCAAATTTCCGAGCAATTATTAGCGGATACGGATCCGCTTGTCAGATATTACGGGCTCAAATTTCTACTTGATTCGGGGCGCATTTTTTCGGAACAAGAGGCTCAAGCCATCATCTGCCCGATAAAATCAGGCAACTCTTTGAACAGCTTTCCCACCTGGAATTCGTTGCTTGGCGCCGATAGGACTGCTGACGATTGTTGGAAACAGTATCGCCGAGACATATTTAGCGCAAAAAATACTCATGATCTGACAGAACTTGCAAATCACGAAACGGTGCTTGATCAGACCCCATATTTTGTACTCGCGGAACGAAATTTTAAGCACTACGCAGGAGCACTACGAAACGCCATTGATGATGACTACAACGGCGAATTTGAAATGGGAGTCGAGAAAATCAGAAATAGATTCACAGTGGATCCGAATATTCCGGACCGAATTCTATCGTTGGAAGCCATTTTAAGACAAGGTCTTAGTCGTGAAGCTTTAAATATCATCTGCCGTAAACGGAACGCAGAAGATATTGGACGCGTTCGAGCAGCTCTGAAACGTGGCTTTGTTATACCCAATCTTTGGGACATAGAATATTTGGGTAAGTTTGGCGAATGGCAAGACATTGCCCTTATAGTTGAGTGTATCAGTCGCCCTCAGTTTGACCGCGATACATACCTGCCGTCGGTACCTGCAATTTCAATGTATCAAATGGCCGCCCAGGCAGCATATTCAATTGGCCACACGAGGGTATCGGAAATTTTGAAAATGGAGCTCCCGACAAGGATGAAGTCATCTCTTATTGTGGAGCTGCCTGACACTGCGTTTCGCGAGCTAAAGGATGATTCAATCGATCAGCTCCTGCGCTCCGACGATGACAAGATACGGTTCGTCACCGCGCTGAAATGCGTAAAAGTAAAAACCAAAGCCCAACTGGATAAGCTGGTAACGAACTACATAGGCGCCGGCGCTTACTTCTACAATGTTATTCACTGGCTCGACTTTGGGGTATCTGTCCCAAAAATTCGCGCCATAGCGTCTGTCCAGCGTGTTCTAAATAACGAGTAATATCCATCGCTATAAATTCCCATTTACGCAATTTAACCGCATCTACTAAGGAAGTCACAATTCAATGTTCATGCGGGTCCCCAGGGGGATAAAATTCGGCTTTTGTTAGACGGTGATCTCCCCCAATTACCATATTTGACGGGCCCTAGCGCCTCAAAAGACCGTGAGCCTGTTAATCCGCAGGTCCCTGGTTCGAGTCCAGGTCGGGGAGCCAAGATTCTAAGGGGCCACATGCAAATGTGGCCCCTTTTCTTTTGTCCAAATCAACAGCCCATGAGATTGACGGTTACGACGCTCTAGCTGAACGCTGGGTTCACTAAGAAGAAAGACGCTGCCGCCATCCAAAACTTTTCAAGAATGAATCTTTCATAGTCTCTGTATGGATACCTAAAAATATGAAAGGCTTGTGATTGAGAGGTGGTTCCGCTTGTCAGGAATGGTGGCGGAAAGTAAGTTGTCAACAAAAACCCGGGCTCTCCTCATAGAAGCGGGCTTGTGTTGATTAGACCAGACCGTTTTACGTGATGTTGATCCAGATGGTTTTTAGCTCCGTATATTTATCGAAAGCGTGCAAAGATTTATCGCGCCCGTTACCGGATTGCTTGTAGCCACCGAACGGCACCGTCATGTCATCGTCGTTGTATTGGTTGACGTGCACCGTGCCAACCCGTAGTGCCCGCGCAGCTTGGTGCGCCTTACGGATGTCCGAGGTCCAGACTGCGGCTTGCAAGCCGAAAGCGCTCGCATTCGCTTCGCGGATCGCGTCGTCCAAATCGGTGAAGCCGAACACCGACAACACAGGCCCGAAGATTTCTTCACGGGCGATCTTCATCGTGCTGTTGACGTTATCGAACAAGGTCGGCTCAATGTAATAGCCACCGGTCGCGGCGCGCACCTGCTGCCCGCCTGCCAGCAGTTGTGCGCCTTCCGTCTTGCCGGATGCGATAAAGCCCAGTACCGAGTTCAGCTGGATATTGTCGACGATGGCCCCCATTTCGGTAGCTTCATCCAGTGGGTCGCCCGGCTGGAAATTCGGTACCAGCGCCAGCGCTTTGGCAATGAATTGTTCCTTGATCGATTCCTCTACGAACAAACGCGACGGTGCGTTGCAGCTCTCGCCCTGATTGAAATAGATCGAACCTACCGCGGCTTGCACGGCGGCATCCAGGTCGGGACAATCCGCACACACGATGTTGGGCGACTTGCCACCCAGCTCGGTCCAGACCCGTTTCAGATTGGACTGTCCGGCATATTGCATGATCTGCTTGCCGATCCGCGTGGAGCCGGTAAAGCCGATGCAATCGACATCCATGTGCAGGGCCAGCGCGCTGCCGGCCTCATGGCCATAACCCGGCACCACGTTGAACACGCCTGGCGGAATACCGGCTTCCAGCGCGATTTCAGCCATCCGCAACGCCGACAACGGTGACTTTTCCGATGGTTTCAGCACCACGCTGTTGCCGACCGCCAGCGCCGGTGCGATTTTCCAGGAGGCCATCAGCATCGGGTAATTCCACGGCACGATGGCGGCGACCACACCGACCGGCTCGCGCGTGATCAACGCCAGGGTGCTGTCGGGTGTCGGCGCAATCTCGTCATAAATCTTGTCGATCGCTTCGCCGTACCAGCGGATGCAGTTGGCCGCCGACGGCACGTCCACACTACGGCTGTATTTGATCGGCTTGCCCATATCAAGCGTTTCCAGCAAGGCCAGCTCATCCCGGTGCTGTAGCAGCAAATCGGCGAATTTGATCATGGTGCGTTTGCGCAGCGCTGGCGCCAGCCCGGCCCAGCGCCGGTCTTCGAAGGCCGCCCGCCCGGCAGTCACCGCCGCGTCGATATCGAGCGCATCGCAGCGGGCGACGTCAACCAGCTTGCGGCCATCGACGGGAGAAATACAGTCGAAGCTTGCGCCGGACTGCGCACCGACACGCTGACCGTTGATGAAAGCGCGTCCGTCAAACTTCAATTCCGCAGCGCGGTCATGCCAACTTGTGTTCGTCATTTGAACATCCTTAAAATATTTACATCCAGCCGCGCTGCGCACAATCTGTCAAAGTTACTCCAGGAGGAGCGCGAACTACACCTGCGCAGCAACCTCCGCTGCAGCTCTTTCTCCTGAGAGCACCGCACTTTGCATCGTGGAGTCGTAGATGACCGTATGTTCCCCGGCAAAGTGGATCTTCCCTTCCTGTACAGCTTCATAGCCTGCAAAGGAAGTCATCTGGCCGACCTTGTAATAGTGGTAGGTGCCTCGCTGCCAAGGACTGAGCGACCAGCGGTTCTCGTAGGACTTGCCGGAGTAGGCGGCCGTGGTCCCAGGGTACACGTGCTCGATCTGGCCGAGAAACCAGTTGACATCAGCGACGGGCGTCGGCCCGCGCACAGGCCCGGTGAGACTGGAATTGGCCGGAAACGTCACCATCAGCGCCGGATGGCCGTTCGCCCCCAAAGGCACCGACTCATCCCAGGCGGTTTGATAGCCGGACGGACCGGTATTGGTGATACCGTTATAGCCGAGCGCCGGCCAGGTCTTGGTCGAGAACTGCGACGTAATCTTGGCGCCCTGCCCCATTCCCTGCTCATTGATCGCCTTACGCTTCAGCACCGACAAACCGGCAGCCGTCAGGTCGACCAGGCGCAAGGTGCTGAACGGCAGCGCGAGAACCACATGATCGGCTGTCACGTTCACAGTTGTGCCGCCGGTCTTGAAGGTGCAGCAATACGTTCCATCATTGTTGCGACTGAGTGCAGTCAGTTCGTAGCCCTGCTTGACCGTATTCGCGGGCAGTTGGCTGACCATCCCGCTGATGAGCTGGTCATTTCCGCCCTTGATGTGCAGCGCCTCGTCGAAGCCGCCGGTGTCGAAGGTCTGCGCACTACCCAGAAATTGCACCATACCCAGAGCCGAACTCAGTGCCGCCGTGCCGCCGCCGCCCACCTGAACCGTCTGAATGAGCTGCCCGAGTCGCGAATTCGGATCGAGTCCGATCTCTGCAAAATAATCCAGGCAGGACATATTGTCTATCCGGTAGGCCTCCGGCGTGTAATTGTTATAACTTGTCGTCGGACCGACCAGATTGTAGGTCGCGTTGAAGGCCGGCCAGGCCAGCTTGACCCAATCGGTTTGCTCCTGGGAGCCTTTGTAGACAGTGTTGTTAATCCAGCCAACGTAGTTACCCTTGGTGAGCGCCCCACCATTCACGGTCTCCGTCTGAAGTCCCAGTGATTTGGCCAACGCCAGGATATTGCTGTCCGTGGTACTGATGAAAGTCCCGCCCTGCTCACTAATCAAGCCGTTGTCGAAGAATCCCCGCAACGACCAGCAGCGGCCGCCGATATGGCTGGTATCGGCGTCATACACCGTCGCCGCCACGGGTGTGGCACGATTCCAGAGGCTGTGAGCACAGCGCAGTCCGGCCAACCCGGCGCCGACGATCACCACGCGCGGCGCGCTACCCATTGCGCGCGCCACGCCACTCCAGCCAGCGGCAAGCGTCACCGCGGCGGCAGCGCCAGTGCCGAGAATTTGTCGACGGGTTACCCCCTTGGTTTTGGCGGTGCTCGCCTGATCTGCGTGCGTGATTTCTGCGGGCTGGGTCGGTAAGGCGGAAACTTTTTTCATCACTTGCTCCATTTCATTTTAGTTGGTTGATTACGTGAGCGAAGATCAAATAACAGGGAACTCCATAAATAGAAAACTGGGTAAATAGGAAACGCAAGTACCTGACTCAAGCATCCCGAGCCCGAGCACAATCGCCGCTATGTTTTTTCGTAAGTCCTATGGATATTATTTGCTGGCGGCGCTGTCGGATTTGAGTGGCCCACCCATTGAAAACGCCACCAATTTTCCACCTGGCGCGATCACCGCCGCTGTAATGTCCGCACGATCCGAACGCTGCGTGTTTGAAAACGTGAGGCCCTTGTCGCGACTGGTCAGGACCACACCATCGAGACCAGTTGCCATGACGGCGCCGTCATCCGTCTGAATGATTTGGGTTATCGAACTTTTTGTCCCGGTTTGGGATGCTTGCCAGCTTTGACCTTGGTCAGTACTGCGCAAAATTGATCCGCGCAATCCTCCCGCGAGCCATGTTCCTTCATCGAGCACAGTACCGGCCCATAGCGATCCCTTGTAACCTGTATCAACATATGCCCAGGTTTTACCGTCATCCTCCGAGCGGACAATCGTCCCCCGCTCCGCTGAGATTGCAAGTCCTCCACTACGATCAGGAAAGATGCAAAAAAGATTCCTGTCCGCCTTTGAAGCGCCCGGGGGCTTGGGAAGACTCACGCTGTTCCAGGTGGCGCCACCGTCTCGCGTACTCAATAACAGCGACCAGAGGCCGACAGCCCATCCCTCATGTTCATTCTTGAAATAGATAGAAAACAATGGCTGATCAACCTTGACATCACTGCGCTGCAACTTCCATGTTTCACCACCGTCGATAGTCTTCAGAATCGCGCCCCAATGCCCGACAGCCCAGCCGACCTTCGCATCAACGAAATTTACCGAATTCAGCGTCGAAGAAACAGGCACCGATTTTGCCTGGCGAAATGCCTGCCCGTCGTTATCGGACAACAAGACGACGCCATGCTCTCCCACTGCGACAATGCGATTCCCCGCCCTGGCTGCTGCCAGCATCATTGAAGTTTTCGCCCCCGGCCCAATTCTGGCCGGGGTGATTTTGATGCTTGGCAACGCTAACTCTGCGGAGCGAGGAGCCGCCTCCTGAGCAGCCTGCGCAAAGACTGTATTGGCGACAAGATACATCGCACATGCCAATGACATGCGAAGCAACAATGCGTGACTTCGAACGATGCGAAATAAAAATAGACAGACCATATTCACCGTGAGCTCCTTGAATTAATGACTGAAAAGACCAGGCGCACGGACCGGACTGGTACGCGGAAATATTTTTTCAAGCAGAACAACTAATGCAGGTAATGCGGTCAGTGCCATGATCAGATTAATCATGAACATGAAAGCCAGTAACTTACCCATATCCGCCTGGAACTTCAGCGCTGAGAATGACCATGTCGCCACACCGATCGCTAGCGTCAGTGCCGTAAAAATCGTCGCCATTCCCTCGAATTCCAATGCGTGTTCCATCGCGCTGTGAATATCTTCGCCCATTGCCAGATGCAACGTCAGTCGATTGTAGATATAGAAGGCGTAATCAACACCAATACCCACCGCAAGCACCATCACGGGTAGCGTCGCGACAGTCAGGCCGATCTGAAACTTCTCCATGAACCAATATCCAATCGAAGTGCCGATTGCTAACGGGAAGCAG
>Ga0207142_1055_pt1 | contig 20439 bp, 22 predicted proteins | sample Alteio_BWMinHeat_2_FD_153561 | JGI IMG/M metagenome (GOLD analysis project Ga0207142, IMG submission 153561) | Enriched cells from forest soil in Barre Woods Harvard Forest LTER site, Petersham, Massachusetts, United States -... | ecosystem: Environmental > Terrestrial > Soil > Temperate forest >... | reverse complement strand
TCGTCAAATCTCCCTGCTCCCATCCCCCATCAGGCGATGCCCCGGGTTTTAACAAGGCCGTGGTTTCGTCTTTATCTGTAATGTTCCAGTTAACCCAGCTTAGCTTATTTTGCACTAGCCAGTCAACCCACTTTTTATTCTCATCAAGGTCGAACATGCCGTTCCCGCTGGCTTCACCTACGCCCCACTCGGTCACTAAAATGGGCAACCTCATTTTTATGGCCTTATCAGCTTTGGCGCGTAACCCATCCTGGTGATTTGGGTCGCTGGCATAAAAATGAAAGGAATAAGCAATATTCTTAAACCCGGTTATCGGGCTGGCGGCGGCAATATCCACATCCTGGTCCCAATGCGGGCTACCGACAATGACTAGGTTATCTGGGTCGTATTTACGTATCTCTGCGATCACCTGCACAGCATAATTTTTCACCGTATCCCAGCTAACGCGTTCCGGCTCGTTCCATATCTCATAAATTACGTTAGGCACACCTTTGTATTTCTGTGCCATCTCGCCAAAAAACTGTTTTGATTGCGGTATATGCAGGTAACCGTTATGGTCGTGCCAGTCGATCAGTACATAAACACCTTTTTTTATCGCTTCATCAACCACATTTACAATAAGTTGCTTTTGCGAATCAGGCTCCTGTAAATAACCGTGATCGGGTTGTACAGCCATCGAGGCGCGGATAAGCGATACTTTAAAATCCTTGCATATCCAGTCAACAACGTCCGTATTGTAATATTTGCGCCCCTGCCAAATGCTCCATGAAAAACTGAGTCCGTGTAATTCTGGTGGCACGCCATGCTGGTTAACAACCTGGCCGTCTTTTATACTAAGCGCGCCGTTAACAGCAACAGGTTTGGGTGGTTTTTGCGCTAACAGCAAATTAGCCGCGCCAATAATTAACAGGGTAGTAAGTAATATTCGTCTCATAGCGTTATGCAAAACAAGGTAGGTATTTTTTTGGGTGATGAATAATGATGCAAAAATCATATTACATAAGGTTAAAATCGGACAGGATGCGACATGCTTAACAATTCCCTAACCTTATTTCCCTAAATTTGACTTATCAAAATATCCCCATGAAAAAATACCTCGCCCTTCTAATTTGCCTGTTGATTTCAGCCACCGCCTTTTGCCAGGTCGATACCGCACAAAAAGTCATCCCCGGCCGTGAAAACAGCCCCGAACAACAACAAAAACCTTATGTAATATTAATTTCTGCCGATGGCTTCCGGTGGGATTACGCCCAACTATACCATGCCCAACACCTGCTCGATCTAAGCGGTGAGGGTGTGCGCGCCGAATCCATGCTACCATCGTTCCCTTCGGTTACTTTCCCAAATCATTACAGTATAGTTACCGGGTTATATCCATCGCATGAAGGGCTGGTTGGTAATTCATTTTATGATGCCAACACTAAACAATTCTTTTCATACAAAGGCAAAACCGCGACAGATGCCGTTTGGTACAATGGCGGAACTCCGCTTTGGGTATTGGCCGAGCAACAAAAAATGTTATCGGCAAGTTTTTATTGGGTAGGGTCAGAAGCCGCGGTGCATGATATCCGCCCCACCTATTATTACCGCTATAATGAAAAAATAAGCATCCATGATCGTATACAAACAGTGGTAAACTGGTTGAGTATGCCGCCTGAGAAACGCCCGCACTTTATAACCTTCTACTTTCCGCAGGTGGATCACCAGGGCCACAAATACGGCCCTAATTCTCCTGAAGTAGCCGAAGCGGTGCACCTCATCGATTCATCAGTTTATGAACTCACCAAAGCGGTTAAAACCACCGGGCTTAATGTAAACTACGTTTTTGTATCAGATCATGGCATGACCAAACCAGACATCGATAATCCTATTCCCCCACCGGCCGGTATCGATACCTCAAAATTTATCGTATCGGGCGATGGACTACTGGTTGAACTGTATGCAAAGAACCCTAAATATATACAAGACACTTATAATCAACTATTAAGCAACCAAACCACTGACTATGCCGTATACCTTAAAACTAATGTGCCTGCAAAATTGCATTACAGTGCAACGGACGATCGGCTTAACCGCATAGGCGATATTTTGCTGATCCCGAACTGGCCAAAGGTGTTTAACCTATATAACTCAAAATTTACAACCATCGGCTGGCATGGGTACGATGCCACCGTTGTTAAAGATATGCATGCCACGTTTTATGCGTGGGGGCCTGCTTTTAAAAATCATTTGACCGTTGCGCCATTTGAAAATGTTAATGTGTTCCCGTTAATAAACCAAATATTGGGATTAACCTACACGGGCAATGTTGATGGCACAAAGCAACTGGCCAATGAAATATTAAAATAGCAATAAAAATCAACAGGGATAAAACAAAAATCCGGTTTGGTTTTTATTTAAAATAGATGCCTTTTTAACCGGGACTTAATTTATACCTATCATGATTTTAATTGACGATGTAAAGCAGCAATTTGGCAACGTATCAAAAAAATACGATTCCCAACGCAAGTACCTCATCCCCTGTTTTGATGATTTTTACCGCGCCGGCCTGCCGCTGATAAAAAGCGTGGCAAATGCCAAAACAGTGTTGGATATTGGCGCGGGCACCGGCCTGTTTTCGCAGTTTGTGTATGAGCAAAATCCGCACCTGCATTTTACTTTGGCCGATATTTCCGATCCCATGTTGTCAGTAGCGCGCACCCGTTTCCAGGGCCGTGATAATTTTGATTTTATTGAGCTCGACCTGGCAAGCGATAAGATCCCGGGTAAGTTTGATATTATTATATCAGGTCTTGCCATACATCACCTTACCGATGCCGACAAGCAAAAACTATACACTAATATTTACGCGGCACTGAATGAAGGCGGCCTGTTTATCAACGCCGATCAGGTTACCGGCCGTACCATGCTGTTCGACAGCCTGTACAAATACCAATGGCGCGAAACGGTATCACACTCCGGCCTTGAACACGATGCCCTTATACAAGCTTTTGAACGTACCAAGCTCGACAGGCTGGCATCTCTTGAACAACAATTAAAAATGCTGGAGAAAGCCGGTTTTAACGAGGTTGATTGCTTTTATAAAAACCTAAGCTTCGCCGTTTTCGGTGGCTTTAGAGATGCCGATATTGAAACAGCGGTGATATAACCCCAAACAAAGAGTAAAAAACATAACTTATCCATACATTTAAGCCACTTAACAAGTGGCTTTTTTATGAAGATACATTATCAATCAGATGTTGTACTTGCCTTAACCAGTGATAATTTAACAGAAAATGGTGAGCCAATCATTAAGATTAAAGATTTAATTATTTTCTCTGAAAAACCGAAAGACAAGCCAGATTATATACCATACGACCTGTTTTTCAAATGGGTTGATATGTATTTTGAGTACGTTGAAATGGGAACTCAAGAATATAGGACGGTAAGAGTTACAGGATTTCTGACAAAATTTCAAGATTTAAATTAAATCTGATAGATTCCCTATAATAATTGGTGTAAACTTATATATAGTTACCAAAGTATTGTGTCTCTACTTTTTTGCTACTTCGTGATCATAAACAGCCTTCGATATTTTAGCTATCATCTCCTCACGTGTAGCCTCATCCGCAGTTGAATTACAAACAAACACAGCTATTGCCACACGCTTGCCGTTGGGTAATTTAATGATGCCCACATCATTTGTAGCAGGTGACAATCCTGCAGCATTAGTTGGCGATGTACCTGTTTTATGCGCCACAACAGTTCCTTCGGGCAGTAAGCCTTTTATGCGTTTGGGGCCGGTAGTGGTTTCAGTCATTATTTTATACAAAAAGTCCCTGCCGGCGGGTAGCAGTATTTTGCCGTTATAAAAATCATCAAGCAGCTTAACCATATCAACAGGCTTGCACCAATTAGTGTATTGCACCTCCCAGGCCTTGGCCATATCAGTTTCTGATGCTTCAATATTTATTCCGCGTATTTTTATCATGTGCAGATAGTCCTCTACCTGGTCGGGGCCGCCGAGTTTCTTCAATAAAATATCGCAGGCATTATTGTCGCTTTGCGATACCATATAGCCCAATAAATCGCGTATGCTCACATCAATATTACCATCGGGATATTTTTCAAGCAGCGGACCCATTTTTGACCACATATCCTTCTTTTTTATGTGGATGGTTTGGTCCAGTTTCAGCACACCTGAATCAACCAAATGCAAAACAGCCAGAGCGATTGGAAATTTCATCACGCTATGCATTACCAGGCGTGCATTGCCGTTATAATTCAGTGTATCTCGGTCTTCCAGCCCTAAAACCGATACACCGATTATTCCCTTCGCAGGTTTTGCTAATTCAGCAATTTCGGCGCGTAATTTACTTTGCTGCGCGAAGGTGGTATTTATGGTTAAAAGAAGCAGTGCAGCTAAGGCCGGTTTTACTATTTTGAGCATGGTTTTCACGGGATAGATATTCTTTTTGATCACGATTTTTAAACGTTGTGAAAATTAAGAAATTACCCCGATAAAGTTTTTATTTAAGTTGGCACTTTTTTATATTGGATGATATTTATCCCGACAAAATTTTGTTACTTGTAACAGGTTTATAAACACTACATTATGCAAAGAAGAAATTTCATTATGGCAAGCGCCGTTGCAGGCGTTGCTCTATCTGCGTTAAGTTTAAATTCATGCACGCCCCCCGCCGAAAAAAAGGATGAAGGCACTGATAATAAGGCTACCGACGATTTTGCTTTGAACGAGGTAACCATTGATATACTACAGCAAAAAATGCAGAGTAAGGAATACACTTCGCACGCCATAACACAATTGTATTTAACCCGCATTAATGATATTGATAAGAATGGCCCTAAGCTTAACGCGGTTATCGAATTAAATCCCAACGCCCTGGATATGGCAAATGACCTCGATAAAGAACGCGATAACGGCAAGGTTCGTGGCCCCTTGCATGGTATCCCTGTTTTAATAAAGGATAATATCAATACAAAAGATAAAGTGGCTACCACGGCAGGCTCGTTGGCTTTGGCCGATAATTTTGCCGCTAGGGATGCCTTTATCATCAACAAACTGCGCGAAGCCGGTGCAGTAATATTAGGCAAAACCAACCTGAGCGAATGGGCAAATTTCAGGTCGACACGCTCATGCAGCGGCTGGAGCTGCAAGGGCGGCCAAACAAAAATGCCGTATATCCTCGACCGTAACCCCAGCGGCTCAAGCGCGGGCACAGGAACGGCAGTTGCGGCAAACCTTTGCGCCATAGGTATAGGTACTGAAACGGATGGTTCGGTGGTTTCGCCGGCATCGGTTAACGGGATTGTAGGTATTAAACCAACCGTGGGCCTATTGAGCCGTTCGGGTATTGTGCCTATATCAAAAACACAGGATACAGCCGGGCCAATGGCACGTACGGTTAAAGACGTAGCTATTCTATTAGGCATATTAGCCGGGGCCGATCCCGACGATACCTATACTAAAAACAATAAAATTGAACCGGACTATACCAAATTTTTAGATGCCAATGGCTTACAGGGCAAACGTTTAGGGCTTGAAAAGTCGGCATTAAAAGGCAACCCCGACATGGAAGCATTATTAAACGAGGCCGTAGAACTGCTGAAAAGCAAAGGCGCTACCATAGTGGAGATAGAATTGAATGCAGCACTAAAAGCCATCCCCGATGGTTCCGAATTTAACGTTTTGTTGTATGAATTTAAAGATGGTTTGAAGGAGTATTTCAGCAAGGCCAATTCAAAAATGAAGTCGCTGGCTGATGTGATCGATTTTAACAATAAAAACGCTGCCAAAACTATGCCTTTTTTCAAACAGGAAATAATGGAACAGGCGCAAGCCAAAGGCGACCTAAACAGCAAGGAATATTTAGATGCCGTTAGCAAAACGACCAGCGTAAGTCGCAATGCCATCGATACTATTTTAAAAACAAATAAACTGGACGCCATTATTGGCCCTACCAATGGCTTTGCCTGCACCATCGACCTGGTGAACGGCGATTATGACAACGGTTTTGGCTTCTCCACCCCACCTGCCATGGCCGGGTATCCGCACATTACGGTGCCAATGGGTTTTGCACATGGCTTGCCAATGGGTATTTCGTTCTTTAGCACCGCGTATAGGGAAGGCGATATCATAACACTGGCTTATGCCTATGAACAGGCATCGAAAAAAAGAGCAAAACCGGAATTTAAGGTTGATTTATTGAGTTAGGTTAACCATTTGATTACAAAAACATCATGCTAAATTAAACTGGTAAGCAATAAAGTTGCAACATTGTAAAAAATATTGCTATATTTGCACTTTAAATCCTTATCACATGAATAAAAACATTACAAAACTTATCATTCTATGCCTGATTGCGGGCTTTTCATTTTCAGCCTGTAAAAAAAGTTCGGACAACAAACCTGCCAGCGATACCTATTCAATGAAATTAACGCTTAATGGAAAGGCAGTAACTTATACTACCTGTTTAGCGGCTGATATAACTGCAAATGGTATAGCACAATTCAATATAATAGGGTCAAATAAAGGTAACGAGGGACTTGCTATCGATGTAATAGCAGATCTTAAAACCGTAAAAGCAGGACAGGTTTTTAAAGCCGCAACAGCATATGTGCAACCCAACAGTATGACAATGTTTTACACTGATGCTGCTAACAACGACTACGGCACACAACTTACAGACCCTACCGGATCGATAACCATAACCTCTGTTTCATCCACTACTATTAAAGGCACATTCAGCGGTAAATTATATGATTTTGATGATACCGATGCCACTGATTTAAAATACACCATTACCGGCGGAACGTTTGTCGCCGAAATGCCCAAATAATATTAAAAGCACTAATTACAAATAATATAACCTGCCATAAGCAGGAAAATAAAAACATCAGAAACCATCGCCACCCATTCATTTGGGGTCGATGGTTTTTTTATGATATGTTGTACCCCGGCTATGCCCATGTAAAGTCCACCGGTAAAAGCAGCAGCCGTGCGCCATTCGGGTATAAAAAGCGAACATATGCCGCTTAAGCCAAAACAAATATTGGCAAAGCCCAATTCCTTTACTATAACAAAGCTCTCTTTATTATCAATATGAAAAATACCCTTCGCGGTGAATTCCGGCTTTAGTACCTGTCTTATCCCCGCTGTTAACAGCCGTACCCCTATCGCCCAAAAAACAAACCACTTGCCAATTAGTGCAATTGAAATACCATATGTATATGCACTATTAATTAATATGGATACTACCGGCAATATCAGCATAAATAAAAGCACAACCCACAGGTATAATTTGCCAACCTTTAATTGATTTTGTTCTTCCATAAATGGCTTGAAGTTTATCAATACAATAATAATTAAAATTCCACTTCTCACTCATTCGCGAATTCACCCACTAAAATATTATCTTGCTTAAAAAAATATTATGGAATTTGGCAGAGTAACACCGGCAGAACTGGAAGAGGCAGATTTTACGTTACCTCCCGACCCGGAACTAACCATAAAAACACTAACCGCGGCTAAAAGCAGCGAACCATTAAAAGTACACGTTGGCTGCGCTAAATGGGGCCGTAAGGAATGGCTGGGCAAAATTTACCCGCCCAAAACAAAAGATGCCAATTTTTTGAATGAATATGTAAAACATTTTGATTGCATTGAACTAAATGCCACCTTTTACAATGTTTATCCACCATCTACCATACAAAAATGGAAAGAAAAGGCCGACACTAATCCTGATTTTAAATTCTGCCCTAAATTTTCGCAAAGCATAAGCCATATCCGCCGACTTAAAAATGCCGATGAAATAACCACTACATTTTACGAAGGTATTATGGCCTTCGGCGATAAATTGGGGCCACTGTTTTTGCAGTTAAGCGATAACTATACCCCAAAAAGCTTCCCTGAACTAAAGGCCTACCTGGAAAGCCTGCCCAAAGACGTGCCCGTATTTGTAGAATTAAGGCATAAGGAGTGGTTTGCCGATGCCGAAAATCGTGCGAAGGTTTTTAACCTTTTGCATGAATTAAATATCGGCGCAGTAATTACCGATGCCACAGGTCGCCGCGATGTGGTGCACATGGAACTGCCTACCCCACATGCTTTTATCCGCTTTGTGGGCAACAGCCTGCATAAAAGCGATTACGCACGTTGCGATGATTGGGTTGATCGTATAAAACAATGGAAGGAAATGGGGCTAAAATCCGTTTGGTTCTTTATGCACCAGCACGATGAACGCTACTCGCCTGAATTAGCCGATTACGTAGTGGAAAAATTGAATGCCGCGTTAGGAACATCGGTAAAACGTCCGCAGTTTATGGACAGGGATAAAGGTTTGTTTGATTAACGCTTCATTTCCCATCTTCACAAAAGAAATTACCATATTTGCAGCATGAGCAAGCTTTGGCAAAAAACCACTGATGTTAATAAACTGGTAGAAAACTTTACCGTTGGCCGCGATACCGAATTCGACCGCCAAATGGCCGCTTTTGATGTATTAGGTTCGCTGGCACACACCCAAATGCTGCAAAGCATAGGCTTAATGAGCGCCGATGACCTTGCATTGGTGCAGCGCGAACTTAAAGCTATTTATAAAGATATTGAGAACAATAACTTCACTATTGAACCGGGTGTTGAAGATGTACACTCCCAAGTGGAAATGCTGCTCACCCAGCGCATAGGCGATGCCGGCAAAAAAATACACAGCGGCCGCTCGCGTAACGACCAGGTGCTCGTCGATCTTAAGTTATTCTTCCGCAGCGAATTACAGCAGGTAGTTGAAGAAACCGAAATACTCTTCCGCCAGCTGATAGAACTAAGCGAAAAACACAAAGACGTTTTACTGCCCGGCTACACACATTTACAGGTGGCTATGCCATCATCGTTCGGCCTTTGGTTCGGCGCTTATGCCGAAAGCCTGGCCGATGACCTGGAACTTGTATTAGCCGCTTATAAGATCACTAATAAAAATCCGCTGGGCTCCGCGGCAGGCTATGGCTCATCGTTCCCGCTGAACCGCACGCTAACCACCCAACTATTAGGTTTCGGCAGCCTTAATTATAATGTAGTGTATGCGCAAATGGGGCGCGGCAAAACGGAGCGTATCATTGCGCAGGCATTATCATCCATTGCGGCCACGCTGGCAAAAATGGCGATGGACCAGGTACTGTATCTTAGCCAGAACTTCGCCTTTGTAAGTTATCCTGATACCCTCACCACTGGCAGCAGCATCATGCCGCACAAAAAGAATCCCGATGTTTGGGAAATTATGCGCGGCAAATGTAACCGTATACAAGCACTGCCAAATGACGTAGCCATGATGACCACTAACCTGCCTTCAGGTTATCACCGCGAGCTGCAATTGCTTAAGGAATTATTATTTCCTGCATTTACTGATCTAAAGGATTGCCTGCACATGGCCACCTTTATGCTGCAAAACATAACTGTAAATACTGAAATACTGCAAGATTCAAAATACGCATACCTGTTTAGTGTTGAAGAAGTTAATCGCCTTACCTTAAGCGGAACACCATTCCGGGATGCTTATAAGCAAGTAGGCATGGCCATTGAAAAAGGTGAATTCAACCCTGATAAAAAAGTAAACCACACCCACGAAGGCAGCATAGGCAACTTAGGCAATGTGGAAATAACAGAAGCATTTTATAAAGTGGTAGGAAGTTTTGATTTTGGGAAAGTGAAAGAAGCGATTAGCGAATTAGTAGGATAACCTGAAAGTTTCAAAACTATCCTTTAATAATTATTATATTTGTATATGTTAATCGAAAATGCAGATAATAATAAAATAACTATCACTGTATCCTCATCAGTTGACAAGTTTGGCTTGCAGCGTATTATAGATTATCTCAAATACCTTGAGGCCACTTCAAAATCTAAAGCCCAACAATCGGATATTGATAAACTCGCCGATGAGGTTAATTCTTCATGGTGGCAGGCAAATAAAACACGGTTTATTAAGTGAGAATTATCGTTGATGCCAATATTGTTTTCAGTGGAATATTAAACTCTAATGGAAAAATTGGTGATCTACTAATTAATTCTGAAAAATATTTCAATTTCATAGCACCGGAATTCTTACGATATGAAATCAGGGACAAGTATAAAAAGCTACAATCAATTTCCGGGTTAAATATTGACCAGATACAGGAAGCCGAATACCAGGTATGTAAGGATATAACCTTTATATCTGAAGAGCAAATTGATTATAAACTTTGGATAGAAGCCCATGAACTTGTTAAAAATGTAGATGTTGATGATGCTCCATACGTAGCCTATGCAAAGCAATTCAGGTGCAAAATATGGTCAGGAGATAAGAAACTTATTAAAGGACTGAAAGCAAATGGGTTTGTTAATATATTTACAACCGACGAACTTTTTGAATTAAGAAACGCACGACTTAAATAAAATGAACGGCCAAAACAGAAGCGACATTTACCCCGGGCTTGAGGTTGACATCATCCTTAAAAAAGACCAGCGCTCAGGCAAACGTACACGCGGTTTTGTGAGGGACCTGTTAACCGGTTCCGCATATCACTCCCGTGGCATAAAGGTGCGTTTGGAAGATGGCCAGGTAGGCCGCGTTATTGAAATTATTGAAGAAGATTAATATGGCAAGGACAATAAAGACCGACAAGCGATTTTTCTACAAACTGGATGCGAATTACCGTTTAATGATATCGGTAACAGTAGGGGTTATAGTTTATTTTTGCTGCGACAGGTCACTTACTGTGCCCGAACTGGCATTGTCATCATGGATTGGTTGCGCTTTAACAGTTATCATACTCGACTGGATAATTATCCTGACATCGCACCCCATGGAGGTAAAAAAAATTGCTAAACTACAGGATTCCAGCCGTAGGATGTTATTTATATTTATTATAACTGCTTCAATAGTTAGCCTTGTGGCTATTATCTTCCTGCTAAAGTCAGTAAAGGGTTTATCTGAAACTGCTAAAAATGAACATATAGCTTTGGCGATAGCAGCTGTAGCTGTCTCCTGGTGGCTTGTTCATACCGTTTTTACGCTGAAATATGCCCACATGTATTACGATACCAGTACGGATGATGGCAAGCCCCTTAAAGGTTGCGGACTCGATTTTCCCGGAGATTTAAAAACCCCCGATTATATGGATTTTGTATACTTCGCCTTCGTTGTAGGCATGACCTTCCAGGTATCAGACGTGGTAATAACCGACAGGGTGGTACGGCGCGTATGCCTTATACATGCAATTATATCATTTGTTTTCAACACCACTATAGTGGCATTAAGTATAAATGTAATATCGGGATTGGTTTCGCAGTAAAGGCGAATTGCTTTAAGAACTCCCCCTTCAGGGGGTCGGGGGGCTAAACAATCTGCTCCAGCATCTTAATATAAAGCTCAATCCCTTCCCGTATCTCATCCACATAAACAAACTCATCAGCCGTGTGCGAGCGTGCGGAATCGCCCGGCCCAACTTTGATAGATTGTATATCAAGCAATGACTGATCGGAAGTTGTAGGTGAGCCGTAAGTAGTCCTGCCTAAAGCAATGCCTGACTGCACAATAGGGTGATCTTTATCTATTGAGGATGGCTTCAGCCTGATCGATCTTGGCTTAACCTCACAACTCACATGCTGGCGGATAATTTCCAAAACTTCTTCGTTCCGGTAGGCATCCGTTACCCTAACATCAACCGTAAATACGCAGCTTGCCGGTACCACATTATGCTGTGAGCCGGCATTTATAATGGTAACCGACATTTTCACCGGCCCAAAAACTTCCGATTCCTTCGGGAACTTATAGGTGCGGAACCATTCAATATCAGGCAGTGCCTTGTAGATAGCGTTCTCGCCCTCCTCGCGCGCGGCATGGCCGGCTTTGCCATAGGTAGTACAATCCAACACCATCAAACCTTTCTCGGCAATGGCTAGTTGCATTAAAGTAGGTTCACCCACGATCCCAAAATCAAGCTGACCCAATTCGGGGATTATCAATTCCAGCCCGTTAACGCCCGATATTTCCTCCTCGGCAGTAGTAGCGAGGCAAAAATTATATTTCAGGTTTTGCTTATCATAAAAATATAAAAACGTGGAAATCAGCGATACCAAACATCCACCTGCATCATTACTTCCCAAACCGTATAATTTTCCATCCTCAATTTTTGCCTCGAATGGGTCGCGCGTATAGCCCGAGTTTGGTTTAACCGTATCATGGTGCGAATTAAGCAGTATGGTGGGTTTAGCGGCATCAAAATATTTGTTCCATGCCCATAGGTTATTCAGTTTACGGTGCATCACAATACCGTGCTGTTGCATAAACTGTTCAATAGCATCGGCGGTTTTATCTTCCTCCCTGCTAAAAGATGGTAGCGAAATTAATTGCTGCAGCAGTTCAACTGCCTGCTGAAAAAGTGTATCTATATCGGCCATAAGTATGCCGTAAAAATAAGGTTTTTAAACGTTGCGGCGCAACACCGATTATCAGCCGCAGGTCATTCCCGTAAATCATTGTGGCGATAAGCTTATAATTTTTTAAATTGCACCAATGAAAATTACAACTGTCATCACCATTATTCTATTGGCAATAGCCGGACAAAGCATCGCCCAAAAAACTACCATTTACAATAAAAAGGGCTATAAGCTTACGTTTATTAATTACGATGCCACGTTTGATACCCTTGAACAACAACGCCTGGTGAATACTTTCTTCACCGTTTACCCCGAACTGGCAAAAGCCTATAATCCAAAAACGCTTAAGGCGGTTACTATGGTTATTGACACTGCTTACCAGGGCGTAGCAGCTACTGCCGACGGCAAAGTTACCATTAGCAATAAATGGTTGCATAAACGCCCTGAGGATATTGATGTTGTCACCCACGAAGTAATGCACATTGTACAGGATTATGGCGACAGTAATGGCCCCGGTTGGCTAACTGAAGGGATTGCCGACTACGCACGCTATAAATTCGGTGTGAATAACGATGCAGCCAAATGGTCGTTAAGCGACTTAAAACCAACTCAGAATTACACCGATGCTTACCGCGTTACAGCCCGCTTTTTAGTATGGCTGGAAGAAAAGGTAAAGCCCGGCATAGTAAAGGAACTGGACAGCCAAATGCGTAAACATACCTTTACCGATGCCACCTGGCAGCAGCTAACCGGCAAATCGGTCGACGATCTTTGGAAAGCTTATACTCAAAACTCAGTTATTTAACACAAACGCTTGTATTGCTTATAGAATTTAGGGCAAACAAGCCCTAAATTTTATATTTGTACAAATGCTTACCTCTCCTATCCAACTTTATAAAAACGCTTATAGCGGCCTTTCGCGTAATAGCTGGTACCTGTGCCTGGTAATGCTGGTAAACCGCAGCGGCACCATGGTTATCCCCTTCATGACCATTTATTGCACCCATCAATTGCATTTTACTATAGTACAGGCGGGCTATATTATGGGATTATTTGGACTGGGTTCCATATGCGGTGCATTTATTGGCGGCAAGCTAACCGACAAGATCGGCTTTTACGACCTGCAGATATTCGCGCTGTTCAGCGGCGGTGTATTATTTATAATTGCGGGCTATCAGCATACATTTTTAAGCCTTGCCATTAGCGCTTATGTACTTAGTTTTTGCAATGAATCATTCAGGCCTGCAAATTCATCAGCCATAGCCTATTACAGTACTAATGAAAATAAAACCCGTTCTTATTCATTAAACCGCTTAGCGGTGAACCTGGGTTGGGCCGTGGGCGGCGCATTGGGTGGCTTTTTGGCATCATACAGCTATCATTCTCTTTTTTGGGTTGATGGCTGTACCAACATCATAGCCGCACTGATGCTGTTAAAATTGATACCACGCTCGGGTATTGTAAAACCAGCCAAAGTAAGAACCGGCGAAACGGCTTCATTATCAGCCTATCACGATAAGGTATATTTGCTGTTCATACTATTCGTGGTGCTTTTTGCCACCTGCTTTTTCCAACTGTTTACTATGCAGCCCCTTTTCTATAAAATGGTATGGCAATACAACGAGCAAACTATCGGCTTTTTAATGGCCCTTAACGGCCTTTTAATAGTAATTATTGAAATGGTGCTCATTCACCGGCTCGAGGGCCGCAGGCATGCGTTAAAATACATTAGTTCCGGCGTTATACTGGTAGGGATTGGCTTTGTTATATTAAATGTAATGCCTGCCGTAATATGGTCGGGCCTGGTGGTTGTATTCTTTATTACTTTGGGCGAAATGCTGGCCATGCCATTCATGAATTCTTTTTGGGTAACCCGAACTAACCCGCGTAACCGCGGCGAGTATGCAGCGTTGTACACCATGGCATGGTCTACAGCACAGGTGTTAGCTCCTACGTTAGGCAGCCAGATCATCTTATATGGCGGTTTCAGTTTATTATGGTGGCTCTTAGGTGGTGTTTGCCTGGTAGCTGCAATTGGATTTATGCTGATGTATAGAGTTAATTACCGGCCTTCAATACATTCACAGTAACCAGCAACTGCCCGGTATGCCTCATGGCGTGTTCGGCAGCATGTACCATTAACCCAATTACTGTTGATGGTATTTGCGCCCGACCCACGCCGCGTATGTTGGTCAACGTATCTTCATTTGTTTCGCTTAATTGCTTTACAGCTATATCAACCTGCCTATTAAAATTCTCGAGCAATGAGCTTAATTCAACACCACTTTTACCCTCGCTGGCTAAATAAGCTAACTGTTGCTGCGTTAATTGTTCATTTCGTGCATAGGTAAACAACCTGTCCAATACCCCTGCCAAATGCTGCAAATGAAACCCCGGCGAAGCCATTCCTGCCGTCTTTTTCCACAACAATTCTTCGGGAAAACCAACCATCAATTCATTTATTTCCTCGCGCGCCTGCAGCAAAGCGTGGGCAACGGGTTTTAATAATGGCGGTATGCCATCTACAGGCCCGCGCAGCCAAACCTCAGGTTTCTTCTTATTATCCATTTTCAAATCACCAAATTGCGAAGCATTCATGGGTACCGATAAAAAGCAAATACAAACGAATAATCCTCAAATCTTCAAATCAATTGCTTTGCAACGCCGCCTTCACTGTTTCATGGTCAAGGGTTTGCGGCAAGCTGTAAATTTGCCTTACGCGGTCGCGCGGGTTATCGTCCCATAAAAAGTTTGTCCATACCATAAACCAGGCCCATTCGGGCTGGGCGGCCAGTATTTCGGGCTTGGGTAGTTCGCCAACTTCGGTTAAGGCTATCAGTTTACCATGCGCCAGTTGCAGCAGTTCGTTGTAATCTTTTTGTTCATAATCAAAATGGTAAACATCGGCGCCCAAAACGTCTACATAATCCGCGCCGGGGTAATAATCCTTGTAGCTGTAAGCCTCATCCTGCGGAATATCGCGGATACCATTTGCCCCCCATATCCAAATCAAATTATTCAAATGGTGATAATTGGTATAGCGGTCATACATCATTTTCCAAAGTTTCACAATGCCGCTTTCGCCTTTTTTATTTCCCCACCAAAACCAAACGCCATTCATTTCGTGATATGGCCGCCACAAAACCGGTACATGTGCGTCCTGCAATTGCTTCAGGTATCCGGCTATTTTGTCTATCTGTGCAAGCCATTTTGTATTTAGCGCTGTGCCGGGTGTTACCAGTTCGTTCCACTGCGCGTCGGTAAGCTTGCCCTGTACGCTTTCTTTCCATCCGTAAGGCGGGTTATCAATTGGCCTGCCCTGGTGCCACATCAGCGTAACTATATAGCCGTTCTTCCATTTATCAATGGCCTCGTTCACAATATTCTGCCCTAGGTCGTTAGTGCCCGAAAGTATGAAATCTGTCCCCCACAACGCCGGGTATTTACCTGTAAATGCGTAAGCACTATCCGAATACAGGTTAAGTTGATGATTAAAATTATGCTGCCCCGAAATAATATATTTCCCTTTTATGCTGTATATAAAAGCCAGCAGTTTTTTTGCCTCGGGCGATGCATTTTTGTTTACCGGCTCAAAACCCTGCGCCCACATTTGGCCTGCTGCAAACAGGCAAAGAATAAGCAATATTATTTTCTTCATATTATATAGACATAGATGCAATGTAAATGAATTATCTTAGCGCCAAACAAAAACTTTATTATTTGTGGTATGGCAATTGCTTATAGCCACTTATATGTTGCTCGTAAATATGGAATTCCCCTATATCAAGGTTAAAAATAATACACTTCCTGCCTTCTTATTATTGCTGCTGATATGTGCCTTAGTTATTGACGGATGCAAAAAGAAAACCTCTGATGTAGCAAATATCCTGTTTAAAAAATCACAGAACAAGGTTTTTCAGGATTTCGACCCTGACGATTTTGCCGCTGTTTTTAAACAGGTGATTATCGACCAAAAAGCAAGACTCACCTACCCAAAAGAACTCGCCGCTTACTACGATAAAAATGGCTACGAACCCACATTTTTAGAGAACAACCTGCCGGGCGATAATTTCAGGGTAATTACCGAATATTATGACAAATCGGGCGAACACGGGCTTAGTTCAAGAATGTTCCAGTCGAAGCAAATAAAGGCGCTGGTGGCGCGGTTAAATAGCGGTACGGGTATTAAAACAGCAAATCAAGCCTATCATGATGTGGCTGTACTTGAATTGCTCACCGCAAATTCGCTTGTTAATTACTCAAACGACCTGCAATACGGCGTTATCAACCCTAAAAAAATATTCTCGCGCTATTTTTTAGCTACCAAACGGCCCGATAGTATCGCAATTAATCATGTATTGGCTATAACAGATGTTAAAACCTATTTAGATACCATCCAGCCAAAAGATCCGCAATACATTGCCTTGCAAAAAGCGTTTTTGAACGATACGCAGGTGCCTGGCCTGTCGCCCGAAGAAAGCAGGCGGCTTTTGTGGATAAACCTGGAACGTTTGCGATGGAAAAATAAACCATCGGGGAATAAATATGTGATTGTGAATATCCCCGATTTTAAACTGGATGTGATCGATAACGGCCATTCTGTTCTAAACATGAAGGTTTGCGTTGGCCAGGGCCGTAACATGGATTACAAGAAAACCCTGGTACGTTTTGATGATACCGACCGTATAGACAAACCCAATCCACATGAAACACCGTTACTAAACAGCCTCATAAACAGCGTGCAGGTAAACCCGGTATGGAACATACCAGAAAGTATTGCCAATAAAGAAATTTTGGTGGAGGCAGCTAAAGACCCCGATTACCTTTCGAATAAAAATATTGATGTTTATAAGAACGGTAAACAGGTTGATGATCCCGATTCTATCGATTGGTCTTCGGTAAAGAATTCCGAATATAGCTTTAAGCAGGAACCGGGTGATGATAATTCGCTGGGGAAAATAAAGTTCCTGTTTGATAACCATAGCAATGTTTATTTGCATGATACGCCAGCCAAGCTGCCCTTTTACAAAACTATGCGCGCGGTTAGCCACGGCTGCGTACGCCTCGGCGACCCTGAAGCGCTGGCTTTAAACTTATTTGGACAAGGATGGCAGTATAAAATGATTGACAAGGACATGCACACGGATAAACCCGATCCAACGTACATAGACCTGCCAAAGAAAACCCCGGTATACATTACCTATGTTACTTGCTGGGCCGACAGCACCGGAGTCCTCCAATACCGCCCCGATGTTTATGGGCTGGACATTGTGCTTTATTCGCACTTGAGTAAAGTGGTTAATTAGTAGGGAGTATCAAGTAATTAGTATCAAGATTAGAAAATAAAAAAAGCGCCATCGTTATAGCGCTTGAAGATACAATAATTGTATATCGGTATAATATTTTATCTTGCTACTTGATACTAAATACTAGCTACTAAAGTTTAGCCATCGCCCCACCGTTAGCTTCCGAAGGGAAAACGTAATTAGCCGAAAGGTCTTCGTCTAAATATTTTGAGGTGTAGCTGGCGTCGTTACCGTTTATGAATATCACGGTTTTGCCTTTTATGTCATCTATAACCGTACCTGCTACATCCGGCGCTACTGCGGGGCAGCCCCAACTGCGGCCTATACGACCCATTTGCGCAATAGAGCTTTCGCCTACATAATCAGCGGCATGTATCACAATCTCGCGTGAACGGGCGGCGCTGTTAAAGCCTTCGTCCAAACCATCCAAATGCAATGAGCGACCATGTTTACCAAAATAAACATCATCGGTTAGGTAAAAACCCAAACTGCTTTGGTGCGAGTTATCAGTATTTGAAAAAGTGCTGGCAGTATCAACACCACTACCCTGGCCATGGGCCACCCAGGTGTTTAATAATAAAGTTTCATTTACCAGGTCGACGATCCACATTCTTTTTTCGTGGCTCGGCCTGTTAAAATCAATAACAGTAAGTATACTGCTAAATTGAGATATCTTGTTATCGGCCTTTAGATTAATAAAGCCGGTTACAGCCTTATGAAAAACAGCCTCATCTAATCCCGAGGCGCTTAGGTTAGCTGCCTGGTAAAGTTCATCAACATAATTTTCAAACAAATTTCTTGAAGAAGAAGATGCCGCGGTGCTGGTTTTGTTATCAGACTTCCAGCTGATAATGGTAATAGACAATAATAAAACCGCGCAGGTTATCCACCAATAATTTTTACGCATAAATCCGGTACAATAGTTTAAATCTGTTAAAATTAGCCAGGCCCAGGTTATTAACTAAAAGATATATTTGTTGTGAACGATGCAAATATAGAAATATTATGATAATAAACAATCAAATTATTTCATATATGTTAAATAAATAATCTAATGATTAATAACCTTGCGCTTTACACACATTATACGGGATAAATGAAGCAAGAGTTCGCTAAAATAGGATGATTACATCAATTGCTACCAATTGCCGAAAATTACCATATGACATTGATTATAAGGATGTTGATGGATTAAAAAAACTACTCTTCCCGCTCATAAAGCTAAAAAATTCGTGTAACTCGATTTTAATTAGTTGCAATTAATGCCATTTCACTTTTTCTTCAAGCGGAACAGTTCTTTTTCCTGCGGGATGCTCATCCGAATAGCCCAAATATAAAATACCCATTACCTGGTCTTCATCGCCTAAGGCTAAAAATTCCTTCATTGCAGGTTTGAGCGCCATGCCGCCAGTACTCCAGAATGAGGCCATGTTTAAGGCCGTTGCGCCCAGCAATATGTTTTGTATGGCACATGAAACTGCCGCTTCCTCTTCAAACGCCGGGATCTTGGGCAAGTTACCGCGTTTCATGGTAGCAATTATTACATGCGATGCCTTATCGCCTTGTGCACGCAGGTTATTATAAACGCCTTCGGCAAATTCGCTTGCGGGAGTATTATCTTTATATAAATTGGCATGGGCCAGGCAAAATTCAGCAGGCGTTTCATATACAGTAAAGCGCCATGGCTCGGTAAAGCCGTGTGTCGGCGCCCAGTCGGCCAGTTCAAGCAGCGCCGCTATGTGGGCATTCGGGGCCTTTTGCCCGTTCATCATAAAAGCCTTAACGGTACGGCGGTTTTGGATGATATTTGCTATGGTGGTGAATTCGGTAGTCATGGATAAAAATGAATTTTTAATTTAATAGATAATCTTTTTCTTGTTCTAAAGAAAGCCTTCGTAACTCTTTTGTCGGGATGTGATGAGTGACTTTATAAGTGTCCCTGAATAAATATGGAATGGCTATTGGGTAATTAAACTTTCTGCTAACATTAATAAGCTTGCCATTTTTGTATTGATATAAGTTGAATATCCAATAGTTGTGCTTTTTATATTCAGCCAAACTTTGGGCGATTATTTCATACTTCCCTTTGTTATTAATGTCCCTCTCCATATGCGGGAAAAAGTCTAATATCTCGATCTTCGAAAATTTGTTATTCCCTTTATTGAAAAGGTATATCTTACTTTCGCGTGAGCTTGCAAGACCCGCAGCTCCAACATTCCATATATTTATTTTAAAGTCAAATTTACCATCTCCATCAATGTCTGCTATTTGAAGCGGCCCATCCAAATAAGTCGAAACAAAATCATCTCCTTTTATTCTTTTGATAAGCTTGTCTTTAAAGTAAAGCAACAGATTACTGCTGTCATTCAACCTACTTTCCAATAACTCTACACGGTAGTTTTTATAATGAGCGACAGCAATATTTGTGTATTTTCCTTTACCCTCAATAATTTTAAATGCTGCAGAATCATATTTTATTGCAGGATATTTCTCGAATGGATACTGCGCATAGCTATTCATTGAGATGAATAAAAACAATGCAAGGATGAATTTCATAGCGTTTGCCAATCAAATCACCAATTAATAGATCCTCGGAAATTGCCCTGGTTTGGCTTCGCTCATCATGCTATAAACAGCTTCTATAACATCATCATGCGATGGTTTGCTGAAATAATCACCATCCGTACCATAAGGCGGGCGGTGTTCCATGCCACTTAATGT
>Ga0207142_1051_pt2 | contig 20850 bp, 18 predicted proteins | sample Alteio_BWMinHeat_2_FD_153561 | JGI IMG/M metagenome (GOLD analysis project Ga0207142, IMG submission 153561) | Enriched cells from forest soil in Barre Woods Harvard Forest LTER site, Petersham, Massachusetts, United States -... | ecosystem: Environmental > Terrestrial > Soil > Temperate forest >... | reverse complement strand
CTTAATTGCCGGGTTTAATAAAGAGCTTACACAGGAAGAATACCTGGAAAAATTCAACAGCGGCCATTTAACTGATGTACTGAACAAGGAAGATGTAAAAGCAGGCGACGTATTCTTTTTACCTGCGGGGCGTGTGCATACCATTGGAAAAGGCTTGCTGATAGCCGAAATACAGCAAACATCGGATATTACCTACCGTATTTATGATTTTGACAGGGTGGATGACAAAGGCAACAAACGCGAGTTGCATGTTGAAGAAGCCCTGGCTGCAATTGATTACAAGCATTATCCTGAATATAAAACCAAATACACCCCTGTAAAGGATGAAACGGTGCATTTGGTTAGCTGCCCATACTTTACCACCAACCTGCTCGATTATAATACAAGTACTGTAAAGGATTACTCAGCGCTGGATTCGTTCGTTATCCACGTTTGTTTGGAAGGCTCGTATGAGATCAAATATAACGGCGAAACCTACCCCGTTAAAATGGGCGAATGTATTTTGCTTCCGAAAGTGGTACATCATGTTGAGTTGTACACTGAAAGAGGGTTTAAGATATTGGAAAGTTACATAGAGTAATTCCCCCCGCGCCGTCATTGCGAGGAGGTACGACGAAGCAATCCCCGATTTGGTAGGTTCGGTCTTACATGGTCGAGGATTATTAATCTGTTGTTTATTTTTTATAGGTATTAATGAACTCCCTTCGGTCGGTTGTCCACGCTATCGCTCGCAATGACGTTTTGGGATTATTTTTTATATATCCTTGCTCCAATAAACTCCCCAAAAAACACTTTTCCCTCAACGACCTTATACCCAATATCGTCAAAGCATTTATTTATCCCCGGCAACCTCGAAGCCTCTATCCCGCAAACCACCCTAAAAAAAACGAACATGCTTTTCAGCAAAACCTGTTGCCACCATTTACCAGTAAGCTGAAAGCTGGCGTTTAGCCACAACCCATCCTTTTTTAATAAGGCAGCAATGCTGTTAAATACTTTGTCCAATGTTTGCTCCGTAAAGTTATCCAGCAGGAAAGGGGTGACTACCACATCAAAATCAGGTGGCAATGCAACATTTTCTATGGCATCATTAATAAAAGTAATTTTATTACCGCCAATGTTTCTTTTTTGTGATAACACCATCATATTAGGCGCTACCTCAACATAAGTAATATTTAAACCGCCAGGGTATATGCGTGTTAATTCATCCAGTATCCAGCCGGTGCCGCCACCTACTATCAGTACATGGCTATTCGCAGGAATGTGATGCAATAAATAAACCTGCGCGTTCACCAATGCCCTGCCATAAACCAGGCGGGCAAGGCTATCATAAAACCATGCAGAATTATTGTAATTGGCCGACATTTAGAAACTAAAGTTACCAAATAGCACCAGTAATATATATTGAAGTATTAAAACACCATCAACCCAAAAAAAGTAATAGTATTCATTTTTTTCAATGGTCGAACGGAAGATGAGCCAGCCGGCCAGCAGCGCAGTAAGCGTGAGTGCGAAAAACTCATTATTAAAGCCATTATGCCTGAACAGGAACAACAGCACAACATACCCCGCTAACAGTACCTGGCAAAAAGCGTAGGCCTTTTTTTCGCCCAGCATTACCGGTATGGTTTTCAGTCCCGATTGCCTGTCCTGGAACAGGTCGCGTATATCAAAAGGCACGGTTAGGGCGCCAATGAACAGGAAACGTTTGGCTATAAGTATGGTAGCATCGCGCATGGAAACTACACCTAAATGCCGGTGTTGCGCCTCAAGTAAAGGCAATAGAACCGTACTCATGGTCCATACCAAAGTGATTAGGAATTGCTTTAAGCCGGGGATATTGCGCAGCCCAAATTTTTTATCGCCCAAAGTAAAAAGCGGTAGGTTATAAGCAAGTGAAATAATGCCTAAAAAAGTGAGTAGTATTTTCGATTCTGTAGATATTAAAAAAAACAAAGGGATGAGTGCCAGTAGGCAAATAATGGTGATGGTAACCATAAGCCTGTAATGCGCAAAAAACCAGCGCTGACGCGCGAACGGCGATTTTTCAGGATGTGCAGGCTTGCTCATCAGTATGCTGAAATTATACAGCCCGATAGTCGCTATAAATAATATGGATAATACCTCGTATACAGGTTTTGCGCCTATTAAATAAAAGGTGACCAACCCCTGGGCAATAGCACAAAGTGCCATGAACATATTGCTGAACAGTAAGAAATCAAAAGCTGGCTGCAATAATTTTTTCATCGGCAATACAAATGGTTCACCCACATCCTGTTTTTCGCTTTTTTATTTATACGGGTGTGACACGGTTGGTCAAATATCGCAACAAAGTTTGTCAATATTTAAGTGTTTGGGAAAATATTGATAAGGAATCTGTCATCCTATGTTTTCGCATAGGATGACAAAGATTATTTAATAGCGGTCGTCGTCTATATCCAGGTCATCATCATCCGGCTCAAGGTTGAACAGGCTGTTGAACATATCCGAGAACGCGAAACCATTATCCAAAAATCCTTTATTCAATTGTGAAAATTCAGCCAGGCCGTGCAGTACAAATTCCATCAGCAAAAGCTGCTGATTTTCGCTCAGGCGCGGGTGTATCTTTTTAACCAGGTCCTTTAGTCCTGTTACGGAGTTAAGCCCTTTTTTATAGTCAACAAGCGATAGGTCATCCACTAACGACAACTCGTTCCCATTACTGAACCAGTTAATAATTTCGGTATAAGGATTTGCTGCTTTCCCTTTTTTAGCTTTTTCCGGGTCGGGGAAAAATGTGATAAGCAATGTCTTGATAGCTTTACCTATCAGCATATTAGCTACCTTTGCAGGGCCTTCCAGTTCGCCTTCATAAACCAATTCTATTTTACCGGTAATGGCAGGTATCACGCCTAAAAAGTCGCTGATGCGCACAAAGGTACTGGCCTCGCCATTGATGATCATGCGGCGCTCGGCGTTACTGATCAGGTTTTCATAAGCCGAGATAGTTAACCTGGCCGATACACCCGATTTTTTATCGATGTATTCAGAGTTACGAGCCTCAAAAGCTATTTGCTCCACCATGTTTTTAACCAGGCCATCAGCTTCAATAACTGTTTTTTGTTCGGGAGATAATAATGCTTCCTGCTGGGTTATTTTGCGCGATATTTCAACCGAACGCGGATAATGCGTCAATATCTGGCTCTCTATCCTGTCTTTCAACGGCGTTACTATCGAACCACGGTTGGTATAATCTTCGGGGTTAGCTGTAAACACGAATTGTATGTCCAAAGGCAGGCGCAGTTTAAAACCGCGTATCTGTATATCCCTTTCCTGTAAAATATTAAACAACGACACCTGTATACGTGCCTGCAGATCTGGTAATTCGTTTATTACAAATATGCCACGGTGCGCGCGGGGTATCAATCCAAAGTGAATTACACGCTCATCACTGTAGGTTAGCTTCATGGTAGCGGCCTTAATAGGGTCAACGTCGCCAATTAGGTCGGCAACAGTAACATCAGGCGTAGCCAGTTTTTCAGTATAACGCTCACTGCGATGCAGCCAGGCAATTGGTGTAGCATCGCCTTTGGCCAAAACTTCGTTATGCCCGAACCATGATATAGGTGCTAACGGGTCGTCATATAATTCCGACCCTTCAATATAGGGTATATATTCATCCAGCAAGTTAACCAATAAACGTGCGATACGTGTTTTAGCCTGCCCGCGCAAGCCCAACAGTAAAATGTTATGGCGCGAAAGTATAGCGGTTTGCAGGTCGGGTATCACCGTATCCTCAAAACCGATGATACCTTCAAATCCGCCTTCTTTCTTTTTTAGCTGCGCGATAAGGTTGGCCCGCAATTCATCTTTAACGGATCGGCTTTTATAATCTGTTTTCTTTAACTGGCCTAGGGTTGTTATTTCTAATTTATTCATCTGTTTAATTTGAAAATTTGATGATTTGAAAATTTGAAAATGAGGAAGCAAAACATCTTCAAATTTTCAAATTGACACATCTTCAAATTATAATGTTATCTCATCGTCTTTCTCCGGTTCCTGGCGTAATCCTCAAAAATATATTCGCCAAGATTATTCAACGAGCTGTAGAACGCTTTGCCGCCATTTGTTTCGGTGAATTTGCGTACAAACTGCTGCAGGTAAGGGTCCTTGGCTATCATAAATGTGGTGATAGGTATCTTCAAGCGCTTGCATTGCGCTGCCATGTTAAGTGTTTTGTTAACCACCTTGCGATCGAGGCCGATGCTGTTCTTATAATATTTTGTGCCTTCTTTTAAGCAGGTTGGCTTGCCATCTGTTATCATAAATATCTGCTTGTTGTGCGTTTTCCGGCGGCGAAGCAGGTCGGTAGCCAGTTCAAGCCCGGCATAGGTATTGGTATGATAAGGGCCTACCTGTAAGTAAGGCAAGTCCTTAAGCGCAATGGGCCAGGCATCATTCCCAAAAACCACAATATCCAAAGTATCCTTCGGGTATTTTGTGCGGATGAGTTCGGCCAGCGCCATGGCTACTTTTTTGGCGGGTGTTATCCTGTCCTCGCCATACAATATCATGGAGTGCGATATATCTATCATCAGCACAGTAGAGGTAAGGGTTTTATAATCCATTTCCTCCACTTCCAGGTCGCGCTCGGTCATCATAAAATCCCCGATGCCGTGGTTAACCTGTGCATTGTGGATAGATTGCGTCATATCTATCTGGTCCAAACTATCGCCAAACTCAAATTCGCGGCGCTCGGCATTTTTTTCATCCCCCTGGCCCGATTGCGGGGAGCGATGATTGCCTTTGCCCGATTTTTTAAGCTTGCCGAATATTTCTTCCAGGGCCGACTGCCTTATACTTTGCTCGGCCTTTGCTGTAATACGGAATTCGCCGCTGCCTTTATCCTCGTCGAGGTAGCCTTTTTGCTTCAGCTCGTCGATGAAATCACCCATGCCGTACTCGTCATTGGTAATGTTGTACTGCTTGTCAAGCTCGTTCATCCAGGCCAAAGCTTCGCCGGCATCGCCCGAAGTATAGTTAAGCAATTCAAGAAATAATTTCAGTAATTCGTCAAATCCGTCTTTAGGGATCTCGTTGGGTGTAAACTTGGAAAATCCAAAACCACGCATGTTGTACCTTTCTAAGGTAAAATAACGCATTATTTTACTCAAAAGTTTTAAACCGGCCGTTTTATGTTGAATTGTTAGCTATGTATGACAAAAGGGTAGGCTGCTAACAAAATATGGATTACGCTTAGTATGCTTGTATTAATACCTCAGCAGGGATATGAAGTACCTCATTAAGCCTTCTAATCATAGCGAGGCTCAATTTCCTTTTGCCTGAAAGTATTTCAGATTTACGCGACCGGTAACCAAGTATTTCTCCTAATTCTTTTTCGGATAATCCCATTTGGTCCAACCGGAACTTAATAGCTTCCAGCGGATTGGGCGAAGGAATAGTATAATGTTCGGCTTCATATTCCTTTACCAATATGCTCAATACTTCTAATTCATCAGATTCCGACGAATTCTCCATTACCTCAGTTTGCATTAACTCATAAATACGGGCTAATGAATTATCATACTGTTCTGCTGTTTTAATTGGCTTTAGCATAACTTATAGTTTTAGCATCAATTTTATCATATTGTTTATGTGTTCCAAACCATACCACGAATACAATTTTTAACCGATATTCTATATCAACAACCAGGCGGTAACTATTGCCATGAATATTGAATACCACTCTTTTATTGTTCAGTATCGAAGCACTTTTATATTGCGCTTTAAGTTCAGCTGCATTATTCCACTCGGCAAATGTGGCTTCATCATACCAACTAAACAATGCCTGTTCAGCCTGGTGAAACTCTTTCGCATACTCCTTTAACGTTTTTACAGCTATTACCCGCATACTTTATGCACAAATATACATATATGTTACCATAATGGTAACATATATGTATATTATTTTCGCTGTCTATTTAATCTTTTAAAAAAACACAGCCACCCTAACTTTCGCGGCAAAAGGTGTCCCTGGTGTAAAGCTCATTTGGTCAATGGGTGCTGTTTCACCTCTTAACTGGCTTACCTCTTCCGCCTCAAATTCGTTCCATTTGGTATTGAACAGATTTTCGATGGTTAACCCTACTTCGTACCTTTTTTGCGTGTAATTTATCTTCAGGTCGGTAACATAATAACCATCAGCGGTCAATGTGCCGGTATTATTACCCGGGCGACTATGTAGGTAACGGTAGCTTAAACCACCATTAATGCCGTTCTTTAGTTTGAAATCAAGCCCGCCGGTACTGGTAAAAGTGGGGGCAAGGGCCAGATAACCGGTGTTTTTGGCGCTGTCGGCAAGCCTTGGATGGGCAAGGTTCACGTTCACATCAGCAAACAGCCAATCAGTCAATTGGTAACGGGCAGAAAAATCAAGGCCATAACGTTTGGTTTTGCCGCTTGCTACAATGTCTCCGTCATCATCGTACACAAACTCTTCCTGCAAATACAAATACCATACTGCCGCGTTGATGTATAAATGCGGTATCGGTTTCCAGTTTAAACCCAGGTCGGCGCCATAAGCCGCAGGCACGATTCCTAAGTTATCATTGCCAATAGCCGCAATAGCATTATTCGAGTGGAAGCCCTTTCCTGTTTTTAGGTAGAATTGTACCTGGTCGCTGGCGGTATATTGAATATTGAACTTCGGACTTATTACAGTTTTTGTTTGGGTTGAATCCTGGAAATTGAAATTGAAATAATCCACTCTAGCGCCTGCATTGAACAGCCATTTACCCGCCTGCAAAGTTTCATCCAAATAAACACCGGTGTTATTTTGTTTGATGTTCCCCAGTTCTATGTAATCAAGCAACTGGTAATCTTCGGTAACATCGGCTCGATAAGTGCCATAAGTACGGTCGAAACGCGTGGTTAAACCTACTGTCGAGGTCAATACATTATTCCCTAAATAACTACGTTTGCTTAGTTTGCCATTGTACCCAAACATATCCCGACTTTGGTTTTGCTCTTGTTCACCACCCAGGCTGTCTTCCGCAAAAAACGAAGTATTTACATGTAATAGGAAGTTGTAATGGGTATAGTAAGCCTCATTTTCCAAACTAAGGTTACTCCCCAAATCGGTATTCAATTTTGCTATAAAATTAAAACGGCTGGTTTTGCCGCCCTGCGCGCTGTCGATAGTACCAAAACGGCCTATCGGGTTTGCGTACTCGGGAACGATGTATGGGTTTCCATTCTCGTCAATAGCAGTTGTGCCGCCAGCCACAGCACGCTCAGGTATCTCACCCGATGCCCGCCAGGTTGTTGTAAACGCCGATGCACTTAATGATAGCTTATTGTTTGCATTAAGCTGTTTGGTATATTTGCTGAAGGCATTAAAGCGCTTGTAATGTTCGGTAAAGGTAAAAGGGCCATCGGTATAATTATATTCGCCTGCTATGTACCAGTTCTCGCCATTCTTTTTGGCGGTGGAATCAAGCAAATTTAACACCGCCACCCCGCGAAAGGTGTTGAACCGACCGGCCTCAAAGCCCACCATGCTGTTGTCCAAAGCATCTTTGGTGGTAAAATTCAGATAACCGGCAGTAGCGAAATCGCCTTTATCCGTATAATATGGGCCTTTCCCGTAGTCAAAATCAGCAATAGTTTCAGGTATCATAAAATGCAGGTCGGCATAGCCCTGGCCGTGTATGTGCGATACCATGTTAACAGGCATACCGTCAACCGAAACATTTAGGTCGGTACCATGGTCGGCATCAAATCCGCGAACAAAAATCTGCTCAGCCTTGCCGCCGCCCATGTGCTGGGCAATGAATAAGCCGGGTACCAACCGCATCAAATCCTGCGACGAATTAACCGGACGAAGATTTAAGTCGAGCGCGCTTAGCGTGTGGAAAGAAGCATTGTTTAGGTTACGGGAGATTTGCACTTCCTTCAAGTCAATCGCACCCCGGCTTAGTGAAATGGTAATGCGTTTATTGGCGTTTGTAGCCTTAATTAATTTAGTGGTGTACCCAATATAAGTAATTTGTAAAGTAGCGGTATCAGTTGGTAATGATATTTGAAAATTGCCCAACCGGTCGGTTGCCGCGCTATTGCCAGATGCACCGGCCCTAACACTGGCGTATTCAACCGGTTGCAGGGTAATTTGGTCAATAACTTTCCCTTTATATATTTTTTGTGCCGATACTGCCTGTATCATCGCAATAATAGCGGCAACTAACAGCACCGGTTTTTTTAGGTGTAGCATTAGAATAAATATTATAATAGCGGCCAAGCTAAATAGCGCGGGCCGCAATAATCAGATTACGTTAAATGTTTAATGTATTTTGCTCGTGAGCAGTGGGAGATATTATCCTAATTGCGGAGGGCGGAAGATGGGTACGGCTATCTGGGGTAATAGCGCGTGGTCGGTGGGTACGGGGATCACCAGCAATAAATGGGTGTGAAATTTAACCGCTGCCGGTTGTGTATGATACGCCACCTGGAATAAGTTCTTTTGCGACTGGCTTTCCTCACTGTTTTGTTTTTCCTGGGCCTGTTTTAGCTTTTTGGCGAAATAGCATTTACCGTTACAATGCAACCAGGGTTTATTCCTGTTAACGCAAAGGTTTTCGGCAATGTATTTTTGGTTAAGCTCGAAGCCCGCAAAAATAAAATAGTACGAAAGATTAGACGCAAGCACTGAAACGATCAGCAATAAAACAGTAGCGCGTTTAAACATGCGCCAAAGGTAAGCAGCGCCGCCAACAAATAAAAGATTTAATTAGCCCTTTTAAGTGTATTATGATATTTCTCGCCCATCATCATAATATCCAAACCTATAGAATCGGCATATAGCTTTCCCGCATTAGGGATACCATGACCGTTAACATTAACCTTGAAATGGATACTATCACCAGCAATAACGCCATCCGTTATTACGAAATTATTTTTGTTTGGGAATACTACATTACCGGTAAACTTATCGCCGTCGGCCTTAAACGTATAGGTAACTGTAAATTGGGAGCCATCACCGGGCTTCATGATTGTTGTCCAGTTTCCTGTAATATTGCTTACGGCAGCAAGGCAAACAGCAAAGCTGTAGGCCAGCAACAGGGTTGTAAATATTTTCCTTCTCATGGGCTGATTTTTTTATTTAAAGGTATTCAAATCAGCCCAAAACAAAAATATTTATTTGCCCCGCATCAATACTGCATGTGCTTGTTTGTCCTGGCACTCAATATCCAGGCTCACTGAATCGGGATAAAACTTGCCGGTATGCAATAACTGCATTTTCTGAAGCGTAACGGTAAATGTAAACTCCGAACCATGCAATTCGCCGTTTATAATAGGCAGGTCGCCGGTTGGGCCTTTAGCGGTGCCGGTAAGTTTGTTGCCATCAACCTTAAAATCATACTTTAGGGGGTATTCGGTACCGTCGTCAATTTTTAGGGTGCCGTGCCATTCACCGTTAAGGCTTGCCGAGGCGGCGAAACATACAAAAATGCAGCATAGCAGCATCAGTGATAAAGAAAACAACTTTTTCATAGCGTGTTTTTTTTATCGACATAAAGATACAAGCGTAATAAAACCTAATAATTACTGCTATGTTAAGCTTTTAATAAATAGTTAATAGTTAACGCCTTGTTAATGTGCGGAATGCAAACGGGGAATTAAGAATGTGTTAATTTAGGAAAATAGCCACTATAGCGATGGGTTTTAAACCCATCGCTATGCAAAAATCCGCCGGAAATTTTAAAAGCACTTCCCATACTTGTGAATAACTGTTACCCATACATTATATAAAATATTACTATTATTGCAAGGCTAATCAATAAACCAAATTACCTGATGAAAAGATCACTACTGCTTATCCTGCTGCTGGCGGGATTCTTAACTGCATCTGCACAAAATGTTTCCTTAGTAAATGACTGGAAATTCAAACCCGGCGACTCGACACAATGGTCGGCCCCCAGTTTTGATGACAAAAGCTGGCAACCCATAAGCACTGCCGAAAGCTGGGAACCACAGGGACATGAGAAACTGGATGGTTTTGGCTGGTACAGGCTGCATGTGGTTATACCGTCATCACTTAAAAATAGCGCTTTTTTTAAAGATAGTATCCGTTTTGACTTAGGCTATGGCGACGACAGCTATGCGGTTTATCTTAACGGGCAGCTGATAGGTAAAAACTATAACACCGACCCTAAAAGCGGATTTTATGGTTTATGCAAAACGGTTATAAAAGCAAATGATCCGGCAATATTGTGGGATAAGGACAATGTGATAGCCGTGCGCGTATTTGATACGGGTGGTGCAGGCGGTATTTATGGCGATCCCGGAATGTTCAAAATTAGCATGGTTGATATTATGGACTATGCCCGCATAAACACGGAAAGCGATTTTAGCTATGGCGATAACAATACACTAAGCAAAACAGTAAGGGTTGAAACCGGCAGCAATTATACCTACAAGGGCCAGTTAGAGATTACAGTAACCGACCCGGAAACAGGTACTGTTATCTACCAAAAAACCAATGATGCCACTCTTGCAAAAGGCAATCCATACAGCTATACTATAACACTTCCCAATTTGCAGGCAAAGTCATACAGTATTGCGTATACATTTAAAGATGACCGCTCGGGCAAAAAACTAATTGCTACCGAGGGTACGCCATACATATTAACACCTTATGTACACGCCAAGCCCCAGATCAATGGAGCTGATGTTTTTGGCGCGCATCCGGGTACCCCATTTCTATATAAAATACCTGCAACCGGGCATAAGCCCCTTGTTTTTAAGGTAGATAGCCTGCCCATAGGTTTAAAACTTGATGCAGCAACCGGTATCATAACAGGGACAGTTAACCAAAAAGGTGATTACCATGTGTTATTTACCGTGCACAACCGTTTAGGTTTTGCGAGGAAGAAATTCACTATAAAAATAGGCGATGTAATAGGTTTAACGCCTGCACTTGGGTGGAATAGCTGGAATGCTTTCGGTTTGAGTATAACCGATGCTAAAGTACGTGTTGCGGCTAAAACTATTGCCGATAAATTGAGCGCGCATGGCTGGAGCTATGTAAATATTGACGATGGCTGGGAAGCACCGCAACGCGCTGCATCGGGCGAGATAGTAGCAAATGAAAAATTCCCCGATATGAAGGGATTATCCGATTATGTGCATAGCCTGGGCTTACGGTTTGGTATTTATTCATCGCCGGGCCCGCGTACCTGCGGCGGCTATTTGGGTAGTTACCAACACGAGGACCAGGATGCCAAAACCTATGCCGACTGGGGTGTTGATTATTTAAAATACGATTGGTGCTCTTATGGTGATATTGCACCTAAAGAACCATCGCTCGACGATTATAAAAAACCTTACCAGGTAATGCGGGCATCGTTGGACAAGGTTAACCGTGATATTATGTTCAGCTTTTGCCAGTATGGTATGGGTGATAGCTGGAACTGGGCAGGCGAAGTAGGGGGTAACAGCTGGCGCACAACCGGTGATATTACCGATACCTGGAAAAGCATGAGCGATATTGGTTTTCGTCAGCAGGCCGAGCAGCCACATGCGCGCCCGGGGCATTTTAATGACCCTGACATGCTAATTGTAGGAAAAGTAGGCTGGGGCGATAGCCAGCACAACACCCGTTTAACCCCCGACGAACAATATACCCACATTAGCCTGTGGAGTTTATTAGCGTCACCTTTACTTATAGGTTGCGACCTTGGCAAACTGGACGGCTTTACAATGAACCTGTTAACCAATGATGAAGTATTGGCAATTAGCCAGGATGCTTTGGGCAAAGAAGCGAAAGAGGTATTTAAAAATGATGATTACGCGGTATATGTAAAAGAGTTGGAAGACGGCAGTAAAGCGGTGGGGATCTTCAATATATCGGGCAAATACCAAACCATTAACCTTACCTGGGCCGACTTGAGCCTTGGTGGCTATACCAAAGTGCGCGACGTATGGCGCCAGAAATATTTAATAACCAATAACAAAACATTCAAAACCAATGTACCATCGCATGGTGTGAAGTTGGTGCGGTTAGGGAAGTGAACCAGGATTAAACGGATTCTTTTGGATTTTCAGGATGTGTAAATAATTGTTGCAATTAACTTGCGAAGTTTACAAAACTTCGCAAGTTTGTTAATCCCGAAAAGGATACGTTATATTATCCTGTAAATCTGAAAGAATCCGTTTAATCCTGGTTCCTACTGGTTCTTAATATTATAATAATACACCGGCGTAAAAACCCCCTCACTTACACAATAATAACCCTTGCCATCAGGCGTAAAGCCAATGCCTTCGCCCTGCTTTTCCATGGTGTAGGGAAGTAATCTTGGTCTGCGCAGCAAGGTTTGCCAAACATGCTCATTTGGCCTGCGTTGCCAATAATAAACCTTTTCGTAGTTTTTTAAAAGAACCTGTGTGCCGTCTTTCGATATATCGCCTGCGGTTATCCATTTAAAGGGTTTATACCCCCTGAAATATAGCGTAGCGCGTTTGGTTAATATCAGCGTGTCATTAGGCTTATAAATTAAGGGCGACGTATAAACCTTAACCGAATCGCGGCGCTTTGAAACTATGTATATGAGCCTTTCAATAGGGTCTATCATCAGCGTTTCTGCATCTTTGGGGCCATCGGGGTATTTGAAGTGTATGGGTACGGCCGCTGCTGTGTGAACGCTGTTTTCTTCGGCCCAGGCAGTTTGTTCGGCAAGGCGGTAAACCGTAATGTATTTGCGGTCGGAGCTATTGTCGCCTATATCGCCAAGATATACGTAGCTTTTTCCCTTCTCGGGGCCGGGGCCAACGGCTATATCTTCACAATCAGCTACACCCAGCCTGTCTTTCTTGTCACCCTTAAAAAAAATGGTGCTTATCAGTTTGCCGTTGGGCTTTATGGCAAAAAAGCGGCTGGTGTCGCCGCTGTCATTATGTACATAGTAAATATCCTCATTCACGCCCGATGCCGCAATGCCCGAAGTTTCGTCCATTACCCTGTTTCCCAGGTAGCCCGTTATCGTATCTTCTTTTTGTACATGTTTATGCCACGCATATGCGCTAAAAAACATCACGGTAACAACGGGTATAAGAATTTTTAATTTGGTAGCCCTGCGCATGTGATGAATTAAACGGGTGACTACAAATAACGGGTATTGTTATGAATATTGTGTGAACATGCCCAAAAATAGGGTGTCATGTTGAGGCTCCCGAAGTAATGTCAGCCTGAGCTTGTCGAAGGCATGAGGGCAATGGCTTTGAAATTCAGCTATTAACCATGCACCGCTAATAGCGTATTGTTTTGCTCCTGTATTTCTTCCACAGTGCGGTATTAATAATGGCCGAGGTGAGCCTTTTCAGCGGTTTTAACAATAGCTTTATTTCCGATAGTTTAATATCATCGGAAAGAGGTATCCACCTGTTTACGGTGTCGATATTTACCAGCAGGGCGTTCTCTTTTATGCCGATAAGCGTGCCTATGGTTTCTTCATCATGGTTTAATGAATCGCTGATTACTACCTGCTGACCGATGTACCTGCTAAAAATAATTAATTGTTCAACCGCTTTTATCCTATCCATAATGCTAATATTATTAGCAAATAAATGAATAAACTACGACATATGCAAGAAAAAAGAGCAGAATTTTACAGCGCTGCAGCTTCCATTTCCACGTCGGGTTTCGAAACATCAGTAAGTGCTACTTTACCACGTTCTTTCCTTAATATCCTGTTGAATAGCGATATTTCACGGTCGAACAAAAAGCGGAAGAATAGCTTGGTCCATGATGTATGGAAGTACAGTGTTTCGTAGTAATCGGGGGCTGTTTTCTTTATCTGCGGCAGCTTGTTCCAGGGGATCGACGGAAAATCATGATGCTCATTATGGAAACCAACATTAAAGGCGACAGTATTCAACGGGCCATAATAGCTGTAGGTTTCCTGTTCAACACTGTGGGTAAGGTAATGCTCCTGTATCCAGCGGGCGCCCAGTGGATGCAAGCCTACCGAAAATGAAAAGCTAAGCAGTAAAAATGCCAGTGAATGCCATCCAAAAAAGTAACATATAGCGGTAGTAAATACCACTTGTACCAATACGTTGGCTACTATCCACCAGTCGAATGTTTGTATCTCGCGCAACCTTGAAAGGCGGAATATCTGGAACAACGGGTAAAATAACAACCATAACGATTTACCCAAAAATGAGTTATTTATCAGTTTTGCTTCCCAGCGATTAGGCAGGTCGGCGTCAAGCTCATGTACACCCTGGAACGAATGATGTTTGATATGGTAACGCTCAAATGATATGGAGCTTGGGAAAATTTGCGGCATATTGGCTAATATTCCTGCCCAGCGATTAGCTGAACGACCTTTAAATAATAGCTGGTGCGCGCATTCATGTATCATTACAAATAACGCGTGATCGGCAAAGGCGCCTAATAGATAAGCTGCCCCAAATACCCACCACCATGACTGATCGCGCAGCAAATAAGCCAGTACAACCTGGAAAGCCACCAGGCCAATAATGGCGAATATGGTTAACGGATTTTTCCCTATCAGGTTACGCATGTGCGGAAACTGCTTTAAAATTTGTTTGGTGCGCATGCGGTGCGGTTCAGAAACCTCTGAATACACGAAATCGGTTTTATTGATCATATAGTTTTAAATAGTTCATACATAAAACCGTGATAGGGGATAAAATAGGCTTATGGTTGACTGTTTATTATTTATAACGTTTAAACCCAATAATAAATATATTTTCTGGAATTATAGGTATTTATTTTATCTCAATTTGTAAACCAGCAACTTAAAAGTACCGGGCAGCGATTTGCGTGTACCCTTGTCGCTTTCAGCAACGCTTAGGTATATTTTATGGGTTTTGGTATCCAAAGCCATAGTGCGTGCACGGGCCTGTGTTTGCAAAGTTTGTATAACACTGTAGCTATCAGCAGTTATTTGCTGAATGATGGTTACCGTGCCATCGCCGCATGAGCAGAAGATGAGTTTGGTTTCAGGATCGTACGCCACCGCATCAACCCCGGCGCCGATAGGCAGGGTAGTGATCACTTTACCGCTTAAAATATTTACTACACTCATGCCTTTATTCTCGCGGCATACCGTAAATGCGCGGTAATTTTTGCTATCGAGCGCCAACCCGGTCGGGCCGCCGCAGGGTCCAAGCGGGAAATTGCGGATAACTTTTAAGGTTTTAACATCGATAACATCCATGCTGCTTTTGTCTTCGAGGTTGTTATATATCTTTCCATGCCCGTCTGAAACGGCAAATTCAGGGCCTCCGCCCAAATCCACAGTACCCACTTGCTTTAGTGTATTAGGATTAACCACCGATGAATTATTGCTTTCGCCGTTAAAACTGAAAACACGGTCGGAGTAGGGGTCATAAATAATACAATCCGGGCCTTTGGCATCAACCGGGATAGTGGCTACGGTAGCTAATGTTTTCAGATCGAACGCCACAACAGCATTTGCCCTGCCATCACTGATAAAACCAAGATTGGCCTTATTATCAACAGCTATGCCATGAATGCCTTGCAGGTTTGGTACTACACCTACCGGTTGGTCAGTTGTAAGGTCGACAACATTTACCGAATTGCCATGTGATACATACAGGCGGCTGTTTACTTTATCAACTGAAAGATAATCCCAGCCGGCATCACCGGGAAGGGCTATGGTTTTATCAAGCACATAGGTTTGCGCGTGGGTGTTTATCGAGGCCAGGCTTATAGTCAATACAGCCGCCATATTCAATATGATCTTCTTCATAATGGAGATTAGTTTATATAAATGTCTGAATAAAATCTGTAGCAAAATTGTTTTGTTGTAAGCTGGAAGCTTACAACATTGTGGGTCCAGGTTACGCTACGCTAAACCTGAACCAGTGTTTAGTTTATTTTTTATGATGATGTAGCAACGGTATATCATGATGTGGGTTAACATCGCCTTTGCGGTATAATATGCGCAGCATGCTCGGCAAAACTATAAGCAGCAGGGGCAAAGCCGCTAAAAAGCCGCCGATAACAGCTATAGCCAATGGCTGGTGCAATTGTGCACCGGCACCTATACCTAAAGCTAAAGGCATTAACGCAATAATAGCCCCCAAAGCTGTCATTAGTTTTGGGCGAAGCCGGGTGGATATGGAATAGGTAATAGCATCATTTACATTGCCTTCAATAGCGCTTTGCTTAAATTGCAGGAACGTAAAAATGGCATTTTCGCCTATAATGCCTACTATCATGATGAGGCCGGTATAGCTCCCTACATTTAGCGGGGTACTTGTTAAGAATAATGCCAGCAAGCTGCCCGCTGTACCTAATACTGCCACAACTAAAATCAAAAACGCTATCCTGAATTGTTTGAACAGGAACAATATCACCCCAAAAACTAAGGAACAGGCAGCTATCAGTATATATAAAAGCTCCTTAAATGTTTGCTGCTGCTGGGCATAGTCGCCATCATATTCAATGCTGTAGCCTTGTGGCAGGGCCACTTTATCATGGATATTTTTTTTGATGGCAGCCATTACCGTACCCAGGTCGGTTTTTTCCATGCGGGCTGTTATTACGCCCATTGATTGCAGGTTTTCGCGGTTTATTTCGGCTTCGCCGGGATTTATGCTTACTGTTGCCAGCTGGCTTATCGGCACCATTTGTCCTTTGGTTAAAAATACATTCAGGTTTTTTACATCATTAATATTTAACGAACGGTTGCCCGGGTAAACCATGCGTATGGGCGATAGCTGCTGCCTTTCAATAAGGTTACCAACAATATTACCTTCCAAAGCTATTTGCGTTTGCGATTGCAGCTCGAGCGGGGTAACGTTGTATTGCGCCAGTGCATCATAATTTGGGTTGATGGAAATTGACGGCCCGGCAATAACTATCCCATCAAAAACGTCGGCAGTGCCTTTTACGCTGCTCACCGCTGCGGCAATTTGTTTTGATAGATTTTGCAACACAGCCTGGTCGCTGCCAAATACCTTGATCTCGATGGGCTGTGCCGATTCCATCAGGTCGCCCAGCATATCGGTAATTACCTGGCCAAAGTCTATCACCAGTTCAGGCTGGGTCGATGCTATTTTTTCACGCAGATCGCTTATGACTTCTTCAGTGGTTTTTTTATGATCACGTTTAAGCTGTATCAGGTAATCGCCGGTGTTGGGTTCGGTAATAAAAAAGCCCATTTGTGTACCTGTACGGCGCGAGTAAGCCTCAACATCGGGCTCTTTTACGATGATCTTTTCAACCTGCTGTAATATGCGGTCGGTTTCTTCAAGCGAGGTGCCCGGCGGGGTATTGTAATCCAACACAATGCTGCCTTCATCCATATCGGGCAGGAAACCGGTTTTTAACAAAGGAGGTACTATAACTATCACCAAAATACAGGCAGCCATTATCAGCAAGCTTAACCAGGGGCGTAGGATAAAATAAGTTACCCATTTCTGGCTCCTCACCTTAATAGGTTTTTCGCGTTTTTCTTTAAACGCATCGGCGGTTTTATGTCGCGTTAGCAATAAATAAATAACAGGCAGGCCTATCCACGTTACAAAAAACGAACATACCAGCGTAATGATCATGGTATTGGTAAGCACGGTAAAATAAGCTCCTGCAACCCCGGTCATCAACAGAAATGGTATGAAAATTACAATGGTACTGATCGATGAACCCACCATTGCGGGGAAAAGATAATCAATAGCCCGTTTCAGCAGGTGGCGGGTAAGCTCACCGGGGTGCTCTTCGTGCATGCGGTGTATTTGTTCCACCACCACTATGGCGTCATCAATAATTAAGCCTATAGAAGCCGCTAAGGCGCCCAATGTCATAATATTAAAGGTATAGCCTACGGCGTGCAGTACAATTAAGGTAAGCCCTAAGGTAACGGGTATAGTAATAAGTAAAGTAAAACTGGCCTTTGCCGAGCGAAGGAAGATAATGGACACAACTATGGCCAGCAATAAACCTATCCACAGGCTGTCGCTTACGCTTTTCACGGCATCGTTCACAAAATCGGCCTGTACATAGTAAGGTTTTATGGTGACATCGGCAGGCAGTAATTTTTGCAGATCCTGTACTTTTTGATCCATATCAGCCGATACGGATACCAGGTTGGCATCGGGTTGTTTTATTACGGCTATTAACACGCCCTCGTGGCCGTTGGCGTTTATTTTGGTATAATCAATGCCTTCGCTTACCTGAACATCCGCTACATCCTGCAACTGTATTACCCTTTTACGGTCATTGCTGATGATCATTTTCTCCAACTCATCTTTTGTGCCGATGGTAGCATCGGTTATGGTGAGGTACATCCTTTTATAATCAGATAAATAACCACCCGATTTTACAAAGTTGGTTTGTGCCAGCGCATTGTTTATCACATCGGGTGTAACGCCGAGCGAGCTCATTTTTTGCCGGTTCAGTATGATCCAGTATTCCTTCACTTTGCCACCGATCACCCGTATCTCGGATATGCCATCCACCTGTGAAAGAAATGGTTTTACCGTATAAGTAGCCAATTGCCTTAACTCAATGGGCGAACGCGAATGACTTTCCAAAGTATAACCGCTAACCGGCAGGATAGAGGGGTTCATTTTTTCCACCGTAACGTTTACGTCAGGCGGCAATTCATTCTTTATTTGGTCGATGCCTGATTGTATGCGTTGCTGGCTAAGATCAATATCAGCATTCCAATCCATATAGGCCGATATTTCGCAACTCCCGCGACTGGTAGTACTGCGCACGGTGTGCAGCCCGGGTACCTGTTTTATTACATTTTCAAGCGGGCGGGTAACGGTAAGCATCATTTTGTTTACCGGCTGCAGCCCTTCATCGGCTATTATTTTTATTTTGGGGAAGGTAATATCGGGGAAAAGCGAGGTTTGTAATTTGGTATAAGAGAAAACACCGCCCAATATTACCAGGAACAGCAACAGTGCAATAGGCTTTTTATGCGAAATAAAATAATCTTTTACAGGGGTCATATTACTGTACAATTTTAACTTTGGCGGTATCGCTTAATCCATAATTGCCGGTTACTACTATTTTATCATCCTTTGAAAATTTGGGCGATAATATCTCCACGCGGTCCCCAACTTGTATCCCTTTTTTTACAGGCACTTTAACTGCGGTAGTAGCGTTGATGAGCTTCATTACCCAAAATTCGGTTTCGGTTTCATTGGTCAATATCGCCGTTTTTGGCAGCGACGCCGTATTTTGTTTTGATGTACGCACTATCCGCGCCTTCGCGATCAGGTTTTCAGGAATGGTATTATCATCAGCAATTTTTATTACCACACCCTGGGTTTGCGCGGCTGTATCAACTGCCGGCATAAACGATGCTATTTTGCCGTTTATCTTACGGCCATCGGGCAGGTTGAGCTGCACATCCTGGCCCTGTTTTACATTGCCGCGCATTTCATAAGGCAATTGCATTATAAAAGCAAAGCTGCTGCGGTCGCTTATTACGGCTAACTGTTCACCATCCTGCACGTAATCGCCCAACTGGTGGCTTAGTTGGGTAATGTAACCGTGTTCGGCCGCGGTTATTTTATTAGTGCCCGAAAATTTGAACGTGCTATCCAGCGCGTTTACTGTATTGCCAATGCTTTGGGCCTCTTTGGTTTTAATGGTAAATAATACCGCGCCCTTATTTACATACTGCCCCGGGTGCGCATTTACCTTGGTTACATAACCGTTGGTATTTGATTTTACATAGTTTTTTTGCTGGAACGACGAGGTTGCATTTAGCGTAGTATAATCAACCATGCTGCTGTCGCTTATGCCGGTAACGGTAACAGGCACCTGGGCGTTAACTGCCTTATCATCGCCACTGTCATCGCCCGATTTGGCGCCGCTGCCACAGGCCGACAGCAACAAGGCAACACACATAACAAGATATATGGGTTTTATTGCGGAATATTTAAAATGCAATTTCTTCATGTTATTTGTTCCAATAGTTTAACTGGTTTATCAGTTGCAGTTTGCTTACGGTAGTTTGGTTCAGCAGGTTTTTTACGGTTAGGTAATTGTTAATGGCCAGTATCATATCGGCAATTTTAAGGTCGCCGGTCTTTAACAACTCCATGTCAACATTGATCAGGCTGCGGTTATATTTTATCTGCTCGTTTATTTGTGTCAGCAGGTTTTCGTTTTCGGTTATCTGCTGGTTAAGCTGTGCTATCTGCTGGCGGTATTGCGTACTGAAAAATGCTTTGTAGTTTTCACGCGTTTCTTCCTGCAGCGATAGTTTTTTATACTGCATTTTTCGCTGACCGCCATCATATATGGGCACCGTAAGCGCGAAGCCTATGCTGGCGCCGAAGTTTTTATAAGCCTGGCCCATAAAATCGCTGTTGTAACCACCATCGGCAAAAATGTTGGCTTTGGGTTTATAGCTAAAATCAACCAGTTGTTTACTGTTTACCAGTTTAAGGCTATCGAGTTTATACTGCTGGAAATATATACTGGTGCTTACATCGGGCCGTGTTAATGGTTTAATATTGGGGGTATCCAGCTCAGTAACAGTGGTATCTTCAATTCCCGCTAAATAATTTAAGGTGGCAAAGTCATTCTTATATAATGAGCGCGCCTGCGTTACCACCAACTCCTGTTGTTTTAAGGTGACCAGGAAGGTAAGATAATCGCTTTGGCGGTACACATTATTGCGCGTGAGCTGCTTTAGTATGCTCTCTTCCTTAGTAAGCAAGTCGACTATTTCACGGCTGAATTTATATTGAAGCAGGTCGCCATAGGCGGTAATGTATTGGGCGGTAATAGCTTTCTTAAGGTCCTGCTCCGATATTTTGGTTGCATTACTTAACGACAGGGTTTGAAGGGTAATGGCT
>Ga0207142_1048_pt1 | contig 21343 bp, 20 predicted proteins | sample Alteio_BWMinHeat_2_FD_153561 | JGI IMG/M metagenome (GOLD analysis project Ga0207142, IMG submission 153561) | Enriched cells from forest soil in Barre Woods Harvard Forest LTER site, Petersham, Massachusetts, United States -... | ecosystem: Environmental > Terrestrial > Soil > Temperate forest >... | reverse complement strand
GCATAAGATTGGTTATTATTTAAAAGGAGAATATTTATGAGTTACATAAAAAAGTTAGTCCTAGTGACTATAGTCCTGAGCGGCCTTTTGCTTAGCTTTGCATATACAGCTCAGGCTGCAAATTCTACCTGTAAAGTCGAGTGCAAAACATGTGCTACTACCTGCGAGCAAACACTTAATTATTGCCGCAAACAAGGTGGCAAGCATATTGATGCTGAGCACATAAAAGTTATGCAAGACTGCATCAGTACTTGCAAACAAAGTGCCGATTTTATGGCACGTGATTCGGCGCTGCAAAACTCAGCTTGCGCGCTGTGTGAGAAAGCATGCTTGAGTTGCGCTGACTCATGCGCAGCGTTCAAAAGCGACAAGACAATGCAAGCTTGTGCTGATGAATGCAAAAAGTGCGCTCAGTTCTGTCACAACATGGCAAAGTGATCCTCTCAATAGAGTAGACCATCATATAAGATGAAAAGTTGAACGGCAGGCTGGTATGAAAATACTGGCCTGCTTTCAGCCGCCTTGATTCAGCGCTGTGTTATTGCCACAGGTTTTATTGAATTCAAAAACTCGCCCACTGCTTGGCAAAAATAACCAACATCACGATTATCTATTTCTTCATGGGCTGTATAGGGCAGTAACGCTATTCGCTTCGGTTCTCGGGCAGCAGCAAAGATGTTTTTTGCATGGGCCGGAACAACTGTCCTGTCTTTAGAGCCATGAATAATCAGCAAAGGATATGGCTTAATGCGCAAGGCAGCAATATTATCAAAATATGGACTGGGAAAAAGAAAATACGGAAAGCAGCCCAGAGGGGGAAATGTTTCATGGGCAATGCGCCGTATATTAGTGGACGCTGATTGCAGTATAATACCACCAATGGTGCGTTGCTTTATAAGCCAACAAGCTATACTTGCCCCCATAGATTCACCATAAAGCACAATTGATTTAGGATCAAGACGCTGCTTTTTTACAAGCCAATCGTATGCAATAAGAGCATCCTGACAGACGCCCTTAATTGATGGAGAGCCATCGCTTACTCCATAGCCTTGATAGTCGAAAATAAAAACTGATGAGCCTGTGTGCAAGAGCAATTGAATCAATTTGCTCATATCAGAAATATTGCCTTCATTACCATGACAAACCATTATTGTTTGTGCCGCACGGCTGTTTATAAAATGCCAGGCATGCAAATTTTTGCCATTGCCGATGGGAATAAAAACATCTTGCGCATTATTGTCCGCCAAAAATTGCTTCAGCTCAGGTTCATTATAAAAACCTTTTGGATATTTCGTCGGTTCAAACATAAGCGGTCTATATAGCGGCTCTGCCACACGAGGTGAGCCAAGCACATATAGTGCAGCCATAGCACCAAAACCCAAATAACATTCAGTCAACAAAGTCATTACCAGTTATCCCACCCAAAGCAAAAACCAACATTGTAGCTCAAGAGACAACAACACGGCTATTACGTTTGACTATATAAGAGATATTGATAATCGTCATTAGAAAAAAAGAATTCGCTAGTCAAGCATTCATCTTTAAATCAATATAGAGCTAAAATTTCTTCAGTTAATCACCAACAAGGAGTTGAGGCATGGCTAACTTGCTCGAACGTAGAGATGATGGCTCGATGGCGTTATTCATCAATGGCGATTTGCAATTCGACAGCAATGATGAACATATTTATCATGAAAGTCTGACACAACCGGCGTTGGCCATAGCCAGCAGACGCAAACAAACTGCCCTTAAAGCACTAGTAATTGGTGGTGGTGATGGGCTAGTTGCTCGTGACTTGTTTAGGTCATCCTCTGTAAATAGCATCGGTCTGGTTGATTACGATCCACAAATATTGTCTTTCGCCAAAAGCGATTTAGCTAATATCAACAATAATAGCCTTAGCGATCCCCGTCTGACTATTCATGTGAGAGACGCCTGGGAATTTGTCAATCAAGCTGCTGAGCAAAATCTATCTTTCGATATTATTATTTGCGATTTGACAGTAGCAGAAGATATAAATGGGGCTCGTTTTCATAGCATAGACTGGTACAGCAAGCTATGTTGCCTGCTATCTGCTGACGGTATTCTGGCAGTCAATGCTGTTTCACCATCGGCTACTCCTGAAGCATATTGGTCTATCTTTAACAGTATATTGAAAGCAGGATTACAGCCCAGACCATATCATGTGCATATACCATCTTTTACATCATTAGGTTTTGGCCAAACCTGGGGACGTTTTATTGCTTCAGCCAAATCAATAACAATCGACGAGCTTGGCGAAAGCGCAGAGCAATTAAAAGAATTATTTGTTCTTCCCCAAGAATGGCTCGACTGTCAAAGCACATCAGTACCAGCATTAGCAGGCAGCGATATACTTTTGCATTATTTTGCTAACGCCAGTGTTTGTGATACTGCCTCAGGTCTAACATTTAGCTCTTTCAGCTTAGATGCTAGCTCTATGGCTGTGCCAGAGCCTGACACAGGCAAAAAGATTTTACCGCCGCAATTGAGAATGGCTTTAGCACAATCTATTTCTGGCGGGCAAGAGGTTAACAATATTGCTGACCCACAATTGCTTCTACAAGATGTACTGCAATTAATGCCTTCTTTGCAAAGAGAACATACACCAGAAATTATCGCTGATTTCCTGGAAGATCCAGCCCATTTTTTAGAAGCCATTGATTTGCCAGAGCTGGTCAGACGCTTATTACGGCGAGCTATGGAATTGCCAGCACAGGTGGTGGCAGAACTTGAATTACTCGCAGAAAAATTGCATGAATGGGCAGGCGATCACATGTCCCTGCTCAGTCTGGGCAGGCGCGTTATTACAATCTTGACTCTTGTTATAGTCATCGGCAATCTTCTCTATCCTGATACTGTTTATGGTAAAGGCGAAGCCGGACATGGAGGACACGGGGGGCGTGGTGGCTATGGATGGAATGGTGGTTATTATAATGGCGGTGGCACTACTTACTGGAATAATTACAATAGACGTCCTGTTAACCCAGGCAATATCAACATAAGGCAAGCCCCTGCCCAAACCAAATATATTGGACCGGGACCTGGCCAAATGCCAAGGAGAATGGCACCGCAGCGGCCAGCCGCTCCAGCCACTACCGGCATGATTGTCCCGACAGACAATAATATTACCCTTGTCTCTTATCTCTCTAATGTAGTGCGTGGTGCCCAGGCAACTCGCGACGGATTGCAAAAAAATCAGGACGACTTAATCAATTACAGCGAAATACTAAAAAGAGAATTGAGTGAATATGAAGTCACTGACAATGCCATAGTAAGTTATGGCAGCCATGAGCTTCCCAGGGCTGAGGCAATTAGGCGCACTCAATTAGCTTTAAAGAGAACAATAAGCAAAATCGATTCATTGACCAAACACATTGAGCAATTACCAGCGCACATAGATTTGGCCAAAATCGCTTTAGCTAATCTCAACGAGAGAGACAATGCATAAATATGCGCGATATTGAAATTCGCGTATTGGAAAATCTAGATCCCACCGGCGCACTTGGTCAAAGGTGGGAAAGGCTGGTGCAAACAAATCCTGCTAGTGGTTTCATGCAAAGCCTTTATTGGGCGCAGGTAAAAAAACTGCAAGGACTGCCTTGCTTTCATATTGGCCTTTTTCAAAAAAATGAACTAATTGGTGGCACAATTTTCTACACTTCTCAAAAAAGAAACGGTGCCGGCTTTTTGATTGCTCCAGAAGGTCCCGTCTTGCCATGGCAAAATAAATCACTGGTAGAACATTCGTTGCAATTGATCATGGACAAAGCACAGTCTTATGCTCACGATCTAGGCATTATGGCCATGCGCATTGAGCCTAGATTAGCGCCGCCGCTACTATCTGCATTGCGTGAGTTTGGTAGAGCCCCTGTTGATCTAGTACCGCAAGAAACATTATATATTGATCTCTCAGCAAGCAAAGAATCATTACTTGCCGGTATGAAACACAAAGGTCGCTATAATATCAAGCTTTCACAACGTTATGGAATCAATGTGCGCGAGGACACAACGACCCAATCTGTCAATCGCTTCTACGCTATTATGCGCAATGCAAGCGCACGCAATGATTTCCCTCTTGAACCACAAGCTTTTTTTGAGCATTTAGCCACAGTACTGTGCCCAGCAGGGCATGCCCGATTTTTCTTCTCAGAGCATGAGGATGATACTCCAGGCGCTCTGTTGCTTATCACTTATGGCATAAGAGCTACATATCTTTATGGTGGCATCACAAACACCAAGCGCAATCTCATGGGAGGTTATGCTCTGCAATGGGCAGCCATACAAGCAGCTAAAGAAGCCGGCTGCAGTATCTATGATTTTTACGGCTTTGACCAATTTCGTGCCCCCGATCATCAATATGCTCGCTTTTCTCAGTTCAAAGACCAATTTGGCGGCAATGTAGTCAGATTTATCGGTGCTCATGATTATTATTTTCTTGATAATCTGGCTGACGCTTTCATACAAGTAATAAATGAGTCTGGAGTAATAGCAGGAGAAAAAAATGCAAACCTTATTGGAAGCGCCCGCTAAAAATGAATCCATCGTTCACGAAGCCCGCGGTTTTCATCTGCTCCTGACTTTGAAAGGCTGTGATGCAGAAATTCTCAATGATCAAACTAAACTTGAAGAGTTAACACGAGCAGCAGCTTCAGCTACCGGCGCTACAGTGCTGGAAATATGTGCACATAAATTTAAACCTCAGGGCGTGACAGCCCTGGCTGTACTAGCAGAAAGTCATGCCAGCCTGCACTCTTATCCTGAGTCTAATGTAGTCTTCTGGGACTGTTTTACTTGTGGTACTGAATGCATGCCTGAATTAAGCATATCTGTTTTGGTGACAGCTCTCAAACCGCAGTCATACACAAAAGAAATTATTTATAGGCATTAGCGGGCGGATTGGATCCGCCCCTACAAAGTGATTTGCCCATGGTACAAGATAATCCGATAACACGACAATGCACTTGGTAGGGGCACATCTTATGTGCCCGCCGATATGGCATAGACGGACGGCTTGGATCCGCCCCAACAACGTGATTTGCCCACGCTACAAGATAATCCGATAACACAACAATGCATTGGGTAGGGGCACATCCCATGTGCCCGCCGATACGGCATAGACGGGCGGATTGGATCCGCCCCTACTCGAGGATTTTCCAGGATATAAATTCTTCTTTTTCAGCGAGCACTTCATCAAGTAATTTTATAAACTCGGCAAGATAAGGCATTTCAAGATGATCGTCTAGATCTTTCTGACTCATCCAATTTTCATAAAACATAAATGAATCAGGATTTTTTTCATCCACATGAAAATAATAATCAATACAGCCTGCTTCTTGTCTGGTTTTAGGAATCAAGCCAAGAGCTGCTTTTTGCAAGCGCGTGCCCTTACCTGGTTTTGTTTTCAGGCGCACCATGACAGTAACTTGTTTCTTTTGCATAAGTGAATTATTATATCATCAAAGAAATATGACTATAAGCAAAGAGCAACGGCAGAAATTATTGGATCCTTATGAAGTTGACTGCCAGCGTGGTTTTCTTCCTGAGCAAGATCCGCTCACAGAAGTTCCAGCCGCACTTGGCGCTTGGGTGGAAATTGCCAACAGATTGCCTAAACTCATGCTTTCTGAGCATCTGCGCTCAATGGTTGACGCAGTACCAGCTATTAAAATTGAGGCTCTAAAAACAAAATCTGAGTTGGAGCGTGCCATGCTTGCTTTTTCTTTCATCGGCCACGCTTATGTCTGGGGAGAGGCTAAACCGCCTAAATCTTTGCCGGTATCACTAGCAGTACCATGGCATGCAGTGGCCAAAACTTTAGGACGACCACCTGTTCTTTCTTATGCTTCCTATATGTTACACAACTGGCAGCGCCTTGATAAAAATGGGCCAATTGCTCTAGGTAATACTTGTCTGGTGCAAAACTTCTTGGCCGGAGTCGACGAAGAATGGTTTATTCTTGTACACCTAGATATTGAGGCAAAATCTGGTCCGGCGCTAGCTGCCATATTGCCGGCTCAACAAGCAGTGGAAAGCAAAGATGCAAAAACACTGCTAGATGAACTTAAAACAATTGAGCAGGCTTTAGAAAAAATGTATTCGTCCCTTTTGCGCATGACTGAACGTTGCGATCCTTATATCTATTATCATCGTGTGCGCCCTTATATTCACGGCTGGCGAGATCATCCTCTATTCCCAGAAGGCCTTATATATGAAGGTGTAAAAGATTATCAGCAAAAACCTCAGCGTTTCCGCGGAGAAACTGGCGCTCAAAGTTCAATAATTCCATCTCTGGATGCTGCTTTAGGGATAATACACAAAGATGATTTTATGCGGCATTATTTAAATGAAATGCGCGATTATATGCCACCAAAGCATCGAGCATTTATTGAAGCAATTGAAAAAGGACCTTCCGTTCGTCAATTTGTAATTGAGCAAATGGGGCATGATCGTAGTTTACGCGAAGTTTATGATAAATGTGTTCATTGGGTAGAACAATTTCGCAGCAAACATTTAGAATATGCCACGAATTATATTTTCAAACAGCATCAATCGAGTGAAAACAATCCTCATGCGGTCGGTACAGGCGGCACGCCGTTTATTCCGTATTTGCAAAAGCATAGGGATGAAACAGCGGAACATGTGTTAGGGAAAGAGAAGTAACAACGTTGTTTTTTGTAGGGGTCGATGACAATCGACCCGCGGATTCGGCAAATGTCTTATTAACGCGGGCGGATGGGATCCGCCCCTACAACGTGATTTGCCCGCACTACAAGATAATCCGATAACACGACAATGCGCTTGGTAGGGGCGCATCTCATGCGCCCGCCGATACGGCATAGATGGGCGGATGGGATCCGCCCCTACTTTCGGGCGAGAACCAGGACGCTGTGGATAGGGAAAAACGTATAATATTCAGGTTGAGATTGAATACGAGACTGCATACGATCAAAGATTTCATCGATTATCTTTTGTTTTGCCAATTCAGATTTTTCTAGCTGGTTAAGCAGAAGTGTTTCCATAACAGCTCTGGCTATTTCGGTCATTGACTTGGCATAATTTTCGCTATCTCCGGTCTGTAAATACTTTTCAAACACAGGACAAGCAATTTGCACAAGCTCAGCTTGTTCCACAATAAATTTTTGTTTTAACTCACTTTCCATTATCGGGGATAGCACTTCATCCAGATTGCGCGGATAAACGGGGAACCAGACAGCTTCTGCTTCTTGTGGCGAAATCTTTTTTTCAAGTGCCAGCTGCTGCACTATTTCATTGATCAAATCCAGCATAATTTGAGCGCCATATGTTTCCTGCGGACCTGTCCTGCGAGCATAAATAGATTTATGCTTATCGTCTATTTTTATATCTCTCTTACTGCCGGTTAAGCTGGCAACCATAGTAATAACCAATCTGGCGCCGGATTTCATCTCTAATGCTCGTAAATTTAAAAAATTGTGCCAATCTTTGGCAGCTATTTCACTTAGCTTTTTCTTTTCGCTTTCTGTGGCACCACTAAAATATATGTGATTGCGAATTGCTGGCTTTGGCAGCTCAGTTAGCCAATGTGCAGCTGACGAGCTATAACCAAAATGGACAGTTCGTGCCGGCATTACTTGCAAATGAAAAGGTTGCCCGGAAGCAAAAGCAAGCACATTTTTCCCAGCCTCATCTGCCGCCAATAGGCTCTGCTTAAAGCCACCGCGGTATATATTTTCAAATAATCTGTTGAAATTGTTATGAGGCAGATCATTAAAAATGACATTAAAGAGCTGGTCCTGCCGCCGCCTGCGCACGATATCTATAATGGCATTGACCACATGCACTGAATTTTTGCCCTCGCTGCAGCCATAATCAACAATTACAAATGGCTCATTCTCCCCTGGCAAAGGCACCGCCCCAACAGCCGCTTCTACATAGGGCAAAGTCATATTAATGGCAGCATGCTGGCTCTGCGAATGCTCGTCATAAAAGCCACCATCTTTCATTTTTATGGGCATAACGCCCGGTAATACATTCATTTCCCGCTAAAACTCCGCCGTATTTCCCGCAAGATTAATGCCGCTCAAGGCCCTAAATGTACTGCAAAATGCTTGACTTGCGGGCTATTAGAATTATAATTTAATCTGCTTAATGTAGCTAAGGGGCGCATACGCCCGGGAACATTTACTTACACAAGCACAATATTTTGAGATCCCCAACATGCCTTCCCCGGAACAACTTCCTACTAAAGACCATCAGCCCATAAGAGAGGGAAGCGATCGACACGGTGGATCGCCTCCGGCTGGAGATTTACTTGCTACTCCATCATCTCTGACAGCAATCAAGAGCATGCGCGGATCGGACGATGTTGGGCCAGCATTTACTAACAGCAGCGATCTTCTTAGATCTGGGAACCGAGAATTAGCCATGGCTGGTGACGGAACTGGTGGTAAGGGTGATAAAAATCGGAGTGCTGAATTCAAACTTTTAGGTGATGGTACTACCCCGGACGGCAGAAGATATTTATCATTCGAATCACCGCCAGCTTTAGCAGTCAGAGATCTTAGATATTTTCCAGATACAAACACTTTTGAGATGGTGCCAGATAAACAATTGCCCGCTCGCCCTGCAGACCCAACAAAGCCCAAAAAATACACAACTGAGAATGCGCTGCCAATCACAAAAGTAGCAATTAACCCTGATAGTAATGAATTTGTATTTCAACTTGCCAACAAGGGTTATATTACAAAGAGCGGTTTGGGCAAGTATTTGTATTTTGGTCAAGAAAGAAGCGGTGCCCTTCAAATGAGTGGACGAGTAGCAGTCAACGATGGGAAAACTTTCACAGTTGATAAGATAGACGGTTTATCTGGAACTGCCCTAGGTTTAATAGAGAAGCCAATTACTAGTTTCAAAATGGAGCAAGTTGGTGCCAATAAGCCTAATGAAGAACCAAAGTATCAAGTAACACCAAGAACAAAGGATGGTCCGGACAAACCTGAAGTCGCACGAGATGTTGAAGATGTAAAACCAGAGCAGTTTAAAGATCTTGCAGACAATTGGAAACTCTACACAACTACTTTAGGGCGGCTCAAAAACCACATAGAAGACCAAAACTTAATTGCAAGCGCAAAGTGATTTCTACCAACAACATTTACTCTATTAATATTTTAAATCACTAGCGTCCAATATATGCATAGTAGAGGCTTTGCTGAGCTTAGGCAAATCGTTACAATCACGATATGGCAAATATGTGCTGTCAAAGAAAGAGCTTTTGTCATTGACAATTACATTGCAGCGACTGGCGCAGACTTGTTCAATAATTTGATCTAAAACTCTAATCAATTTCGCTTCCAGATTTTTTTGCATTGGTTTTAAGTTAGAACATGGATTCCAGAAAATATCCCAGCTGCTGTCCATATCCAACCAATCAATATTTATTACCGGCATAGTTTTCAAAGCGCAAAGGCGAAAAGCTTCAAGATCGCTAGCTAGAGCAGCATTACTTAAACCATGCGCATAAAAAGCCAATCTCCCTTTTTTCTTTATTGTCCCGCCGGCAAAACAAATTTGTCTATCCAGCTCTTCATTGAAGTCTTTAAAGCTCACCGGAAAGCGTGGGCTAAATTCGATGATGCATTGATCAAGATTTTTTACTTTACCTGAAGCTACAATTTTAGCCGTTGTTTTAAATAAATTAAAACCAGCTCTTTTATATCCCGGCAAGGGTCGATTAGTAATACCAAGCACAGGCACGATATAAACGGCTGTTTGATTTAGATGATCACGACTATTATTAGATAACTTTGCTTCTGTCGCGCATGAACGCAGCCATGATATCGTATCTGGTGCAAACAGTCCGGCAGCTCTGTCTGGCTGTGGTAATATATGTCCTCTTATTCTATTTATTTGCGAGTTTCTAGCCAGTATGCGTTTGCCGTTTATTGAGGTATCACCGGCAAACGGCAATAAATTTATTGCCTGGCTAACAAAAGAATCGGAACAGTCATATATAGTTTGTTTCAGTGTATTTATCATAGTAATTTACCTGAACGGTGACAATGCAAAATAGATCGCCATCCGTGACAAATCCATGACAAATCAAATTAAAATAGACAATTTAATATTTAAAGCCAGGGTAAAAATAAAGCCGCGGCAGCTTCTGGATAAGAGCGGAAATAACAATGCAAATAACCAGCTCGCAAATGCCCCACTTCAAACAGGGCCTCCCCTGGCTCATTGCTATCTTTTATTTTTGCCTGCGTATATGGCGTCAGTAATGTTTGCAGTTTGGAATAATGAAAAGTATGACCACGCAGTTCTTTTTCTTGAAACAAAAACGACTGATAACCAAAAGCCATAAGCCTTCTTTGCATAATAATATTGCCCGGCAATAAACCAATCATCGCCTCACTGTTGCCACGCAAATCAATAACATTATCATGTAAAAACATCATGCCACCACATTCAGCGTAGATAGCTTTTTGTGCTTCGTGATGCTTGCGCACAGACTCTTTCATATTATTATTATTCGCCAATGCGCTCAGATGCAATTCCTGATAACCATCAGGCAAATAGATAGCATCACAATCAGGTAGACTATCATCCTCTAGAGGTGAAAAGAATACAAGACCAGCTCCCATTTCTTCAAGACAATGCAAATTATCCGGATAAATAAAAGAAAACGCATGGTCACGCGCAACAGCAATAGTAATGTTTTTAAGCAGCAGCGGCAGGGCTTTTACTTCAACATCTTGAAATTGAACTGGCTGCGGCACAATGCCCAAATCGGCTGCGCCAACGGCTTCAGCAGCGCTCTCGATGCGCAAATCCAAATCTTCTATGTCTTCAATCTGCATCGCCCCATGATAACGACTAGGCAAAACGCTCTCATGCATATAGGGCAAAGCACCAAGATACTCTACTTCCGGGTGAAAACTATTCAGCAAAATTTCACCATGCCTGGCGTTATTAACACCATTAGCGACAATACCAAGAAAAGGCAAACCTGGACGAAAATGACTTAAACCATAACCAACAGCATGGCATGTCTGACTCATGCCCAGTACATCAACTAGAGCCACCACTGGAATATTCATTAATTGAGCCAGATCAGCTGTGGAAGGAGTACCATCAAATAAACCCATTACCCCATCAATTATGATAAGGTCAGCGTCCTGCGCCGCTTGATATAAAAGATGCCGGCAATAATCCTCCCCCATCATCCATAGATCAAGTTGATACACCGGTTGACCACACGCTTCCGAAAGAATCATAGGGTCCAAAAAATCCGGACCCATTTTAAACACCTTCACTCGCTTCCCTTGCTTACAATGATAGCGAGCCAAAGCAGCACTAAATATTGTTTTCCCCTGCACCGAGCCAGGGGCACTAATGATTAACGCAGGGCATTGATGTGCGACAGTCATTAGATTTCAACCTCTTATGTCTTAATATATTAGCTTAATCGTCAAACCTGCCAAGCTATGATCTTTGTTCCCGCCAGACATGATAATATGCAAAACCATGGCCAACTTTTTAATCGTGGCAATTGCTATTTTTATCGATCGGCTTCTTGGCGAGCCGACCATCTATCACCCACTGCGTGGTTTCAGGCACATTGCCACTTTTATCGAACAATTATGGCATGGGGCCGAAGAATTAATTACTGTAAAAGAAGGACAGCCCAACCAAACGGTTAGCATAATCGTAAAAATTAAGGGGCTGCTGGCTGTACTATTCCTGGTATTACCTTTTGTGGCTTTAACGTCAGTTTTATGTAATTTGGGGCTGCTAAATTTTGTATTCAATATTCTTTTTCTTTATCTATGCATTGGCGCACATAGTTTGAAACAGCATGCCCTTGATGTGCAAAATGCCCTGACTGAGAATAATATTGACGAGGCCAGAAAAAAAGCAGCTTTAGTCACTGACCGCGATACAGAGAATATGAACAGCCAAGATATTTTACTTGCCTGTGTAGAATCAATCTTGAAAAAAGGCAACAATGATGTTCTTGCACCAATATTTTGGTATATGTTACTGGGCGCACCAGGGGCAGTACTATACCGGCTGGTTGATAGCTTGGCTAATATGTGGAACGATCAAAAGAGCCATTACAGCAATTTCGGTTGGGCAGCAACCCGCTTTGACTACGTACTCAACTTCATTCCGGCTCGCTTGACAGCTTTGAGCTATAAATTGCTTGGAGAAATAAAAACTGGCCCTGATATTTTGCAGGCTTGCTCTCTGGTTGAACGCAGCATGGTTTTATGGCTGGCCATTATTCTCAGTCTCAGTTTTACTCATTGCTAGGAATAAGGCGAACCTTTGTTTGCTGGGGCTCCAGCACTTGCCCCTGAACCGCCAACACAGTAGTGTTTTGCCTGGCATTATTAAAGTCACTGATTGTCAAATCAATCATTAATTCGTCGCCATTATTCACAATAACTTCATTGCCTTTTTGTGTAACGGCCTGCACCACAGCCACACCGGGCAAATTAGTGAAAAACCCATAAGCCATACCTTTAAGACGTTTGTGACTGACATTAGGTTCAAGCGGTTTATTAAAAGCAAGATCCGGACTAGCTGCGCCAACTGCTCCCATAACCGCCGGACCAGCAACAATATTTACCAAAAACCCTCCTGGCACAGGGGCGCTGGTAGCCACACGCAACATATTATAAGAATCCTTTTGATTTTTAGACAGTGTTTTTCCCGCCGCAATTATGCGCCCCTGAGAATCAACATTAATCTCATAAGTATAGCCGTCTGCAGCTAAGCGCGTTGATTCTTGATGTGCAGGCAGTCCAATAAGGGCAATTGATTTGCCTTGTTCAACTATAAGCTGATCAAATTGTATGCCTATAGCGCTGCTGGATTTGAAATAATCTTCTTTATGCAACATTGATTCACTTAAAGTGCGAGCATTTCGACAAGAGATAACTCGTCCTTTAAGTAATGAATTTTTGGGGGCAATCAGGTTTTTACCATAATAGAGATCTTCTTTCAATCTTGCTGTAATCTGGTCGCCCACCCAAACCGAGCGTGAGTCCAAACAATTTTCAAAAATAATAGGAACAATCCTGCGCATATTAATCGGCGGTGCGCAAGAAACCGGCACATTGGTACTGCCGGCAGCACCAATTTTGTAATCAGTGTCATAGCTGGCATTAAGCGGTATAAGGTCTACGCGCTGCTGCGTCGTCAAGTTTTCATCTTCAGCCTGAACCGGGCAAGACGCCACTAGCAAAAACTGGCAAAGAAGTGCTGACAAAAGTAGGCTATTCTTATTCATAACAAAGCTCCACCAATGGTATCATTATAATCATCTTTTGGACATATTTTTTACAGCACCCTACCCAAACCAACCATTAACTTTTAGACAGAATCACTTGTAAACCAGCAGACAAATGATAAATTTATTGGTAAAGTCAACTTTTGCAGTTAATAAATATAGGAAACTCCTGCATGGTTACCGATACAAAAACAATAGAAGTGCCAACCACTCCATTTATGGATCAACGCCCTGGCACATCAGGCTTACGCAAGTCAGTAGATGTATTTAAACAAAAAAATTATCTTGAAAATTTCGTCCAGTCCATTTTCGATGTAAGAAAAATTAACCAAGGGCAAACCCTGGTTTTAGGCGGCGACGGTCGTTTTTTCAATCGTCAGGCAGCACAAATAATTCTCAAAATGGCGGCAGCCAATGGTTTTGCCAAGATAAAGGTTGGACAAGGGGGGCTTTTATCCACACCAGCAACTTCTTGCGTTATTCGCAAGTATAAAACTGATGGTGGAATTATTCTTTCGGCCAGCCATAATCCAGGCGGTCCTCATGGTGACTTTGGCGTTAAATATAATATTGCTTCAGGCGGCCCAGCACCAGAGGTGGTGACTGAAGCAATTTTTGCCTATAGTAAGCAGATTAAAAGCTACAAAATACTTGATGTCCCCGATATTGATATAGATAAGCTTGGCACAAGCAAACTGGGCGACATGGTAGTGGAGGTAATTGACACAGTTGCCGACTATCAACAATTGCTTCAATCTATATTTGATTTCGATCTGGTTAGCAAACTGGTTACCAGAAAGAATTTTAAAATGTGCATGGATTCACTAAACGCTGTTACTGGTCCTTATGCAAAAAGTATTTTTGAACAAAAATTGGGCGCCGCCCCAGGCAGTGTAATAAACGGCACGCCACTGGAAGATTTCGGTGGTCTTCATCCTGATCCTAATTTAATTCACGCCCATGAATTAGTAGAAATTATGTACGGCAAAAATCCCCCTGATTTTGGTGGCGCTTCCGATGGCGATGGCGACCGGAATATGATTATGGGGCCATCCTTGTTTGTTGTGCCAAGCGATAGTCTGGCTGTATTGACTGCTAACGCACATCTAATCCCCGGTTATAAAAATGGACTGCTAGGTGTGGCTCGCTCAATGCCAGCTAGCCGCGCAGTTGATCTGGTTGCCAAACAATTAAAAATAGATTGTTACCAGACACCAACTGGTTGGAAGTTTTTTGGCAATTTGCTTGACGCTAATCGCATAACATTATGCGGTGAAGAAAGTTTTGGTACCGGCTCTAATCATATCCGCGAGAAAGATGGACTATGGGCAATTTTATTCTGGCTAAACATTATGGCTGCCTCCGGTAAAACAGTAAATGAAATCATGAACAATCACTGGCAGCAATACGGGCGCCATTATTATCTGCGCAATGATTTTGAGAATGTGGAGACTGAGAAAGCAAATGAATTAATCAAAAATTTGGTCAATTCACTGCCCTCTTTTATAGGCAAGCAATATGGCGATTACACAATAAACGAAGCCATTGAATATGTCTATGAAGATCCTGTTGATGGCAGCATAAGTAAAAATCAAGGCATTATTATTGGTTTTCAGAATCAATCTAGAATAGTATGTCGGCTCTCCGGCACAGGCACACAAGGAGCTACTGTTCGGCTTTATATTGAAAAATATGAACCAGACAGCAAAAAACACAACCTTGAAAGTGCCGAAGCACTCAAAGACTTATTCACTATTGCCTATGAACTTACGCGTGTTACCCAATATACAGGCATGGATAAACCAAGTGTGATCACTTAATGATTTCCAGATTGTTTTTTGGATGCATTGTTTTTTTCATACTATCTAGTTTGTCATGCGCCTGGGGACAGGCAAACTATCACAAATCACCGGTTGTTGCTAATGGCACCACTCGTGATACCAGCCTAGATCATTTACCCAGAGAAACATTTATTCCTTTTACTCGGCAGGGCAATCTTATGCTGGTAGAAGGATCAATCAATGGTAAAAAGATCACAATGGTTTTTGATACCGGAGCAGCCGGCTGCTTATTTTCATTAGAAATGCTCAAATCGCTGTGCATAAAAATACCAGCCAATTTGCCGACAGCAACTGTAGGCGGAGTTGGCAACAAGCGGCAAGCACAAGCCTGGATAATGCCTGCCAATATAAAATTAGGCAGCATAGAACGGCACCAGTTTCCTGTATACGTAAACAGTAATGCTCTGAATTATCCTCTTCTAGGAGTAAGTTTTTTTCAAGGCTTTGAATATACAATCAATACTGACGCCAGCATTATTCAATTCAAGCGGGTAAGCAAAGATAAATCCACGGCCGCCACAGCTGCTTTTATGCAAGAGCTTCCAGCTCATCTGACCAGCAAGACCAGCATTACAGTTGATTCCAGCTGTCACTATATATACACAGTTCCCTTTGCTGAGCTTAATGGCGCCATTATTGTGATGGTAAATATAGGCGGCAGAGACTGCCCAATGATTCTTGATACTGGTACTAGCGTCTGCCTATTCAGTAATGAACATTTAAGAGAACTTGGCATCGCTCCCCATTTTACCGGCAAAATGCTCAATGCTAAAGGAGCAGTGGGCTTTGTCAAAGCACCACTGTGTGTGTTTGATGAGGCACAATTTGGACCAATAAAGGACCGCCTCATCTGCTTAGTTTCAGATCAAGCCCTTTTACCCAGGCCATTGCTTGGCCAGAACTTTTTTGGCAAATGGCAATTGACTATTGATCACACTAATTGTGTTATCAAATTTACTCGCAAATAATCTAGCCGCACTTGTCAATAGATTCATTGCTAAAATAATTTCGTATATAAAAATAAAACAGCAGCTTGTCAAATATTTACCACCAGATGGTATTTTCGGCTAAAATTCTATTATGAAAAATAACCCCGGTCACGCGTAGATCTAATAAATTTCAAAGAGGTAGAAGGTAATGAAAAAGAGAGTTGTTATTATTTCAGCACTGTTACTGGGATCAAGTTTAGGATTGATGCCATCTGGAGAAGCAAGAAGGCTTAGCACTCGCCATGAATATACAATCACTGACAGACAGGTTGTTCTAGAAAAGAAAATTGATGCTGCTTATAGTGCCAATCAGCTTACTTTGCAAGAAGCTGATGATTTGCGAGGCAAAATAAAGAAGGTCAAAGAAAAAGAACAAAAGATGAAGGACACTAATGGTGGCAAACTCAGTTATGCCAACAGGACTTCGCTAGAAAAAGCACTGAACTCAGTCAGCGAGAAGCTGCAAAAGAAGGTACTTGAGAAAAGAGTGCAATAAAAGACAAGATCTGGTTGTCTGCCCAGAAACGCTCCCCGCTCTTATCAGCAAGAAATGCCACATGGCCGCCATGCTGTGGAGCAAGCAAGCGTAAACAGGAATTGTTAATCTGGGCAAATGAATTAAACGGCACCAGCGGATCATCTTGAGCAGTAATTATTAGGGCTGGCGTTTTGATTTTATTCAACCGCCCGCCGCTGCTTGCTGCCTGATAATAATCAGCAGCATTTTTATAGCCGGCATCGGGACCTGTGAATACATCGTCAAAAGAAAAAAGACTGCTTATCTCTGATAATCTGCCAGCATCATAATGCTGAGGAAAGAGCTTTGCTTTTTGCTTGATTTTTTTTCTTAGGCTGTGCAATAAAAAATGCTCATAAATTCTATTCATTCCGTGGCCAATGCATTTTACGCTCGCAGCCAGATCAATGCTGGGGGAGATCACGCAGGCAGCCTTCACTGCCGAATAATTGCTGCCCATTTCAGCCAGCGCCTTTAAAACAAGATTGCCGCCCAGAGAATAACCAATCAAATATTGATTCTGCTGCCCCCTTTGCTCAGTAAGCCAATTAATCACCTGCAATAAATCACCGCTTTGCCCGGCATTATACAAAGTTGGCGTAAGGTGCAAAGTGTCACCACAATTGCGTAAGTTAAGCCGGACAACGTTAAAACCTTGCGCAACAGCCGCCTCTGTCAGTCCAAGCACGTAAGGAGAAGTACTTGAGCCCTCAAGCCCATGCACTATAATGAGACAGTCTTTGTTGCCAGGATTAAAATGAGCATCTGCCCTTACTAGCGACTGAGAATCCACCGGGATAAAAAGCGATTCACAAGACAGCTTTAACAATGACCGGCCACGCGGCAACAATGCTGCTGCCATCGTCATTAAATGCCTGTTAGCTAGTCCTCGATGAGGGATGAATTGAGGAGTCAAATGTTTTCTGACGGTGAGCCGATTTTTTTTCTAGTTCTGGCCATAGCTTTTTTGATGGTAATACTGGGTATTGTCCACAGTCTTGGTTATATCAATTTACCCTAATCAAGGTTGCGGGTAGTCAGAGCCAAATGCTGATCGTACAAGATTATAAGCAATGGGCGCATAAATTAGGCAAAGCAGCAGAACCATCAACAGAGGCATTATTCCTAGAAAGCCGGCACATGCCCGCCCAAAATATTGCGTAAGAACTAAATCTATACCCCAGTCTTCCATTGTAATTCCGTCCAATCGCCAAGCGCTATTCATCTAATATATTTTGATAATAAGCCTTGTTCACTTTATTTAATAGTAAATTATACTTAGCATTGCCAAAACCCCAGCCAACGGGACTTTTATCAGCTTTTTATTAAGAATAATTAGCTGTAGTTTATCTAATTGCATGCTACTTTTCTATCATTCGCTCAGACCACAGACATGCGCCCGTAGCTCAGTGGATAGAGCATCCGCCTTCTAAGCGGGTGGTCGTGCGTTCGAATCGCACCGGGCGCGAATTTTTTCAAATGTCCGGCCCAGTTATAATGATGAGCTGGGGTCATTAGCTCAACGGTAGAGCAGTTGCCTCTTAAGCAATTGGTTGCAGGTTCGAATCCTGCATGACCCAAAAATTCAAGGTTGCCGCTCATCAGGGTCCAGAGCTGAGCGAATCATCATATAAGCTATCGGACCATAAACCAGCGCCAATATCACTAGCACCACCGCTGGTGCTATAAGTAAGAACTTGTGGCCAACCGTCCGGAAAATAAAATGCCTAAGTAAGACGCTCAGAACATGATGGTGCATATGTATTTCCTCAAACTTGAATCCATAGCCCCATTTTGGTTATTTATTGACAACAGGCTGCTTGAGCCATAGAATTCAAGTCTATAGCTGTGTAAATAGTATATTCTATATAATGACAGGGTCCCTCGGGCGAGTGGCGAAACTGGCAGACGCGCTAGACTTAGGATCTAGTGGAGCAATCCTTGGAGGTTCAAATCCTCTCTCGCCCACCATCTATTTCAGGAGTTTCGATCGTTTTGGCTAAAGATGCATATTTCGCTCTGGATCACCTATGGATCACCCGACAAAAAAACATCTTCCAGTAATAACACCCGGGGGGAGCCCCCTTTTGCGTCTGGTGGTCATCCCCACTAGGGTAAAAAGAAACGTATGAGGTAGGGGTACCGCCAAAGATAATGGCAGGTTAACCAGGGGCCACCACCCCCAATGCGCCTTAGTCATTCAACCAAGAGTTGCTCTGAAAATTGATACATACCTCCTACGTCAAAATGAATAATGAATCTATCCAATTAAGTGCAGCTACAGTCAGAAAAACCATGCTTGGATGCTTACACACCAGACAAAAGCTGCAGGATAGTTTTTTCTTTTATTGCCAATCGCATAACCTAAATCTTTGCAGAGAAGCTTTTATATACTTGCAGTTCGGTGTTGCGAGACGTCTCAATTGGATATTCAAGGATTTGTGTTGGTTAACGACTTATACACCGCCGGATAGAACAAAGCCGCTAACTCCAGACGAATGTGGGGATGCTGGCAGATATTTAAACTCCATGTACCTGCATATTCGTGGTGTATTAGATAATTTTGCCTGGGCGCTGTTGTGGCAATTAAACCCCGTAAAAGCGCAAGAACTAGAGGACACAGGTGGGCACCGTAAAGTAGAACTGTTTCGTGATACTGGTAAGAATTCTTTGCCGACAAAATTGCAACAGACTGTGGAAGGCTTAAAAGTTTGGAATGATGATCTTAAAAGCAGGCGTGATCCAGTTGCGCACCGTTTACCACTGCAAATACCACCACAATTTGTGACCAGAGCAGAGGCAGACAAATATCTAGAATTGGAAGGTAAAGATCATGAAAACCTAAATAATCTCGCTACAGCATTTGCAGAGCATGACGTACAAAATCCGTATGATGGGTTCAATGATCCACCTGAGCAAATAATGGAGCACTTGGATCAAATCGATAAATTATCAGATGAATATGATCGCAAGAGAGAGATCTTGTCAAAGCAAATGCAATCAGTGGGTAGATTCGTTCCTAAGTTTTTGTATTCATTAGATGAGAGTGATTTGATAGACATGTATCCAACCATTCTAGAAGATTGCAATAATCTCATTACTATAGCTGACGAAGTAAAATTATTTTTGATTTCATTAAAGCAAGACTCACAGAATGTTTCTGCTCAAGACTTCTCTAATTGACCGGTCAGAGACTATTCGCGAAACGCATCTCGTCATCAGCCATTTTTCTTGCACAGGCAATAAGAGCTTGCAAGGATTCAATAGTAATTTCCTTTTTGTCTTCTGGCTGCTTTCGCACTGACTGCTCATTAGTTGCTGGCGCCGGTTCATTCAGTAAAGCGTTATATGTTTCCGACGTCTTTTTTCTCTTATACAATAACTTGCTAATCTTCTCGTCAAAAACTTTGCAATCTTCTGGTGTTCTCTTTTTCTGTGCGTACAAAAAGGCAATTCTATAATCCAGCCTACCCAGTTTTGCAAACAAGCTTTTTCGCTGCTTAGCTCTATAGCTTGCTTCTTTACTTTCTTTGGTTCTCAGTCTCCAATTACCAGCGGTAGTTAGCTCAGGATGATTCTTCTTTATTTACACAGCCAGCACGCAATAATCACAATACCGTTCACCAGGCAGCTTCACACCAGCCTGACACCGGCTACAAATCATTCGCTTTAAAAACATCGCCGGACTAAGAATTTTGGGCATGATTTATTACTTCGTTCTGCTCTGGCCATTGTTCTAAATTAAATGAAACAATTACCAGCTATCTATTCGCAGTGACATTAGCGTTCTATAATAATTTATTTTGCAAATAATATAAAATGTATATCCGATAATGTGGTGGATAGATAGCCTAAGTCCTAAAGCGTTTTTTCTTTTGGTCGAGCAACCCCAGATCCACTGCAATGAATAATACGAAGCCGAGAATATTACAAGCCTTATTACTGCTTATAACAGTTTTGTTTCTGGGTAATGAGGCCGGTCTTGCCGCCGACTGGAACGATTATTTTCGTGATGGACGTGCTGCTTTCGATAGAAAAGATTATTCTGAAGCTGAAAGACTTTATGCACTCGCGTTGCAACAGGCAGAAAAATCTGGCGCCGGTGAAGTGGTGCTTTTGCCTAGCCTACTTGGACTGGCTCAATGCCGTCATCAATTGGCGCAATACGGTGCCGCAGAATCTCTTTATAAAAAATGTCTTGCAATTGCAGAAAAAGTATATGGACCCAATGGTGATGTCACGGGAACAATCATCGATGGAATGGGAATGATCTGTGATAGCGAAGGTAGATACCCGGAAGCAGAAGCCCTTTACCGGCGCGCTCTTTCTATCGCTGAAAAAAACTCAGGTCAAAATAGTAATGAAACCGCGACCGTTTTAAGCAATATCGCAACACTTTATACAAACCAGGCAAGATATAGCGAAGCAGAGCATTACTTAAAACGTGCTTTTGAGATACAAGAAAGAAAACTCGGACCAAACCATCCTGATTTAATTCAGTCGTTGATTGGCTTAGCTGTTATCAACTCTCACTTCAACAGGTACAGTGAAGCGGAAGCCTTATACAACCGTGCTTTAAATCTAGCAAAACGAAGCTTCGCTGCTGATCATCCTAATATAGGAAATATTTACTCAGACATGGCGGTTCTGATTGAGCGAGAAGGTAGGCATGCTGAAGCAGAATCTCTAGCAAAACAGGCTG
>Ga0207142_1023_pt2 | contig 22190 bp, 16 predicted proteins | sample Alteio_BWMinHeat_2_FD_153561 | JGI IMG/M metagenome (GOLD analysis project Ga0207142, IMG submission 153561) | Enriched cells from forest soil in Barre Woods Harvard Forest LTER site, Petersham, Massachusetts, United States -... | ecosystem: Environmental > Terrestrial > Soil > Temperate forest >... | reverse complement strand
TGTTGCCGCATTTTGTTTTCTCAAAGGTGGGTTTTATTTAAAAGAAACTTTTCTGTTGGCCAGCAATTCATATCCGATGGCATTGTTTTGGATGTTTATATCATTTGGTTGGATTTTATCTGTCATTAATGCCTTCAATCTTGTTGATATCATGGACGGCCTTGCCACAACGTTAGCCATTTGTGCGACAATATCATTTCTCGTATTGACCTATTTTTTCAATGCACCAGTTCTTGCCCTGCTATTGACCGCATTTTTGGGTGCTCTTGTTGCTTTCTTGCGCTTTAATTTTCCACTCGCCTCTATGTATTTAGGAGATGCCGGATCGCTTTTTATTGGTGGTTTTTTAAGTGTGATCCCCTTTATGTTTCCCTGGGGCACGTTTCAGCAGTATGGTTTTTTAACGCCAATTATTCTGTTATTTGTTCCGCTTGCTGAAGTGGGAACCTTGATGATAATTAGAACCTACAAGGGTATACCATTTTACAATGGTAGCCCTGATCATTTTGCCATCTATTTAAAGCGCAAGGGATTACAACCTCGACAAATCTTGTTTGTAATCAGCCTGATTGCGTTGCTGCTTTTATCGGTAGTGCTTGGTTTTGCTACAGGTTACATAACACTTGTAACGCTCATCATGCTTATGGTGCTCATAACTTGTGGGTGGTATGCACTTATTTTAACGTAAGTTCTGGTATCGTGGGTGGTGTTGCACAGGGTCCATTTTTAGCCCTATAACAACGCTGCTCTTAAAAAATGCAGTATCCATGAGTATTTTTTTGTTGCACAATATTGATGCTTTAAAATATTTTATTGTTTTTTTACGTGGGTAAGTAATGATAAAAGAGCTTCATGGTGGTTAGCCTAAAAATATCAATGCTATGGATATGTAGGCTGTATTGGTTGAGAAGCACTGCTTTACGCATCGCCCCTGTAACAAGGGGCGATGCTGTTTCTACGGTATTGCAAATAATTGTTTGTTCTTTTGGGTGAGCAGCTTCTTTAATGCTGTCATGTTTTTGATGTCGTCTTGTAGATCTTCTTTTGGTGTTTCAAGAATTTTTGGTACATGAAAAAATTCTGCATCATTCATAAAGAATGCAAATGCTTCCAGGCTTATAGAGCCTTGACCGATATGCGCATGCCGATCCACAAGAGATCCTTGTTTATTTTTTGAATCATTCATATGGATGACTTGCAAATGTTGTAAGCCGATGATGCGATCAAAATCTTGCATCACCTGTTTGGTGCTCTGACTTGTGGTAAGGTCGTATCCTGCAGCGAAGGCATGGCACGTATCAAAGCATATGCCAAGCCGCTTTTTATGGAGCGCCTGGTTCCGAATAAAGGCAAGTTGTTCAAAAGTGTGTCCCAAAGATGATCCTTGGCCGGCCATGTTTTCCAATAAAATTGATACCGTTTCGGGGCTGTGTTCCAACGAGTGATTAAGCCCATCGATGAGATGGGTCATGCCTTCTTCTTCGGATGATGTGAGACGTGATCCTGGGTGAAGAACAAGGGTGGTGAGGCCCAATTGTGCACAACGATTGAGTTCATGTATAAGTGTCGTACGTGAGAGTTGACGTACATTTGCCTTTGGCGAAGCGAGATTAATAAGGTAACTCGCATGCACCACAACGTGCATATCGGGTAACTGCTTTTTTATTGCAACAAAACGTTGAATTTCTTCAGTGGTCAGCGGATTAACATGCCACTGGCGATTGCTGTGCGTAAAAATTTGAACGCATGTGCAACCTAGGTGTTCTGCTGTTAAAAGTGCCTGTTCCAGTCCACCGGCCACAGAAAGATGTGCGCCGAGTAATAATGTTGGTTGTATTGTTTTCATAATGGATATTGATTAAAACATGTGATATTTATTGACAAAATGATCAAAGGAAGTAACTTCAATTACTATGAATGCTCGGTTCTGGCGCATTTTTTCATTATCTCATTTATATATGTGCATTGAAAGAATATCATGAATTTTTATCTGCTGCTTGTGCTCGGCCTTTTTTTTCAAAGTACCTGCTCACCAAAAATTGATTTTACGACGGGTGAACAACAAAAAGAAAGAATTAAAAAAGAACCTATAAAGTGGTTTTTTGGTGACCATTCTCTTGAGTTAGGTGTTAGATTCCGATTAGAGGGTTTTTACGGAAAAAATACTACGTTGTTGAATGATCATAATGGTGGTCTTGATCAGGTGCTTATCCCAGCAAAGCACACATTTGATATGGCTGCAATTTATGGTTTTGGATGTCAAAGTCATTGTTATGATATTCTGAAAATTAAAGTGTCTGCGCGAACCAAGGCAACATGGGGTGCACCGGAGAGCATAGCAACAACCGAAGCGACTCCTGTGAAAAACACTGATGTTGTCTTTGGTTCTCACTCACATGTCATCAGTCGAAATATCTTTTGGGTCCGCGAGATATGGCTTGAGGCAGTACTCAATGACATGTTTGGCTTGCCTATAGGGAACTGGCGCCATTCCGTTATGGCCGGATTCTTTCCTTTCCAGCTTGGGCGGGGTATTTCTCTCGGGGATGCATACGCAGTTGATCCGGATTTGATTGGTTACTACTCAGCCAATGCAATTGATCAGTACGCGCCTGGTTTAAAAATAAGTGGCGAAAACCTACATTCTGGTACATTTTCCTACGATTTGTATGCTGCGATTTTGAACAACAAGTCCAATACGTTTGATAATGTGAATTTGCGCATTCGTGGGCAAGAATACGGGCACCGATTTTGCCAACAACGCGGATTTGGTGTTATTAACTGGTTGGCTGCTGTTCGTTGCAAATGGTTTCCCATTAAGGATGGATGCAATAGTTTAATGTTTGAGCCGTACGCTTTGTATGATAACCAAAAAGAGCAGCGTGTTGAGTTTATTGGGGATGCGCAGAGCAAGCTTGGTACCCTTGGGCTCGGCATAGAGGGGACTCTTGGTGATCTTGATTTTGGCTTTGAGTTCGCACGCAATTTTGGACACCAACGTGTCAGGGGTGCTGATAGCAATGCGATCATTAATCAAGTGCGAAATGGTTCTTGTCTTGTGGTTAACAGCGATGTAGTTGCTCTTGCTAGCATTAATGGCGACATGGCCGGAGAACTTGCTCTTTATACACCAGCAAATCAGGCGATTATCAATGCATCGATTGAATCACAGTTGCAGAATGGACAATCAATTGGTGGTAATTTGCAGAATAGCTCTGACCGGTTTAGCGATCCATACGTGAACACGTTTAAGGGGTTCATGGCGGTTGGGGATGTTTCTTATAAGATCTGTGATTGCATCAAGCTTGCACTTGCCGCTGGGATAGCGTCGGGTGATAGAAATCCAAATCGTGATTTTGATCGCTTAGGTGACAGCAATAGCAACACTGATTATCGAGGTTTTATTAGTCTACAAGAAGTATACTCGGGAACACGTGTGCGTAGTGCATTCCTATTAAGTGGTGCGGGAAAAGTTCCCCGATTGCTTTCGTTTCCTTCCGATTTGGTAGCAAACCCGTACCCAGACGTGGTTACGCGATTTACCAATATTGCATTTGTAGGAAGCAGCGCAATTATAAAAGCAGGATCTTGGAATATCAACCCCAACATTTTAAGTTACTGGCAAGAGCATGCGACACGAACCTTTGATCGTGTGACTGAGGCATTTGTTAAGGCTTCTTGTGCGCGGACGTGGCTTGGGATTGAGATGAACACATTTGCCGATGTAATGTTACTCAATGATATTAAATTGTTTGTTGTAGGATCAATTTTTGTGCCAGGGACTTTTTATAAAGATATTGCAGGACGCCCATTAAACCGGGATCAACAGAAGCACCTCAATAGTTTGGATAATACCGGTATTAAAACAAATTTTGTCCCCACCATTGGTCACAATACAGCATGGACCTTTAATATGGGAATAGAGTATAAGTTCTAATCTGCTTCTGTAGCTCTAGCTTGCGCGATGTACGCGTATTAATGTTGTCGTTGGAACACCTTGTATAATCGTTTTGTTATTAAGGTATGTAACTGGTATTTATCAATAAGCTCGTAGTACATTTTTGATGCGATTTGATCTTCGGGGATGCCCGATTCTGTCGCAAGTATGGCAATTTGCTGTGCAATATTGGCAAAACTCCCAATAATATTGCATGAGACGGCCGTGCATGTTGCTTCGTTATTTGGGTCAAATGATACCAGGCTCATAACGACTTGCATTAAATTGTCGATAATGGCCTGTGCTGTTGCATTGGTTGTGGGCTTGCTGCTGCTTGTTTTGTGTTCCGCTTGATTGTGGTGATGATCATTGTGTTCATGGTGATGCCCCGGATGTGATGTTACCACTGATGTGTATAGAGCCAAACAGACCCACAGAACATGATTATGCTTCATAAAATAACCGCTCCCTTTTTTGTATGAGTATATATTGCATTAACAGGGGCAGTTTAAAATTAGCGAAAAAAAATTGCAAGCACCATTCTTTAATAAACAGTGATTACAAGTCTAATTCTTTTTGAAGATTGGGATGGGGGCTATTGTGTTCTGAAAATATCAAAATTTTTATTGCACGCCGTTGGCTTGCTTGTTGTACTTGAAAGTAGTACCCCTTGTAAGCAACGCGATTGCCTTTTTTGGGCATATGTTGTAGTTGTTCGGTTAAAAAGCCACCCAAAGTGAGAGCGCTTTCTGTTTCAAAGGTGATATTTAAATAGCCAGCGAGCTCTTTTAGGCTCATACCAGCATCAACAAGCCAAACGTTTTCTTTAAGAGCGCTGATTTTTTCAACACGCTCCTTATGTTCATCTTTAATTTCACCAACAATTTCGGCAAGAACATCAGCGAGTGTAACAAGTCCTACAATGCTACCATGCTCATTCAAAACCATGGCGATATGCATGTGTTGTTCTTTAAATTCTTTGAGCAGCTGGTTGACTTTGACGCTGTCTGGAACAAACATAATGGGCCGTAACATATCTTTGATGGGTTTATCTTCCTTGTTTATCATAGAAAATAAATCTTTGAGATGAAGCATTCCAATGATATTGTCAACGCGATTTTCATAAACAGGTAAGCGGGAGAATTGATATGTTTTAAATACATCGAGAGCCTGCGTTACAGAAATATGCGCATTGACTGATATTACCTCCGTGGCAGGAATAAGAATATCTTTGACCGAGGTTGTGCCAAGCTCAAAAATGCTCTTCAACATATTAGTTTTTTCTTCCTCCAGGAGCCCTTTTTTATTGATGTAATCGATAAGGAATCGAATCTCTTTTTCAGAAGTTATTACCTCATCCTCCGGTTTACCGTACATGCCCTTAATTTTATATATCATGTAGTTAGATATTCTTAAAAATATCCAGACGACCGGACTAAACAGGTAACAGGTTACGTTGGTGATCCATAAAGTATACTTAAAGAGGCGGTCACCCATAGCCTGGGCAATATTTTTTGGAATTACCTCTCCTACAAACAGTATTGCCGCAGTCGTGAATACGATGCCCAATGGGAGGCCAACTGATTCAGGTAAATTCTTGAATATTTTTTCGGCAAGCAAAGTTCCCGCCGTTGCTGCGATAACGTTCACGAGATTATTGGCAACGAGTATGGTAGTTAAAACACGGCTTTGGTTCTGCTCGAGCGATTGAAATAATTTTTCATATCGGCTGCTGGCCTTTGAAAGCTCTTGTAGCTTATAAAGCCTCAGTGTGGTGATACTTGTTTCTAGGAATGAAAATAAGGCACACCCAACCAAAGATACTGAAAACAAGATGATATCAACATACAAACTACTATCCGGTACCGATTCGAGCATACATTAAACCTCTCTGTATAAATTATTCATCACTATCACTGTCAGCATTTGTGCTATCAAGTGTAGGGCTTTCTTCAGATTCTGTAGAGAGCTCAAACTCCTTATCAAGGAAAGTTTGTAAATCTTTGCTACGTGAAGGATGGCGTAATTTTCTGAGTGCTTTGACTTCGATCTGACGAACGCGTTCCCGTGTAACGCCGAAGTCTTTACCGACTTCCTCCAGTGTGTGCTCAGATGCAACGTCGATGCCAAAACGCATTTTGAGCACTTTTTCTTCACGCGGTGTTAATGTTTTAAGTATACGCCGTACGCTGTCTTTGAGATCATTATTTGCAACGGTATCGGCTGGGGTGAACTCATTTTCATTTTCTATGAAATCTTTGATAAATGCATCATCACTGTCGCCAACCGGTGCCTCAAGAGAAATCGGTTCCTTTGATATTTTGATAATATTTTTGATCTTTTTTTCATCAATATTAATCTCTTTTGCCAGTTCAGCGTGGGTGGGCTCACGTCCATGTTCTTGGATAAAGGTACGCTTAATTTTGTTAATCTTATTGAGCGTCTCCACCATATGTACCGGTACACGGATGGTGCGTGATTGATCTGCGATTGCGCGCGTAATCGCTTGTCGAATCCACCAAGTTGCGTAGGTTGAAAATTTGTAGCCCCGTTCAAATTCGAATTTTTCAACCGCCTTCATGAGACCAATGTTGCCTTCTTGGATCAAATCGAGAAAGTGAAGTCCACGGTTAATATATTTTTTTGCCAAATTGACGACCAGACGCAAGTTGGCACGTGCGAGGTTATCTTTTGCTTGCTTGTCACGCTTCTGACATTCGATGAGTTGAGTATATAAAAGTTGGATCTGTTTTTGTGGTAATCCTACTTCATGTTCTATTTTTTTTGTAATTTTTTGCGTGGCGCGTCGCTGTGCCTGTAAATCGTCAAGTTCTTTTATTTGGGATTCGCTTGGCTTTTTCACCGCGCTTAATTTTTTAATCGCCTCATTCAGCTGCTCAACAAGCAATTCTTTTTCATGAATTTTGTGCAGAGACTTCTCGATGCGTTTACCAAGCTTCCTGATAAGCTTATTAGATAATTTGATTGATTGTATTGTCGCGGCGATGGTTTCTTTATTTTTCTTGACAGCGCTCAACATTTTTTGTTTTTGTTCAGCGCTATCTAATTGATCGCGAAATGAGTGATAAATTTTAATCTCATTTTGCGCGAGCTCTCGTATTTTATTAATGGTACCAAGCAGGTTTTGTTTTTCTTCCTCATAACGGGGTAAATTTTCCTCGTCAAAATCGGAAAATTGAATGATGTCCCTTAATAAAAAAGTATCTTTTACCAGCTTATCCCCGATGGCGACCAATTCTTTATGAATGAATGGGAATTTTGAGATGATCTCAATAGATTCTCTTTTACAGGTTGCGATTTGATCAGCAATAACCGATTCGGTCTTCTTGTTTAAGAGTGGAATCTTACCGATATCACGCAAATAGCACTTTACGCCATCGGCAATATAGGTTGATTCTCCCGGGGTACGTGTCGTACTGACTTCCTCTTCTTCATTATCTGTTTCTTCCAAATCCTCAAATTTCTCATCATCTTCTTCAAATGCGTCATCGCGCTCTTGTAGTGCAACCACTTCCTTATTATTTGTAAATAAGGCGGCAGTGTCCACCGGCTCTTCTTTACTCAATTCATCAAAGCCATCCAGGTTATTTATTTCTTCATGCATAACCAGATCAATATTTTCACGTTCAAATGTACGCAAAATATCGGCAGTATCTTTCTCGTTAAGCGTATTGCGTTCGCAGAAATCAATAATTTCTTCATAGGAAAGGGTGCGTGTTTTTCTTCCCCGTTCCAGGTATTCGTCCAGCTCATCTTGCCAAGAAACCGCCGCTGTAGCAGTTTTATTTTTTTTAGTCGTCTTTTTTGTATCTGGACTATTTTTACTCATCTTCTTAGTTGTCATAACAGGCCTTCCTCGAGCAATTTTTGCTTTAGACTTTGAAAATGGGCAATGATCTTTTTTGTTTCCTCATCATCCTGAGTTTGCGCAAGTTTTAGCTTGACATCGTTTACCATTATTTTCCACTGTTTTTTCCTTAACTGGTCAAGCAATTTGGAAAACGTGAGAACATTGTTGGCTACGGGCGCCTCCATAAGAATGTTACTCACCAGCGCCTGCTCATCTGGTATAAGCGTACTAAAAAAAGTAGAAAACTCCCCATGAGGGGTTGCCATTCTGAAGCCTTGAAATTTTTGAAAGATAGATGAAAACTCTATCGGCAATGTCCCCATAAGGATTTTTTCATGCTCCTCTGAAATAAATTCATTATTGTTAATAATAGCATAAAATATTTGATTTTCAAGTGTTAATTTTTTTTCTGAGCTAATATATGTATTTTCTCGTACTGGTGGTTTGTTGAGACGAGCGTCCTCGGGGGCTTTCTGACGATGACGTAGTAAGTTTTCAAGCTCCAGTTTTAGGGTTGCCACGGAAAGTGAACAAGCGTTTGCCGCCTGTTGTAGGAGGAGGTCTCTTTTGATGGGGTTATAGATTTTTTGTATCATAAGAAGCAATTCTCTGATGACTGCCATGCGCTCAGAGACATGTTTGTGGGCAAAACGGTCCTTCATGTGGTCTATGTACCACGCAAATATATCCTTCGCCTGATCGATCAGTGAGGAAAAGTTAAGTTGTTTACCCAGATACGACGCTGGGTCTTCCTGGTCTGGCAAAGTAATAATAAATAACTCCATATCCGTTGCCCAACACAGTTCACTGAGGCGTATAATTGCTTTATCCCCTGCGTTGTCTCCATCATAGACAACGTATAATGATTGTACATAGCGAGACAGGATCTGTAGGTGTTCGGCTGAGCAAGCCGTACCCAATGTGGCTACTGTATTAGCATATCCGGCTTGTACCATTGCGATACAATCGATATAGCCTTCTACCAAGTAGGCACTATTTTTTGCCTGCATATGTTTTTTTGCCTGATCGAGGCCAAAAAGAAGAGACCCCTTATTAAAAAAAGTATGATCATGCGAATTATAATATTTTGCCCTTGAATCATGCGAGTGAAATGTTCTTCCACCGAAACCGCACGCGTTGCCTAAGTGGTTATGTATGGGGAATATAATTCGATCTTCAAAGTGTGAATACAAACCATTTTTGCCTTGCAGTATAATGTGCGTATCGAGCAAATCCTGTGCCAGGAAATGCTTTTTTTTGATATAGTGCAACAGCTGTTGAATCGCGGCTGGGCCTGCAGGAAAATGACCGAGGCCAAATTGTTTTTGCATTGTTGGGGTAATGGCACGACTTGCGATGTAGTCTTGTGATTCTTGATGTGTCTGGAGCTGAATTGCGCAGTATTGTGCCACCAATGCGCAAAGGGCGTAGTATCGCTTTTTATACTCAATTTGTTGTTCGGTTTGTTGTAAAGTATCGATGCCAGCCGGGACGTCTATATTATATTTTTCGGCAATGTGGCGCGCTGCCTCTAGCGCAGAGCAATGTTCTGCGCGTGTAATAAATGCAACGACATCACCGCCCTCGTGGCAGCCAAAACAATAAAAAATCTCTTTATGGGGGGTGACAGTGAAAGATGCGGTTCGTTCGCTATGAAATGGGCAATGACCCTTCCAATAGGCGCCATTTTTTTTCAGGGTTGTGTATTCGTTGACTACATCGATAATAGCAATACGTGATTTAACATAACTAAAAATGTTCATATGGCTTTGGTTGTATGTATGAACAATAGACATAGCTGATAATTCCTGTGCAGACCAGCGTAAGCGCCAAGCATTGATCGGTAGAAAGGTTTAAGAAAATAATCATGACTCGCTCACTTCGCCAAAAATCTACCATAAAACGCTCCAGACCAATTAAGATAAGATAGGTGGATATTATTTGGCCCTGTATATTTGGCTTTTTATATAAGATAAAACGCATAATGAAAAAAATCAGTAGCAGACTGATTGCGCTATATAATTGCGTGGGGTGTAACCGCTGTCCGTATTCGACCATTGAGATATCGTGGCAGGTTAATCCCCACCATGCATATGTTATAGTTCCGTAGCAACAACCGGCAAAAAAACAACCAAGGCGTGCAACAGATTGAAGAAGGGGTGCATAGAGCGCAACGAGGTCCAAGACAGGCATGGCCGCGATGTGGTGCTTGCGTAAGTAATAGGTGAGGTAGAGAGCAATGGCAATGACGGTACCTAAAATGGAAAAACCACCCTCCCATATCGCCAAGAAGTAATACATTTGCTCCATGAGCGATGCAGCGATGAAATTGGATTGCGGCTGAGGACTCCACTCACTTATGAGGTACAATAATCTACCACCTACGATGCCAGCGATGATTGAGTGGACCACAATAGCAATAAACTGTTCTTGAGAAAGATATTTTTTGCGCAATGGGTGCCGGCTGGCGCACAGTAGAAAAAGCGAAAGACCGATCACGATCATTACCCCATACCATTGGATGGAAAATGGGCCATAAATATGGAAAAGTTCTGCGGACATAAAAAAGGGTAAAAGTCATGGGATTTATATATGTCCTCATGGTACCATAAGGACATATTTTATCTATGGGTTAAACGACCGGCATTTTTTTGCATGGCTAACTGGTAACTTGTCTATTGTTCAAAGTTCAAATTTACGCGCCAGGTTGCCTTGTAATCTGGAAATTGGTGATTAGTTGTCTGAAAGACATAAGGCATTGTCCATAAAATCTTCGCCTAAATTTGACATACTGTAGGTCAATGGTTCGGACAATTGTTCCTCTTGAACATATGCATCACCATTATTCTCGGGATAGGTTATTTGATCATTGTTTAGAGATACTGCCCAATCCTCTTTTCCTGTCCACGGAACAAGCTGCTTTTGGTCGATTGGCAATTGAGTGGAGGCATCGATCATTTCCGGGTTCTCACAGCTCTCGTTCGCCAAGGGAAGCTGTTCATCACTTGAAGTTGTCGTATTATGTTCAAAGGCAGCCTGAGGGTTTACCGTTTCGCTGGTGGATGCCATGCATTTTACCTTGCTCTTTCCCCAACTGCTTAATAGGTTGATAAGCCGCATGTACCAGTTGAGATTTTGTGTCGTTGCTTCTACCAGTATCGCGCCACTTGCCTTGGCGAGTGATTCGAGGATCCTAATCTGTGTAAACAGTACTAAAGCAACTTTTGAGCGTGGAGCATTACCCATGAATCCCCAAGCCTCTAGTGCCATAACGAGGAGTGAATCAACCTCCATTGTTGTCGGGTTATATAATAATAGTAGCTGTTGGAGTGGGCCATATAATTTTTGTTGTATTGTGCAATCTAGAAGAGATATTGAGGAGGCACTGTTTTTGAAAAATACCTCTGCCCTTGCAATAATTTTTTTATTTTGCATAGCATTCCAAGATTGAAAAAATTTTGGAATGCTGATTTTCCAATTGCATGATTTTGTTGATGCGAGAATTCGTTGGCACAAAATCTTTCCTATCAAGGTATAAAATTTATCACTATTTGCTTTGTAGCCCTGTGTGCGGTACTTGTGAAGTAATAATTTTATTTCGCCGGAAGGATATGTTCTTTCGATGTCTATCTGTGCGGTCAGTGTATCAAATTCTATCTTGTTTTTATTGACCTTTGCGCTGTTATCATTTGCTTGAAATAAACTTGGTAGTTTTCGTTTGTTGGAATTGTTTGTTGGGTAAGATTCTGTTTCTCCCGGTTTTTGTACGGCTATCAAATTGATGTTGTTTTGCGACACAGAATTATCCGGTGAGGTGCTATCTTCTACCGCAAAATCACAAATTTTGCTGATTGTATTATACGCTTGTTCGCTAGCACCGAAGTTTTCTGTGTTATACGGGTGTGGCTTACTTGCTGGATACTGGTTTTGATTGTTGTGACCGATTTCTAAAATATTTTGCGGTGTGATGTTTGCAGAGATCGGTGCTCCATACATGTTATTGCATTCCATGTTTTCTGAGGGTGCAGTAGGAAAATGCTGTTCATGTTGTTGGTTATCATAAAAATTGTTTTGATGCTGTTTGAGTGCCGGTGTTTCTTTCTGCGCTAGTAGTTGTTCATACTCTGTTACAAGTTGTTTTTTTTCGGGCCAGTAGTTGGCTATAGAGTTCACTACTTCTTTCCATAGCTCTGAATTAGTGGTGACCGTATTGGCACCGTGAGTCATCAAAGTATCCACAATGGCTTCTTGTGCCCCCCGTGTCTTTCCGCGACCGCCAAATTTTTTTTGCCATGCTAACCAAATTTCCAAAGTAATCTTCTGAGCTTCCTGGGCATTTGGTTTATATCGATCTAATATTGTTTTTAATTGCGAGTACTTTTTGTGTTTTATTAGGAAAGTTAATAGTGATATCGGGTGATCGGCATTGTGAACGAATATTTCCGCGCTGTTGATGATTGTTTGTATTTCTTGGTCTGTGGGTTGAAAAGGCATTAGATATTTATCAATAATATTAGGCCAATTGCTTGTATCTGCATATTCAATCATAGCGTAGCACAGCTGCTTGCATGTAATCATGGACGCTTTTTGCCAGGTATCAGCCATTATTGTTGGCTGTCTGTTGGTAAGCAGCTGCTCTAGCCAAGCTTTTTCCGTGAGACTGGCATATGTTTTTTTGTTGTCTACTGTACCTATTATCTTAGCGCGCTTGTTTAAAAGTTGTTGGTATGCTGAAGAGTATTCCCTTCCCTGATTCATAGCATTGACTGTGCCGTATGCACAAAAAATGGTTAGTAAAAGGCCATACATATACATTATCCATTTCATAATGAAATCCTCCGATGTCTTAATTATGATTAACTCTTAATAAGCTAAGATTAATCCTATAAAAAAATATCAATTTGTCAATTTTTTTAAGATGTGCCCCAGAATGTTTGCAGCGATTTATATGTGTTTAGTTTTATTATCACGTCTGGAGGTTGCATGGGCGATATTTTTACGACAATTTATGCTCGTTTTGTGTGTGCAAGCAACGGCACGATGCTCAGGACCGTTAGCGTAAGACATACGGCAATAAAATGGGGTGTTACTATGTCCCTGAATGTATTAAGTGAGGTAAGTTGTTTGCCAACCGCTGCATAAAGCACAATATTGGGAACTATACCAATGGCTGTTGTCCAAATAAAGGTAGTGACTGGTATGAGTGTAAGCCCGGCAAGAACATTGATAAGAAAGAAAGGAAAAATTGGAATTATGCGTACGCAGAGCAGGTAGCGGATGCAGTTTGCCTGGACGCTTTTGTTAAAATCTGCCAGTTTATGCCCATATTTAGCTTGCATTCTTTGGCCTAGGGCATAGCGTGTTACGAGAAATGCGATTGTTCCGCCGAGGGTTGCGCCTATTGTTGCGTATGCGAGTGTGCCGGATATGCCAAACAGCAGTCCGCCTATCATAATAAGCATGGAAGTTGCTGGTAAAAAAAGTGCTGCATCTATGGTGTAGATAGCGGTATAGGCTAATGCGGAAAGAGCATAGTGCTCCCGCACATACGATAGTAAAAATTCTCTATGATGTTTGATGGCATCAATGGTTAATAGGCTGCCAATGTCAAAATAAAACCAGAAAAAGGTGTTAATGCCGCCCAGGCCCGCGATGAAAAGTAATGTTTTTAGATGCTTTTTCATACATTATTATGATATTGATAATTCAAGCGCGTGTTGGCTCTGGAAATTTTTATTTATACTGTCAAAATACTATAAACTATAGAGGGTGAGAGTTCAATCGTGTGGGGGTACAAATTAAAACAATGATGACGCGGAAAGAGGTGCGATGCTCCTGATTCTTTGCATGTATGCACTCTTCGCTGCAGAATTTCCTCTGGCAAAGCTTGCCCTCCGTGAAACCAATGCTTTTTTCTTAGAAACAATGCGTATGATGATTGGCGGTACCGTGCTTATGAGTTACTACTGCATGCGCCATCCTCGTAGCGAATGGGTGCGAAGGGAGGATTGGGGTCTTTTTACGCAGCTTATTCTTTTTTATATGTATTTTTCATATTTTGCTGGTGGCTGGGCCTTGCAATACATTAGCTCACTTAAAGCAAACATGCTCTATTCTCTTGTACCCTTTGTTAGTGCCACGTTTGCGTATCTTATTTTTCGTGATCGTCCTACACTACAAAAAATTATTGGTATGGTGATGGGTGTTTTTGGACTTATCCTTATTCTCATCGCATCTGAACCACAACATGGTAGGCTGAGGGAGTATATGCATCTATCCCTTCCCGAAATTATGATGTTGGTCTCTATTTTTTCTACCGAGTACGGCTATTTTTTACTCAAACGACTTTTTGATAAGGGATATTCACTAGTACTAATCAATGGATTGGCGATGTTTATCGGTGGCGCCTTGAGCCTAGCAAGCGCGTTTTTGTTCTTTGAGGAGCAAGTTATACAATATTCTAATTTTTTCTTTGTGTTTGGTTATGCAGCGCTGTTGTTTTTCATTGTCAATATTGTTGATATTGCTTTGTATGGAACTTTGGTCAAGCAATACTCCATCACCTTTTTGACCTTTGCCGGATTTTTAAGCCCACTATTTGGTATTTTATATAGTGTTGTATTAATGGGAGAGGCTGTGTCTTTGATTCACCTGCTTGCATGTGGATTTATTTTGTGCGGACTGTATCTTTTTGCGCGTCATGATACCGTGCAACAAAGCATATTGTGATCTATGATACTTACACATCTAATTCTTATATTTTTGATGGAAGCTCTATTTGCCTTGACCTTTCCTATCGGCAAGCTTGCATTACGCTATGCTGGGGTTCTCACGCTTATTGGCGTACGCATGACCTTGGCTGGGTCCCTGATGCTCTTCTACCATTATTTTTTTGTACGCGTGCGACGCTCTGTACCATCGAAGGATTGGTTATTGTTTGCTCAAACGACTTTATTTTACGTGTATCTTGCATTTGTCCCAGAATTTTGGGCGTTGAAATCGATCAGTTCGCTCAAAAGTAATATGCTTTGGTCATCATTGCCATTCATTAGCGCGCTGTTTGGCTTTTATTTATGTAATGAGCGGCTCACGCGTAGCAAGTGGGCTGGTGTACTGATTGGTGTATGTGGGATGATGCCAGTTATTTTTGTCATGGAACCCCAAGAGGCGTTGTGGGGTAATTTTTTCCATATTACCGTTGCCGATTGTTTGATGACCGTTGCAGTGGTATCAACAGCCTACGGTTTATTTTTAGTTAAAATGCTTATGCAAAAGGGCTATTCGCTTATTTTTATCAATGGATTTACCATGTTATCGGGTGGCTTGATGTGTCTCGCAACGCGATTATTTTATGGAATAACGGAGCAACACGCCTTTCAATTTTGGCCTTTGTTTGGTTATATTTTGTTGTTAATTGCCGTATCAAATTTTGCCGGATACGCAATCTATGGCTATCTTTTGCGTTTCTATTCGATTACTTTTCTAAGTTTGGCAGGTTTTCTATGTCCCTTATTCGGTGCTGTGTTTGGCAAGCTGATTTTAAACGAACATTTCCATTACCAATATGTTATCGCTTTTTCATGCGTGGTAGCTGGCCTCATATTATTCGCTTATGATGATTTGATCGTGCTGTCAAAAGGCAAAGGACTGATTGATGATTAGTTGGTCTATCTACAATGTATACAAATTGCTTGTCAATTTAACACTTATTTATGTAACTTAATAAGTGTTATTTATGTAAATCAATCAATATATATTACATTTTACATAAAATGGGAGCTAAATGTTGGTCAAAAGAGATTTGGAGCATCTCATCAGGTCTGGAGCTTCCCAGGTACCCGTCATCGCAGTTATTGGGCCGAGACAGTCTGGGAAAAGTACTTTGGTCCAGGAGATGTTTAAAGACCACGTATACCTTGACATGCAGGATGCCGATATATTTGATTTTGCCAATCAAGATCCAAAGGGTTTTTTGCGTAGCTATAAAAACAAACATGGCCTGATTATTGATGAAGCGCAATACGCGCACAAATTATTTGCACAGATAAAGGTGGAGGCGGATAAAGATCCTCAGCCCGGATATTATATTTTATCTGGATCTCAGAATTTTCTGTTGCATGCAAAAATTAGTGAATCATTGGCCGGGAGAGCATATTTTTATACTTTATTACCATTTTCAATTAAAGAGCTGAAGCGTGCCAATTTACTTGATGAGCGCGCTGAAGATCAGATTTTTCATGGTTTTTATCCTCGAGTGTACCAACCATCGATCAATACGCATGATTATTACGATAATTACATCGCTACCTATGTTGAGCGTGATATAAGAACTATCAAAAACATAGAGAATGTGCTTACTTTTCAAAAATTCATGCAGCTATGTGGATTGCGCGTTGGTACAACACTGAATCTCACTGATTTGGCCGCTCATTGTGGGATTAGCACTAATACGGCAAAGAGCTGGCTATCGTTGCTTGAAGCAAGTTTTATTCTGTTTTTACTCCCTTCATATCATGGTAATTTAGGCAAGCGCGTTACCAAGTCGCCAAAATTATATTTTTATGATGTTGGACTTGCTGCGGCATTGATGGGCTTTAACCCAGACGTTATCATGAAAAAGCGAGAGATTTATGGTGCGCTTTTTGAAAATATGGTTATCGTTGATATCATGAAAAACCTGGATATGCAGGGTACGCGTCATACGCTAACTTTTTTTCGTGATAGCAATAAAAATGAAATTGACCTCATTATCGAAATTGGTGGCAAAACGATTCCGGTAGAAATCAAAGCTTCTGAAACAATGCAAACTAAATTTTTCGATACGCTTACTTGGTTTCAGGACCAAATAAAGAATGACCAAGAAGCGATCGTTGTATATGGCGGCGATCGTGTCCAGATGCGATCGCAGGGGAAAGTAATGCCATGGAATGGGTTAGATAATCTATTTCAAGCATGATTGATTGGAAAATCTATGTATTGATCACTATTTTGGGGCTATGTGTATGTGTTCTAAAATTTTACCAAGTGCTTGATAATGTTTGATGACCGCGTTGCATACTTCTTGGGCTAATACCTGATCATACATATGCGTAGTCATATTGCGTGCATCGGCCAGCTCGCTGAGTTCATCAACTGTTTCTGCAGGTAGTAGGTTATGGGTGAGGCAGGCGCGAAAAGTAGTTTTTGGTGATGTAACTTCTACATTATAGATATCATAAATGTACTGTTTGAGAAATTTCCAGGCAGTTTCATATGCGATTTCAAAGTGCTGAATAACGCCAGCTGAAATGAGATCATCCAGGTCGCTACTGTCCGCTGCTATTGTGTTGTGTAATTGTTGCTGTGCGGCAATTGCACGCCTGAGCGCTTGATGTGCTTTTTGAAAATTTGTGTATTTTCTTATTAAAGCTTCCATGCGATTCCTTCCTTACGTATGGTGTTGCGCATTTCATCGGGAATGGCGTGCATATCAATAAGATCAATAGTTTGTGCAGTTGGAAGAGCATCAAGTAAATTCCACAAAAATTGGCGCTCATGCAAGTTTAAGCGCTTGCCAACATCAATAGCAATATCGATATCAGAGTTTTCCCTATTGGTATTGCGGGCATATGAACCAAATAAGTAAATTTTTGCTTCTGGATAGAATGCGCTGATGATTTTAATTATCGAATCTTTGTGCTTAAGCTGTTCCATGTGAGATTCTCCGCTAGCTATGATCAGTGATGGATTTTATTTTTTTGGTCGCATAGGTCACCTCAAAGATCTGTGGTTCGCGTTTAAACGCGATACCAAGCAACGTTACCGGTTTACCACAGCCGATAAAGCGCTCGTAGTATTGGCGTTGCATAATCTGGTCAAGAGCCTCATCTGCTGTTCTATTGAATTTTATTTCAGTAACATAAAGCATATTGGGCAAAGCGAGGATGAGATCGATGCGGCCATGGTCGGTGGAATATTCTGATTGAGCTTCGATTCCGGAAGCGGTACAAACCATCTGTAATAAGGCGTGATAAAATTTTTCTTCTGGCATATGCAGTTGATACGGAACGTGCGCAAAAAATTGTTGTAAAAGAGAAATAGCCTCGTCAACGTTGCCGTTATTGAGCGCAACGCGAAGTTTTGCGGATAATGTCCCGGCAGACGTAATATCCACATGAGCGAATACCTGCAAAAGATATTTTTGAAACGCGACTTTTACTTCTAGATTTGGATAATCAAGCGTATATAAATTGGTTTCATGGTTGTAACCGCTAATTGTTAAATAACCGGTCTGAAACATGAGGGTTGGGAGAGGCATTGCGCCAATATCAAAGATTCCCAGCGAATCCTCGTTTACCTCAAAATTCGTGGGATTTAATATCTTGTATTCGCCTTGGCGAATGTCTTTTTTAAGCTCTTCTACCAAAAATGTCATTGTACTTGTTTGAAACCAAAAATTTCCAAATTTTTGATCATCAAGTGCATTCATAAGCGAAAACGGGTTGTAGACAGAAGGCACATCAATACCAAAATGGTAACCATTGTACCAATTCTTAATCTTGCTTCGCATTTCACTGTAGCTAAGGCCTCGCTCATCAGACCATGCTTTAATATGTTTGGCAAAATAATGGTCAACCTCTTGATCGGTGTATCCACAAATGCCAGAAAATTTATTATTAAGTGAGATAATTTTGAGATTATTGATACCAGAAAACAGCCCTGCTTTGGCAAATGAGCTTACGCCTGTAATGAAAACAAAATTAATGTATTCATCGCGCGATTTAACGGTGGTAAAAAAATCTTGGATCAGAGTCCGAATTGCACGGGCATATTCGATGTCATGCAAGCTATGCAAGATTGGTCGATCGTATTCGTCGATTAAAAGAGCTACGCGGCCGAATTTGGCATGCAATGCTAACACAAGTTGTCCAAATACGACGCTTAATATTTTTGAGCTTGTATCAACGGTAATTGCATAGTGCTGGCCAACTTCTGCAAGCATATTGACAAGGCTGTATTTACATTCTTCCAAGCTTTGTGAGCTTAAATCAGAAAAATCTAATTTAATAACACCATGTGGCTTCCATGGATAGTTGCTTTTTTCGATCCAGAGGCCATTAAAAAGGTTCTTGTTGCCAGACAAAGCTTCCTTGAGTGTCGAGATAAATAAGGATTTGCCAAACCGGCGGGGGCGTGAAAGAAAAAAACGACGGCCTCCCATGATAAGATCGTACGCACATTTTGTTTTATCCACGTATACGTATTTTGATAATCGAAGTTCGCTAAACGTACTAATGTCGATTGGTAATTTTTGCAACATATGGCCTCTGTTTCAAGGTGACATTCTCGATATTCCCAGCGGGCAGAATATTTCAGTCATGAATTCTGCGATGGACATATCACTAAGATTAATGAACTTCCATAGTAAGCATCGTACACTTCTTGCTTCTATTTTTCCATGCGATGAACTACCAATTTGATCTTAGCAAAATTGAATTTTTTTTCATTTTTCTTGATTCTTTACAATTGGGAAAGTTATTGTTTTTTTTAAATATGATTTATTCAACTCATACAAACAAGGGGTGTTATGAATATAGTGTTACACGGGGTGATGTTATCATTCGTATTTCAGCATGTTATCACGGGGCTTGCTTATGCAGAGCGTGATGTATTTGATCTTGGTGGTGGGGATTGCTCTGTTGAGGAGCGGCTTAAACTTATTCGGCAAAAAAATATTCCATACACCATAAAAAAACCTGGCGAATACAGGTTGGCAGAAACTGTTAAATATCATGGCCCTGGTGCAGCGATTACAATTCATGCTGATGATGTAAAATTGAATCTCGATAGCTCTTCAATCATTCTTACCAGCAGCAGTGCCACAGGAATTTTGGTGCATGATGTTTCAAAATTTGTTATCGAGGGTGGCGCTATTGTCAATGAGCACGTGGGAGCGCAATCTGGGTTTGGAATCCATATCCTCAATGCAGCTCATGGTTTGATAAAAAATGTGCTCACCTCCTATCACTTGGATGGTTTGCTGGTTGAAAATTCGCATGATATCCATGCCGGAGCTTCGCAATTTTGGCGTGCAGAGGGGGCTGGAGCAGCCGTTTTGAAATCTACTAACATCACTTTCGATGCCAGTTTGTTCGCCGATAGTGGCAATGGCCTCATATTCAGTAGCACCAATACTGACTGCCAAGTGCTCAATAGTGAATTTCCAAGCTCAACTTTTTCAAACTTGTATGTACAACAGATAAATGGCTTGCTTGTACGGGGCTGTTTATTTAATAACGGTGCTGGCAATCCAAGCAAAGCAAATCTGATACAGTTAGGTGATGCCTTGCCCGCACAGACATGCAATGATGTAATCATCAAAGAATGTACCATTATTAATCGGCCTGCGCATAGCCCTGTGCTTGGCAATACGTCTCCCGAGGGCATTGGGATTTATCAGGGCTCTGGCTTTGTTGTTGAAGAGTGCATGATTGATACCGATAACACTAATCAGGATCCAGCAGCTGATCTTTCTGGCATTCATGTGAGCAACCCTGGTTTGGGCAGTGGGACAATAGCATCCAATGTTGTCATTCGTCTTTGTGTGGTACAGGGTCCGGCAACAAATGGCCTTTACCCTGATATTGGTAGTAGTGGTGTGGTGATTGAAGAGTGTCTTACCACTGGTGCTCAGAAGAACGGTATTTTTCTTGCTGGCACAACGGCTAGCATGGTGCGCAATAATATAGTGGTTAACAATGGTACGAATGGCATCTTTTTAGGGGAAACAAGTGTTGGCAATGCTGTCAGCGGTAACGTTGTGAGTTCTAATGGATTTATTCTTACAAGTACGAGCCTTCCGCCAGCAGGTAATGGCATTAGTATTGCTTTAGATTCAACAAAAAATCTCATACAACGCAACGAGGTATTCAATAACGCGGTCGATGGTATCAGTGATCAAGGAACGGGTAATCAGATTTATTATAACACCGCGTATGGCAACGGCGCGCAAAATTATAATGCAGCGACAGATACTATCATTGTAAGTCATCCGGGAGATCCAGCGAGGGCAGCAGAAAATATTGCGCCATAATAGACCGTGTATTTTTACACCATTTGTGATAGTTGATTATATCGACATACTTTGGTGACGATGCATATAAATGGAGCCATATCGAATGGTGTGGCTCCATTTCAGCGACCACGTAAATTTTTACCAAGTTTTTTTGGTCGCGTAGGTCACCTCAAAGATCTGTGGTTCGCGTTTAAACGCGATACCAAGCAACGTTACCGGTTTACCACAGCCGATAAAGCGCTCGTAGTATTGGCGTTGCATAATCTGGTCAAGAGCCTCATCTGCTGTTCTATTGAATTTTATTTCAGTAACATAAAGCATATTGGGCAAAGCGAGGATGAGATCGATGCGGCCATGGTCGGTGGAATATTCTGATTGAGCTTCGATTCCGGAAGCGGTACAAACCATCTGTAATAAGGCGTGATAAAATTTTTCTTCTGGCATATGCAGTTGATACGGAACGTGCGCAAAAAATTGTTGTAAAAGAGAAATAGCCTCGTCAACGTTGCCGTTATTGAGCGCAACGCGAAGTTTTGCGGATAATGTCCCGGCAGACGTAATATCCACATGAGCGAATACCTGCAAAAGATATTTTTGAAACGCGACTTTTACTTCTAGATTTGGATAATCAAGCGTATATAAATTGGTTTCATGGTTGTAACCGCTAATTGTTAAATAACCGGTCTGAAACATGAGGGTTGGGAGAGGCATTGCGCCAATATCAAAGATTCCCAGCGAATCCTCGTTTACCTCAAAATTCGTGGGATTTAATATCTTGTATTCGCCTTGGCGAATGTCTTTTTTAAGCTCTTCTACCAAAAATGTCATTGTACTTGTTTGAAACCAAAAATTTCCAAATTTTTGATCATCAAGTGCATTCATAAGCGAAAACGGGTTGTAGACAGAAGGCACATCAATACCAAAATGGTAACCATTGTACCAATTCTTAATCTTGCTTCGCATTTCACTGTAGCTAAGGCCTCGCTCATCAGACCATGCTTTAATATGTTTGGCAAAATAATGGTCAACCTCTTGATCGGTGTATCCACAAATGCCAGAAAATTTATTATTAAGTGAGATAATTTTGAGATTATTGATACCAGAAAACAGCCCTGCTTTGGCAAATGAGCTTACGCCTGTAATGAAAACAAAATTAATGTATTCATCGCGCGATTTAACGGTGGTAAAAAAATCTTGGATCAGAGTCCGAATTGCACGGGCATATTCGATGTCATGCAAGCTATGCAAGATTGGTCGATCGTATTCGTCGATTAAAAGAGCTACGCGGCCGAATTTGGCATGCAATGCTAACACAAGTTGTCCAAATA
>Ga0207142_1050_pt1 | contig 22421 bp, 23 predicted proteins | sample Alteio_BWMinHeat_2_FD_153561 | JGI IMG/M metagenome (GOLD analysis project Ga0207142, IMG submission 153561) | Enriched cells from forest soil in Barre Woods Harvard Forest LTER site, Petersham, Massachusetts, United States -... | ecosystem: Environmental > Terrestrial > Soil > Temperate forest >... | reverse complement strand
GGGCCTCGCGGCGTAAAAAACCACCCGGTATACGACCGGTGGCAGCGTATTTTTCCTGGTAGTCAACAGAAAGCGGTAAAAAATCAACTCCTTCTTTTGCTTCAGGCGATGAAACCACGGTAGCTAATAACATGGTATCACCCATTTTTATTACTACTGATCCATCAGCTTGTTTGGCCAGTTTTCCTGTTTCGATCTCGATGGTGCGGCCGTCACCTAAATCGATTACTTTTTTAATTACATTCATCTTTTTTGTGTTGTGGTGCACTTTCATCTTCGGGGCGCACCGGTTTTATTTTTGTGTATAAATTATTTCTTTAGAAAGTAAAAAAGCCATCCCCTAAAATTTTGAGACGGCTTTTTATTTTGTACTTAAGGCAATTATTTAATAATGTCCCTAAGTTGTAGTGCTTTAATAATAGCACGATACCTGGCTATATCTTTTTTGTAGAGGTAAGCCAGCAGTGCGCGGCGTTTACCAACTAATTTTTGAAGCGATAACTGGGTCGAAAAATCGTGTTTGTTTTTCTTAAGGTGCTCGGTTAAGTGAGCGATACGGGTGGTAAATAAAGCAACCTGTCCTTCGGCTGAGCCTGTATCGGTAGCGCTTTTACCGTGTTTGGTGAAGATCTCTGTCTTCCATTCTTTACTTAAATACATTACTGTGAATAATACTAAAGCGTAAATAAATTCTGTTAATTGTGGGTGCAAAGGTAATGTTAATTTGTGATATGTGCAAAAAGTTTTAGTTAGTCAGATCATGGCAAATTGCACAGGGTATGTTTCACTATAAATCATGTACAAACACCTCAACCGTGGAATTCATACCACGGCTATTGCGGAGGCTTTTTCCCTAACATTTAACGTACTTTATAAATCAACCATTAAATGTCTGCAAAACATCAATTAAGGCCATCTTTTTTATCAGGTACGATAATTGCCTGTAACGCTAACATAAAAAATTTATAATTTATTCTTCCAATCTTAATCACATCAATAAACATGAAAAAAACAGTTTACCTTTTATGCGCACTTTTATTTGCAGCTTCTACTTTTATGATATCTTCGGCTAAAGCGCAGAACAGCGATTTACCCTGCCATGGCGACGACCCAACATCAACCCCACCCTGTGGTGTACCCGATAGCAGCACCAGCCTGCCAATAAACAATGGCATAATTTACCTGCTTATCGCTGGTATTGCTGTAGGTATAGTAGCAGTTAAAAAACAAAAATCAGTACTAAACAAAGCTTAATCAGCAAATATTAAAAGTGATTTATAGTAACCTTGCAGATATATTCTGCAAGGTTTTTTTATGCCTTGCATCAAATAATACTATTACATTTACCGTAATCCACTTTATAAGCTATTACTCCATGTACCAAACCTACGAAACCGAACTCCGCGTACGCCCCGACGATATCGACATGTATAACCATGTACATCACAGCAAATACATGGATTATGTAATGGCCGCCCGTTACGACCAGATGGAGCGTTGTTACGGCCTCGGCATGGATAAGTTTATTGAGCGGGGTTATGGCTGGCTGGTACGCAGTGTATATATGGATTTTAAGCGTGCGCTAAAAATGAGCGAATATTTCCTGGTGCGCACCGGTATTAAAACCATCGACGAAAAAAAGTGTAAGGTGCATTTCGAGATACTCAACAAAGCTACCGGCAAAACCTGCTGCGACGGTTGGTTTGATTTTGTGATGATCGATATAGCAACCGGGAAAGGCGTAAAAATACCAAAGGATGTTATTGAGCATTATGTAGCACCTGTTGATTGATCTTTACTTTTCCCTTTTTGTTCCAGGTTATAAATAAATGTGGTAAGCTCTTGAATAAAAACATCAAGCGATGTGGCCGATTCTTTTAAAAAACTCACCATTGTTTTAAGTTGTGCAGGTGAATTAATATAGTTGCTGATAATGTTGGTTATGCCTAAAATATTAGCTACAGGTTGCCGTACTTTATGCGATGTCATGAACATCATTTCTTCCAGTCCCTTTACATATTCCTTCAGGTATGCATCTGTCTTTTTTAGTTCCTTGTAAGCAATACCCAGTTCTGTAGCGCGTTTTTCTTTTTCTTCGTTCTGGTATAATAATTCTTTATTGGCGATTACAAGTTCGGCTGCCCTGTTCCCCTTCTCACGGTTTTGAAACTCAAGTTCAACATTAGCTATAATAAGTTCAGCAGCCCGGTTACCCTTCTCGGTATTCTGAAAGGCCAGTTCAATATTGGCAAGGATCAATTCAGCGGCGCGATCTTCTTTTTCCTTATTTTGAAAAATAAGCTCCTTATTGGCAATGACCAATTCTGCTGCCCGTTTTCCTTTTTCTTCATTTTGGAAAGCTAACTCAATATTTGCTAAAGCTAATTCAGAGGCCCGGTTTTCCTTTTCCCTGTTTTGAAAAATGAGTTCTTCATTGGCTATCAACAATTCGGCCGCGCGCTTTTCCTTTTCTTCATTCTGAAAAATAAGCTTTTTATTGGCTATGATCAGTTCTTCTGACCGGGTTAGTTTTTCCATAAATTAGTGATAAGGGGCGGCTTTAATTTAATTGTGAATAGCCAGGCAACTGGTTGTAGAAGCCTGGTTATAGTTACCTGCAAGTTACAACCTTTAAACACTGTGGTTGTTTGATTTATTAATTTTATTAATAAATGCACAAGTTATGCTTACTGACAAAATAGTGTCACCACTTTAACCAAACCATTTCCGTAAATTAGCAGGTATCATATCCTTAGCCAAATGTTACCCGCAAAATCCACCCTGCTGTTTTTCACTCTTTTATTATTCTTTACATCGTCATACGCGCAAATAAAGCCCGGCCATACCGAAATTACCAAATGGCCCGATAATAAAAACGGCGCGCTGTCCATTACTTACGATGATGGCAACATCAACCAGTTCAAATATGCGCTGCCTATTATGGAGCGCCTTAAACTGCCCGCAACTTTTTTTATCATCACCGGCGGCATCCCCGGCTCAAAATATCACGGTAAATTTATTGGTCGACCCGTAAAAACTATCATAGCCGAATCAGCCACCATTCCCACCAATACGCAAAACTTTCTCGAACGCTGTTCGGCGGCAGGTTACCTGGGATATAAAGGCACCATAACCTACCATACTAAAGCCGCCAGTTTGTATGATGAAGGCAAAACCAAAGAAGCTTACTTGTTGATGGATTCCCTTTACCGCAAAGTGCGCCACCACGATTTCAAACCCGGCTATCAGCCATGCGACGAGGTATTACAGGAAAAAGGCTCAACCTGGGCCGACTTCCGCGCCGATGCCGCCAAGGGTTATGAATTTGCCAGCCATTCCATCACCCATGCCAGTATGCCTGCGCTCGATTCGGTGAACATAGCCTATGAATTGCTGAACAGCAAAGCCGAGATACTGGATAAGCTCGGCCCAAAATACATCTTCTCGGCCGAGGTGCCTTATGGTTATGAGAACGCGCGCGTAATGTCCATCGCCTACAAAATATACCCGGCCCTCCGCAACCGCATGCCCGAACCCTGGCTAAAAGAAATAGACCGCGCAAGCGACCAAACACCCGGCACCACCGCCAAAGACTATATCCAATGGCAACGCGGCGCCACCACCAAAACCCCGCTCCCATTAATGCAGAGCTGGGTCGATACCGCAACGATTAGAACCGATACCTGGCTGGTATTGGTTATCCACGGCGTTGATGGCCTGGGCTACGAGGCCCTGCCCCACACCCTGCTGCAACAATATTTTAATTATATAAAGGCCCGCCAAAACAAACTATGGACAGCCACCTTCGGCGATGTAACCAAATACATGCGCGAACGGGAAGGTACACAAGTACAAAGTAGTTTACAAAAGGATAAGATTGTTATTCATTTGAATTGTCCGCTGGATAAAGCTGTTTATAATGTGCCTTTGACGATAAAGACTTATGTGCCGGATGGGTGGAAACAAGTAAACATTGCACAAGGTGAATATGCACAGAAAGAAAGGGTATTAAAAGACGGGTATGGGAATTATGTAACCTATAAAGCAAATAATAACCGCGCACGAGTCGTTATTTCAAAGAGCTTATAGTATACACTATACAACTAATTGCAAACATCCCACCTATATTTTTTTACTAAAAATGGTAAATATAAGGCGGGATGTTTGCAAGGTTCTGAATCAATAGAACATTAAAAAAAGTTAAAACAAAGTTGGAGTTTTGTGGCATTTTTATCATTTACATCACTATCCAATGTGCCATCTAAATAAGCGATCCGAACTTTTGCAATTTTATGCGCTTTTAATTGGGTGGCTTGGTCTTTTGTAATAGGATACATAACCTGTACACCTTGTGCCCCACTTCCATTCATCCCGGTGGCACCTGCGCCCTTGCTGGTAATTTCAGTTTGCGAACTTGCAATGGTTACCACTTCACCGTCGTCCAATTTCAACATCATTTCATCGTCTTTTCCTATAGAAAAAACTTTGCCTCCAAGCATCAGTTTTAAATCAATCATTTCATCATCGCCAACCTTAGAAACACGAAAATGTGCAACTCCGTCTGATGATGAAAAAAGTGATTCCCACGATGTACGTTTAATCGATTTTCCGGTAAAATCATCGGTATGATTTTCCTCTATTTTTTGCCCGAATGATTTTGAAATTACGCCAGTAAGTAAAATAAGGATAATTAATGTGGTTTTTTTCATTATGTTTTTAAATTGTTGATAAGGTTTTATTATAAGATGGCAAGTGCCATCTCTCTTATAATTGTATTATAAATAACAATACGATCATTTCTTCAAAAATAATCCAATTAATATAATTTGCAATATCAAAATATACCTTTTTTAGGCTGATACCCCCTCTCTCTGGTCGAAGTTTAGCAACGCGTAACTTCGACCTAAAATATTATAAGCTTTCAGCTTACACATTAATCCATCAGCGAAATCCACAAATCAATAAAATCAGCGGTCAACATTCCCCAATCCTCAAAACCGTGTATAATATTCCCCTATCCCAAACCTTATATACCCAATAGCCGTAAAAAGCACATCACAATGCGTAAAATTATTGCTATACATAAACAAGGGATACAGGGGTAATTTATCAAACACCATTATAAAATCAGGTATCGCCGGCAATACCCATAAGTATTATTTTACAGCTAAAATCAACTTTTTTCCATATTAAACTTTAGTTAAAATCTTTTTCCATTGTAATTAATATTTAATTATACTTTAACGTTTATAGCTAAACCTTTTCGTTTTATTAAGCTTTTGGCAAATTAATTGCATCTGGATATAAGCTTGCACACCAATTTTTGTGATGGATCCGGAAAAATTAAAACAATACAACATGAAACTGCTCGACCCAAAATGGGCGGCCAAACGAACACTTATACTCATACGGGATAATTACAAGTGCAGGAATTGTAACTCAACCGAAAATTTACAGGTGCACCATAGACAATATCATTTTTTCGAGGCGCTGAAAGCCTATAAAGATCCCTGGGATTACAACAATAACCTGCTGATAACGCTTTGCAAAAACTGTCATGACCGCGGTCATGAATTATATAAAGTACCAATTAAACACATAAAACATGGGGCTATTTGATTTTTTTAAGAAAGAACCGAAGCAACGGGTTGAAACCATAAGTAACCTGGACGCAGAAGATACAATAGATAAAGACCTTTTTATTGAAGACGTTGATTCGCCTTTCGAAGAAACAGCTATGCCTGTTAATGGCAACCATATTGCTATTGCTGAAAAGTCGACTCTTATCGACCAGATATTCGACTATGTAAACCAGGATTTTGAATCGCGTGGTTACCAGGATGCCATTGTGCAGCCCGATACCCACTACCTGAACGAAAACGTGGAACTGATAAAAAACGATTACCAGTTGGTTATTGATAAAGCCGCCTATAAATACAAGGAATTCTTAACCGAGCTTGAATTCCACATCGCCACACGCACCAGCATGGGCCTAACCGAGATAGTGCAGGGCCTTGAAGCAAAAAAGAAGATAACACAGCAGCATTTAGCTTTTGTTGAAGACGAAATGAAGGCCATACAAGCTAATAAAGGAAAAGTACAAAGGATAAAATTATCCTATACCAAAGGCTTTAAACGTGGCGCGTCTGCCCTATCCAATAGTTTTATCACCTCAAGTAACATATAACCGGCCATGCTTTCAAAGAAATTTAACGTTTTTTGGCTCAAGCTTTCCTGCTTCCTGATAGGCTGGGATTACAGCATGGTTAAAAACTGCAGCGAGCTATCAAAGCGCGATGCAAAAAGATATTGTTCAGCATTACTGCTTATTAGTGTCATTTGGTTTTTTGTAGGTTTTGCATTCTCCAACCGTTATTTGTCATTAGGCATATTAGGCAGCCTTGGTGGTGGATTGGTATCGGTGCTATGTATCATCCAGATCGAACGCCAGATCATCATGTCGAGCCGTAACAGGTTGCTGGCTATATTTCGTATTTTTCTTGCGTTGATCATGTCGGCTATCGGCGCTATATTGATCGACCAGTATGTTTTCCGCAACGATATTGAGGGCATGCTGAACGAAAGCCGCCGCGACAGGATCGAAGCCAAAATAAAGGACCGCAATAACGAACTGGAAGATCGCCTTAACGGCCTTAACGTTGAATTGACTAAATTAGACGCGACCATAAAAGATCAGCAGGAGAAATTTACCAACGAACTTTTTGGCAAAGGAAAATCAACCGGCCTGATGGGTTATGGCAGCATAGCCAAGGGCCAGGAATCGTTCCTCAAGTCATCCATCGACCAGCGCGAAAAAATACGCCAGGAAATATCAAGCGTGCAGGACAATAAACTCCGCATCCGCGACCAGATTGAAAAAGATGTAATGAACGCCCCGCGCGGTTTCCTCGAAGAATTCAGGATATTATTGGCTTTGATACGTACAGATGGCTGGTCAGTAATGGTTTATATCATCTTTGTCTCGTTCTTTTTGTGTATCGAAACCATAATAGTGGTAACCAAATACTTCCACAAAACAAAAAACGATTACGAAAACATTGTCGATTTCCAGTTGGAGGTGCGTTTCAAACAATTACAGTCACTCGAAATTGACACTATCCGTAAAATGGGCCGTACACAACTCATTGATAGCTCAAACAGCCTTACATCAAGGGTACTATAAACAGCATTCCCCTAATCCCTATCACACATAAAAAGCAAAGCCGCTCCAATTTGGAGCGGCTTTGCTTTTTTTACAACTTTACATATAAGCTCCCCATTAAGAGATTGAGGAGCTTATCAAATTACCATAAAACTCCATCAGATCCATCCCCGCCGCCCTCACCTGCTGTGGTATCAAACTGGCGCTCGATTGCCCCGGCGTTGTGTTCACCTCGATAAAGTAAAAATCCTGGCTGCCTTCAAGTAATATAAAATCAATGCGTACCATGCCTTTGCAGTTAAGGCGCAGGTATATCTCGGTAAGTATATCGGCTATTTTTTCGTTTTGCTCATCGCTCAGGTCGGCGGGCGTAATTTCTTCTGATGCACCGGCGGTATATTTCGCCTCATAATCAAAAAATTCTTTGTGGCTTATTATTTCAGTGGCAGGCAATACCACAATTTTGCCTTTCAGCCGTGCTATGCCCCTGCTATATTCGCGGCCCTTAATAAATTCCTCAACCAGCACCTGGTCATCCTCGTGGAAAGCTTTTTCCAGTGCTTCCGGTAGTCCCGCAATATTATGCACCTTGCTCATGCCCACGCTGCTGCCCCCGTTATTAGGTTTTATAAACAGCGGGAACTTTAAGTTGGAAGCAATAGTCGCTACATCATGACCATCCTTGCGATGCAATTGCATGCTTTTGGCGGCATTAAGCCCGTGTATGCCATGCACCAGCGTTTTGGTAAACGCCTTATTCATGGTAATTGCCGAAGTAGTAGCATCGCAGGTGTTATAAGGTATGCCCAGCATATCAAAATACCCTTGCAGTTTACCGTCCTCGCCGGGAGTACCATGCACCGTGATAAAAGCAAAATCAAATTTTATTTTCTCGCCGCCCAGCGTCAGGCTAAAATCATTCTTATCAATGCTGACATGCTGATGCCCGGTATCATAAAACCAATCTGCACGGGTAATTAACACGGTATAAACCTTGTATTTAGCAGGGTCAAGATTAGCCGCAATATTCCGCGCGCTGTTGATGGATACTTCATATTCCCCGGTAAAACCACCGGCGATAAGAGCAATGTTTTTGGTCGACATAGTTTTCTTTAGTCGGAAAGCCGGGGAAGTCCGAAAGTCCGAAAGATTATTCCCCCAAATCTAAATAAAAAAATAAAGCCAAAAAGTCCGCAAAGCAATATTGTTGTTTACTATTCCGTTCCATTTCAACTTTCGGACTTTCCAGCTTCCGGACTTTCCGACTATTAGAAATATTCCTTATGTTTGGTTGCATAAATATCCTTACAGAAAGCAATGAGTAAATTTTGGGCTTATTTAAAAACCAGGTCATTCCGTAACACATTATTAGCGGCCATAGGTTCAGTTTTGTTATTGCTTTTAATAGCCTATTTTAGCCTTGACTACTATACACGCCACGGTTCCGGAGTTCCTGTGCCTTTAGTAAAGGGCATGAGCTCCGAAAGGGCAATCCAAACCCTTAGCGATCAGGGCTTCGGTTACCAGATAGACTCCGTTTACGTACCCGACGAACCACCAGGCACCATTGTTGAACAGGACCCCGATGCAGGCACTAATGTAAAGGCAAACCGTATTATTTACCTTACCATGGTAACCCGCCTTTCCCCTCCTGTGGCCCTGCCCGATCTTTCCGACGAAAATTATATCGAAGCTGTGGCTACGCTGTCAAATTTCGGCTTGAAGGTTGGCGATACCACCTCAAAATCTGATATAGCTAACCACATACTCGAAGTTCGTTTTTCGGGCCAGGTAATAAAACCGGGCACCAAAATACCAAAAGGTTCGCGGCTCGACTTAGTTATCGGCAACGGCGCCGGTGCAAGCGAGGTTGATATACCCGATGTAGTGAACCAGGATCTTGACGCGGCCAAATTTGCCATAAAAGGTGCGGGCCTAACTATTGGCATCATTCAATATGAAGGTACTATAACCGATTCGAGCAATGTGGTGGTAACGGCTCAATCGCCCGCAAAAACCGACTCGGCTACTAAAGTTAGCCTGGGTACGCGTATAAATCTTTCTGTTACACAAGGCAAAAAACCCGATGTCCCCAATTAGTGCCACCGAGTTTATGAACAGGCTAACAAACGGCGAAGCCATAAATTTGCTGGATGTACGCGAGGAAATAGAATATGCAACCTATAACATAGGCGGCAAAAATATACCCTTGTCGGTACTACCGCACAGCATAAACCAGCTCACATATAACAAAACCGATGAAATTGTAGTTATATGTAAAATTGGCCTGCGCAGCGAAACTGCAAGGCTATTATTAAACCAAAACGGTTATCAAAATGCCCGCAATTTATCGGGCGGATTGATCGCCATACAAAAACTGCATCAATAAACCCCAAACATTCCTATTAATATGGCAGAAGAAAAAGCATCATCAAAAAGCGGCATAGTTAAAAAGTTTATTATTGCCCTGGTGCTCATTATTGTATTAGCGCTTGGCATAACCGGCGTTATTTATTATTTAAACTATTTCGGCCCCAACGTAACCGATAAACAGGAATACCTGTATATCCACACAGGCGCCACTTATGCCGATGTGTACGATACCATTAAGGAGAAGCACATGGTAAAAGATACCGCCACCTTTAACTGGGCCGCTCAGAATATGAAATACGTAACCCGTGTTAAACCGGGTAAATACCGCTTAAAATCGGGCATGAGCAACCGTGCTTTGATAAACATGCTGGCCTCGGGAACACAGGAACCGGTTACGCTCGCGTTCCATACCATGCGGTTAAAACAGCAATTCGCGGTATTTGTATCCAAAAAGATCGAACCCGATTCAACAGCGATCCTTAACTTATTGGATTCAGCCGCATACGTTAAACAATTCGGCTTTACTACCGATGATGTGTACACCATGTTCCTGCCCAATACCTACCAGTTGTACTGGAACACATCGCCCGAAAAATTCTTTAAAAAGATGTATGCCGCCTACCAGGAGTTCTGGACACCCGAGCGCAAACAAAAAGCAGCGGCAATTGATCTTAGCCCCGTGCAGGTATCCATCTTAGCCTCTATAGTTGATGCCGAGGCACTGCACGACGATGAAATGCCAACCATTGCCGGCCTATACCTTAACCGCCTTAAAAAAGGCATGAAACTGGAATCAGACCCAACCGTAATTTTCGCGCTGAACGATTTTACCATCCATCGCGTGTTGAATAAGGATCTTACCGTTCAATCGCCATACAATACCTACGTTCATACCGGCCTGCCCCCCGGCCCGGTGATGATGCCATCCATCAACGCGTTAAACTCAGTATTGGATTATAAAAAGACCGACTACCTGTACATGTGCGCCAAAGCCGATTTTTCAGGCTACCACGCATTTGCCACCAACGTTGCCGATCACTTGGTGAACGCCCGTGCCTTTCAACACGCGCTTAGCGAACGTCATATTCTGAAATAATGTTCGAGTTTATCACACAACTACGCGTGCGCTACGGCGAAACAGACCAGATGGGCTATGTTTACTACGGCAATTACGCCGAGTTTTACGAAGTGGCCCGTGTTGAAATGCTGCGCACACTCGGTACCAGCTATAAATTAATGGAAGCATCGGGCGTAATGATGCCCGTGGTCGAATTGCATTGCAAATACCTGAAACCTGCTCTCTACGATCAGATCATAACCATAAAAGTTATCCTGGACGAAATGCCGCGCGCCGGGATGCGCTTTAAGTACATGCTGTATAACGAGGACAACGAGCTGATAAACACCGGCGAAACCCTGCTGGTTTTTGTAAAGATGGACACCAATAAAATTTGCTTCATCCCGAAGGAACTTGCTGCTAAATTAAAGCCATATTTTGAGTAGATTTGGGGTAAATGAGATGGCTGAACCGCTTTTTATTACGATTTAGATTTTATCGTGCCATAATTGTTTGGGCGCAATCCATCAAACCCGCAGGTTTTGGTACGCTTTCGCTGTATTCGGTAATTATTTTTTTCATCGAGGAATTTCTTACCGGCTCATTGGTAAACAAGGCATCATCGCTGGCTTACAGCTTTATGCTGGCGCTTTTCCCGGCCACCATTTTCTTATTTACGCTTATCCCCTACATTCCTATCCATAATTTCCAGGATGAATTATTGCGGCTCGTAGCCATTGTATTGCCAAACGATAGCGCCACCAAGTTTTTCGATTCCAACGTGGTCGATATTATAAAAAATCAAAATGGTAAATTGTTATCATTTGGTTTCCTGTCGGCATTAATATTCGCTACAAACGGTGTAAATAACCTTATGCGGGCATTTAACCGCTCGTCATTGGTAATGGAAACACGTACCTGGTTAAAACGCCGCTGGATAGCCCTTATCCTCACGCTGGTGATCAGCATATCACTTTTGGTTGCCATCGTTATCATGATAGCCGGGCAAAGCTTCATCAGCTTTATACAGGCCCATTTTTATAAAAACATGCATTTTTGGTTTTATATTTTTGCATTTGTGCGATGGATCATTATTGTTGCTATATTCTTTGTAATCGTGTCCATCCTTTATCGTTATGGCCCGGCGCACAAACAGCGCTGGAAATTCTTTAACCCCGGCTCAATATTGGCAACCTGCCTGGCCGTTTTAACATCATTAGGGTTCACCTATTATATCAACCATTTTTCATCATACAATAAAATATATGGCTCCATCGGCACGCTGATTATTGTAATGCTGTGGCTGTATTTAAACTCGCTCATTATACTTATTGGGTTCGAATTAAACGCCAATATCGACTTCGCCAAGCGCAATATAAAAGTGGTAAAACCCAATTTTAACAGCTTCCGCATCCAAAAATCCGAAAAATAATTTCCTTAACAATTTGGTTAACAAATAATTATATTGGTTTATTTAATTATTTAAAAAAAACCATTATCAGATTTGCCAATTCGGCCCGGTTTTGTACTTTTGTCCCCGGAGAGTTGGCAGAGTGGTCGATTGCGGCAGTCTTGAAAACTGTTGACTGTAACAGGTCCTGGGGTTCGAATCCCTAACTCTCCGCAAAAGAAACGATCCCGCTGAATAGCGGGATTTTTTGTTTAAGAAATATTTGCCGGGCTTGCACGGTCAAATATTTCTTAAACAAAAAGAAACGACCGTAGGGAGTGGCGTTTCTTTGAAGCCTCCCTTCACAAGGGATCAATGAAATTAATCCCTAACTCTCCGCAAAAACAAATTCATTGCCTGCGTAGCCGTGCATTTTTGTTTTGCGGCATTGCCATCAGTTTATTTTAATGATAAAAACATGCTGCTTCTATAAAGTAATGCCCATGCCCAACCGGCAAGAGTTGCCGCATAAAATGGATAAGCAAAAAATGGCAATGGTTTTGTTAAAGCATTAGCAGGATGGCCTGTAAAAATGAAAAAAGCCGTAACAATAAACAGCAAGGCCGAGACAATACCAGTACAACGTACAAAAATAGGAAATAACTTTTGAGAGCTGATAACAGCGATAGATAAAGCCCACAAGCAGGTTCCCGCTCCAAACGCGGGGATACTTGCCTTTAAATCTCCGGCGCAACTGAAAAATACAACGCTTTCAGCTATTGCAAATATGAAAAAACCGGCAGAAACTATATCATAACCTTTTTTTGAAGTATATATTGCAAGCAATGTAGCAGCCAAAATAAGGCCGCAACTGTCAATAGTCCAAAGAATATTACGGGCTATGTCAGATGGCACGAATGATCCGGCCATACCCAATATACAACCGGTTAATAGTCCAATAGCAGCAATAATAACAATAGGTTCTTTATTCATAAAGGGTTTGATTTAGGTTGTAATAAAACACAACACCTAAATATATAAAATTGCATTCCATATATCAAAATAACAAGCAACTCTTTAATTTAAAATACATTGGCTTCTCGCTATAATAAGTTATACAAGACAGCCAAATTTTTATTATTTTCGCACCCGTTTCCTCTGGAGAGGTGTCAGAGTGATCGAATGTGCCTGATTCGAAATCAGGTGTACTGCAAGGTACCGGGGGTTTGAATCCCTCCCTCTCCGCCTTCGCCCGGCCGAAGCGGGCTACGGCGGATGAAATCCGCCAGTAGACTGCGAAGGTGGGCTTCGCCCGCCGTTGTAAACTATTAGCTTACAATATGGGTTAAAAAGTTAAGCCCGGTGAATCATATTTCACCGGGCTTTTCTTATTTAGTACATTATGCATAAACAAGGTTTAATAATCAACTTCCATTTTCAAAGTATCACCCTGCATGGCCGTAAATATCCCAAAGCCATGGTTAATATTTGTATAGCTACTGGTAAGAGTTTGCGAAGTTGATGTGGTAGCATTGGTTTTCAGAAAATTAATATATTCCGGATTAACAGTAAAAAGTACAACCTGGTAAATTCCGTAATAAAAAAAGGTTCGTTGGGTAAGATAAGCGGCTGAAGTACGTTCGGCATTAAGCTCGAAATTTGAAGAACCCGTATTGCCAAAATGCCCGCTGCTTATTGGCGATGAGGTGTAATCGCTATTTGTAAATACCACTATATGATATAATGAATCGGGGTTGCTCCACGAAAGCGTACCCACTGTATCAATTGTTGCATTGGGGCCGCTCGTTGCATTGCCAAGGTGTATAACACTATCGCTTTCCATAAAATCTTTAGGCGCAGCAGGTATGGTAGTATTTGCCGATACAGTATAACCGTTATACTTAAATTGCATTGTATATGATTTACCTGTAACCAAAAAATCCAGGTTGCTGTAGGTGTATGTACCTTTCGCTGTTTCAGTTAATTGTACATTGTTACTACCATCTGATACATATAACTGCAGCCCTGTAATGGGAGCGCCATACTTTGCCGTATCTGATAGCGATTTTTGATAATACACATTCACCGTAAGTACATGCCCCGGTATAAGATAAGCTGCTACAACCGGCTCGTTTATGCTATTGGTATCGGTGTTATCTTTTTTGCAGGCCGTAAAAAATAACATAACTGCAGCAATAGAGATTACTGGCCATTTTATAGTATATATCTTTATTTCCATCTTAAACTAAGTGTTAAATTGGGTGTAAAGCCTAGGTAATTCACGTCTGTTGTTATTGCCTGGTAGCCCTCCAGCTGGTATTCGCGGTACCAAATATTTACGTGATTGTATACATTGAAAAGCGATAAGCCTATACTGCCGATCTTATTACCGTTAATTTTTATCAGGTCGTAAGTGGCCGATAGGTCAAGCCGGTGATAATCAGGCAGCCGTTCAGCATTTTTACCGCTTATGTTAAATGAGGTAAGTGTATTGCCATCGGCCGAAGTAACCGTGTAACTGGTAAGCGGCGCGGTATATGGGTGGCCGGTACTGAATAAAAACACAGCCGCAAAGTTCCACCTGTGGTAATGGTACATATTTATCGACTTGAATTCATGCCGTATATCCTGGTCGGCAGGGTAATAATTATTGCCAAATACCGCGAATTTGTTTTCAGCATCGGCAAGTGTATAGCCTATCCAGCCGGTGTAACGGCCCATTTTCTTTTGCAAAAGTATTTCAATACCCTTGGCACGCCCGCTGCCTGTATAAAAATTCTCCTCTACTGTACTGGTAGTGCCGGGCGCAAAACCCGTTTGCTGTATGGTATATTGGGTTAGGTTCGACAGTGTTTTGTAATATCCTTCCACATCCAATAGGAGCTGGTCATTCTCATAACTGGCGCCCATCATATAATGCCTCGCCTCGCTTACCGGTATATTGCTGTTGTTTGATAGTACCCAGAAATTGCGGTTGCCGTCAACAATATCTTCCCGGGTAACTTCATTCATAAACTGGTAGAATTGCCCTGTAGCTGCTTTAAGTGTATAGTTTTCGTTTATCACATAACTGGCAGATAAACGTGGCTCAATATAGGGTTTGCCTGTGGGGCCAAAATAGGTAGCACGAAGCCCCGGTTGTATGTGCAGTTTACTGGTTGGATCGATTTCCAGGTCGGCGTACATACCACCCGAAAAGGCCGAATTGTGCTGGCTGATGAGCGTACTGGTATCGTTTTGGATATACTCGTAGTTTATTTTTTGATAGTTGCCAAAACCGCCAAATAATAATTTCATCTGGTTACTCATCGTCCACTCCCAGTCCGACTTGAAACCAAAATCCTTCAGGTCATTATTCTCAACCGTTCCGTTCTCAAAAGCTACGTCGTTACCATCGGCGTCGGTAGTAGTGCCCGATGTCGACCGGTTACGATCGTTGAAATACGACGAATAGGTTAGGTAAGTATTGGAATGGATATTTTTATTTAACTGGTTAAACCACTTAAAGCTACTGCCCAAATTGCCATACTTGGTATAATCGGTAATATCGATATTACCGGCCGATGCACTAATGAACGATGGTATGGTTAAAGCCCGGCTGTTGTCTGTTTTATCGGTACCACTGTACACGCTCCAGGCAAACGAATTATTATCGTTAACCTTGTAGGTATAACGCAAATCGGCATCATAGAAATGTGATGCTGGTGTAGTAGCTTCGCCGAAACCACCACCACCGGGGCCACCTCCTCCGCCTCCCGGCCCACCGCCGGGGCCGCCCTGCACGGTTGAGGTATTGAATTGGCTAAATATCTTATCATAAAACGGCCCTTGGTATGATCGCCGGAAGGCAACCAATAATGATGACTTGTCATTAATCGGCCCATCGGCAAACAAATTAACGCTCAATAAACTCAGGTCGGCGCCAAACTCCATTTCATTCTTATTGCCATCTTTCCCGTTTATTTCCGTCACGCTCGATAGCCTGCCGCCATATTCAGACGAGAAACCGCCTTTATATAACTGTACATCTCTTATAGCATTGCTGTTAAATGCACTAAAAAAGCCGTACAGGTGATCAACCTGATATATGGTGATCCCATCAAGCAATACCAAATTCTGGTCGGGCGTACCCCCGCGTACGTACACCCCTGATGATGATTCATTGGTTGCCGCCACACCGGGCATAAGCTGGAATGCCCGCATAATATCCTTTTCGCCCAAATTTGGCAGTTTATCCAAACTGGCAGGCGACAATTGTAGTACCCCTACCTTCTTAGTGTCGGTGTTCATAACGCCGCTTTTTTTGCCCAGAATGGTGACTTCATTCAAAGTATTCAACGATTTGAAAAGGCTAAATACAATAGGGCTTTTGATAGTCTTAGCATTAAGCCTGATGTAATCAGGTTGATAACCTGAATAACTCACTTCTATTACACAGGTATCTGATGGTATTTTAAAAATGGTGAAATTCCCGTCGGCATTGGTCGAGGTAGAAAGATCGGTATTACGTACACTTACAGTAGCCGATGGCAGCCCTTCACCCGACCCCTGGTCTGTTACTTTACCCGTAACAGTAAACAAAAAGTGCATAGGCATCACTTTTGCCGAAACTATGTTCGATTTAAATTCAGGGCCGAGCGTATTATGTGTTAATTTTTTTAGCTGCTGCAAACGCTGCAGATCATCAGTGGTTTGCAAAATATATATCGTGCCGTCTGATTCCATCCAATAGTGCAGTCCATTTTCCGAACACACCTTGTCAAGCACGTCTTTTAACGATTCTTCAAAAAAATGCTCTACTACATCGAACTTATGCAGCGAATCTCTTTCAAAAACTATGTTCAGGTGGTAGTCATGCCCTAAGGTATCCAGCAACTGATCCATTTGGCAGGTAAAAAGCCTGTTTATAACAGTTTTGTTTAATATTTTTTGGGCGCTTTGGGCCAGCGCGTTATAACCTACCCCCGTAATCACTAATAAAAGTACCAGTTTCTTCATTCAGCTGTTATCTACAGGGCCTAATGTCAGCTATATCATTATGTATAAAAAATAAATGAGATGAGCATGAATAAAGTGTAGACGAACGGGTAAATTAACAGCCGTTTATATACCGTGCTTAACCTATTTTAGTTGCAGGGTGAGTTCGGCTATATATCTTTTCTGGTTATTCGAGATATTAAAATCATACTTGTCGGGGTATAAAAGTTCCAACCGGCGCCCGATGTTTTTAAGCCCTATCCCGGTGCTTTTGCCTGCTGCAGGGGTATCAGGGTCAAAAAAATTAACCACTTTGAAATACAGTTTACTGCCATCTTCAGGTACCAGCAGATCTATCATTATTAAATTATCACCGGCATTCTCGGTGCCATATTTAAAGGCGTTTTCAACCAACGGTATAAATAGCATTGGCTCCACAAGGCAATCATTATTATTTATACTGAAGGTAACATCTACCTTTAGCTCATCGCCAAAGCGTAATTTCTGAAGGTTGATATAACTTTCAAGATATTCCATTTCTTTTTCCAGAGGCACCTTGCTATCCGAACTGTCATAAAGCATATAACGCATAAGCTGCGAAAGGCTAACTATCGAAGGTTCCAGTTTGTCTGATTTCTTGCGGGCCAGTGAGGTAAGGCTGTTTAAAATATTAAACAGGAAATGAGGGTTTACCTGCGAACGTAAAAAGCTTAGTTCTGTGCGTAAGTGAGCGGTTTCTTTCTCCTTTAGTAATTCTTCGCGGGCAGCATTTTCCAATATTATACGATAACAGAAGCTGCACAGCAGTACAATAATGGTTGGAAAAATGGGTAATCCACCCCATGGGCCGCCTATTGGCCGCGGACCAAAATGATGATCGGGGTCACCAGGGCCAAACCTAAAACTATCATTAGGCAGCGGAACAAACCTGGTGAACCATGACGCACACCAAAAGGCTGCAATCACCAAGAGCAGAGTGATAAGATACCACAGTAACCCCTTTTGCTTTAATAACGGATAAAGCAGGTAAGTATGAATATAAAAAACAGCCAGTGAAAGTACATTGGCCAGTAAAATATGGGTCAGGAACCTGTTATGTTCAGCAACGGAAACATTGGGTGGTGTTGAAAGGAAGGGCAGCACCAATAATAATGACCATACCAGTAATGGTACGACACCAAAAAACCAGGGCCTTAAAATCATTTTATTCATAAAAGGCAAATAAACAGATTGTTAACGTAACCGCGCAATTAATGAGATGAATAGGCATAATGTAAGGACGAACACGTTAAATAATGTTAAAAGAAATAGCAGTATCCATTAAAGGCTTTATTTTGTTTCCCGATAGGTAATACCCCCGATTAGTAGATATGCGTTGTATAATTATTGATGACGAGCCCCTTGCGCTTGAATTACTGGAGGACAATATTAAACACGTTAACCGTTTGCAACTGGTAGCCAGTTGCCGTAACGCGGCAGAAGCCATGCAAATAATGCAGGAACAGGCGGTCGACCTTATTTTTTGCGATATAAAGATGCCCGGCATTAATGGCTTGCAACTGGTAAAAAGCATGCAGCAAAAACCGATGATAATTTTTGTGACTGCTTACCAGGAATTTGCATTGGATGGTTTTGAATTGGATGTATTGGATTATTTATTAAAACCCGTGCCGCTTGAACGCTTTTTAAAAGCGTGTAATAAAGCGCTTATGCAATATGACCTTCAACGGAAAGACCCGGCCCGGCTACCCAAAGCTGAAAACAACCACCTGTTTGTGTATGCCGATTATACATTGGTAAGGCTAAACCATAACGAAATTACACATATTGAAGGGCTGAAGGATTATGTAAAACTATACCGCAGCGGCCAGCCCAAGCCCCTGTTATCGCGTATCAGCATCAAGGCACTCGAAGAGCAATTACCATCGGGGCAATTTTTTCGTACCCATAAGTCATTTATCGTAAACCTTAGCTATGTGCAATCCATCGGCAAGGGCCGCATAAAGTTAAATGGCACAGAAGTACCCTACGGCGAAAGCTATAAAGATGTAATAGGAAAAATGACAGGAAAAACGTTCTGATTGTTGATAATAGTCAATCCTCGCCTATTTCTATCTTCCCAAACAAATTGTATCTTCACAATTTCCCACGTCAACACTATGCACCAACTTGTCATCCAATATGCATGCCTCACGGCTATTATACTGTTTGTGGTTATGCTATCGCAAAAAATAAAGATAGCCTACCCTATTCTTTTGGTGTTGGTTGGTTTGTTGCTGGGCTTTGTTCCCTTTTTCCAGGGCATCGAAATTGACCCCGACCTTATCTTCGTTATCTTCCTGCCGCCTTTGTTATACGAGGCCGCATGGTATACCTCATGGAAAGATTTCTGGAAATGGCGACGGGTGATCAGCAGTTTCGCTTTTCCCATTGTTATCATTACTTCGTGCGTGGTAGCAGTAGTTTCACATAACCTTATACCCGGGTTCACGCTTGCCGCAGGCTTTTTACTCGGTGGCATTATCTCCCCGCCCGATGCCGTTTCCGCTTCGGCTATCCTAAAAAACGTCAAGGTACCTAAGCGGCTTATTACCATAGTTGAAGGCGAAAGTTTGATGAATGATGCCGCCAGTTTAGTGGTGTTTCGTTTCGCCCTGGCCGCTATCATTACCGGGCAATTTGCGTTCGGTCAGGCCGCGTTTAGCTTTGTGGTGGTAATAATAATGGGCATTGCTACCGGCATTGCTGTGGCTTTGGCATTTTATGCCATCCATCGCTATTTGCCAACTACCAGCAACATTGATATTGTCCTCACCTTTTTAACGCCTTATGCCATGTATATCACGGCTGAATCCTTCCATTTTTCGGGTGTACTGGCTGTGGTAAGCGGCGGTTTGTTTTTGTCGGCTCGTAAGGAAAACTTTTTAAGCAACCGCAGCAGACTGCAGGGCGTTAACGTTTGGGAAGCGGTAGCTTTTGTACTTAATGGTATTGTATTTATGCTTATTGGTTTGGAATTCCCGGTAATAGTTAAAGGCCTGGGACCCGATGGTCTGGAAGCGGGCATAAAATACAGCCTTATCATTTCGGGCGTGCTTATAGCCACCCGGTTTGCCAGCACTTATGGCGCTACCATATTTACTATGTTCATCAGCCGGTATATTACTACGGCCGATAGCAGCCCCGGCTGGAAAGCCCCGCTTTTATTCGGCTGGACGGGTATGCGAGGCGTGGTTTCCTTAGCCGCCGCCCTGAGCATACCAATTGTATTGGATAATGGCCAACCTTTCCCCAACCGCGACCTGATACTATTTATAACATTTAGCGTAATACTGGTTACCCTGGTATTACAGGGCCTTACTTTGCCAGCGCTTATTAGGTGGGTTGATATGCCCGACCGAGATTACACCATATCATACGAACAGCAAAGGCAATTGGTGAGGAAAAAAATATCCAATTTATCATTAGATATATTGCAAACTAAATATCCCTCGCAACTGGAATCGAACGATATGGTTAAGGCGCTTAAGCTGAGGTATGATGCCGATATGGAACTGCTGAAGGATTGGGAGCAGGAAGACGGCGAAAGCCGTGCCGATGTATTTTATAGCGATTACCGCACCATTATGGCCGACCTGATGCACCAGCAGCGTAGCTTGTTAAAAAACCTGAATAAAAAAGAAGGTATTAACGATGACATTATCCGCCAGCAACTGGAATTGCTCGACCTGGAAGAAGAAAAATTACGCCAGAATTTTATGCACCACAGGTAGATAATATTTAAACGGGTAGGGACATCTGCGGTACATACCCTGCCCGGAAAGCGTTCACAACTGACCTTGGTGTTAATACATCCAATTTATCTTTAGCCGGAAGGGCCATCTTCTGTTCATACCCATACGCCGACCATAAATATATCATGCCACCTGAAATTAAATAGGGTTTGTCATTTATCAAAACGAATGTACCATCAGGCAGTCTATCAGCCCGCTCCTCAAAAGTTATTTTCGACTTGTCGCGACCTATTCTTTCTTTATGCAAAATATCATCAATTTTTTGGAACGATGTTTTTTCGTCAAAGCCATATTCGGGGTTACCTTTCAGCCAAAATGATTTGAACCGGTTATAATCCTGCCTGCGGCATTCAAAGCATGGCCTGTGGCCGGCTGCAAACGCGGTAGCTTCATCCATAAAAAACAATTCAGTATAGCGATGTGGCGCCATAACCTGCCTTTTGCGGCCATTGAATTCGAGTTTGCATATCAGCCAGGCTTTTAGTTTAAATGGCCTTAGTATTTCCTTCTGGTCGTTGTGCAATATCCCGCGGTTGCCCATCCATTGGCCCCTTGCACTTGTTTTTATAATGTTCCCAAATGGGTCTACCCTGTTTTGCAGCATGGTGTGTTATTATTAGTTTAACTACTCACAGCCCTAAACGCCGATACATACTTATCAATATAAAATTGCTTGGTTTGAGTTTTATACTGCATAATAAATCGTGGGTGTTCAAGCGCTACGATGCTTTTGAAAAAATGATGTTCATCGTTCAAATTGCGTAAGAACACTTCGTTTTTGCCTGTGCCAAGACAAAAGCAAACATCCGTTTCAACACCCAGTGCGATTTGTGTTTTTATATTGGTTACTATGAAGCCCTTTACCGCGTTTATCAGCTCCTTGCTATCGTAATAATTGTAATTCTTTTCCTTACCGTTAGCATCAACCGTAACAAAACCAAGCGGAAAAAGTGAGTTGATATAAAACCTTTTATAAAACTCCGCCACGCCACCATAGGCATTTATCATCTCATATATAAATACCGACGATGGTTCATGCGTAACTTTGCCTTCATACGGTATGTGGCATTCTGTCACCAGTCGTTTAGGGTCAGTAAAGGGGATACCTGTTAAGCCGCCGCCAAACCTACCGGGATTTATTCCCAATATAATGTGCCGGGGTTCGTTATCATTATAATATTTATGGTAGAAGCTGTCGGCTATTACCATTGTTTGTTCATACTCTTTAAACGGATTCATAATGCGTATGCCATCCGGCAATACCGCCCCCTTGTATTCCAGTTCCTCGTTAAATTGAATAACCTTATCGCCAAATGTCATACGGCTAAATTAGTCAATGCGCAATAAATGCTGCACTGTTATTTGATCAATTATTCAATTATTCCCGCCTGCTGTATCAATTATTCTGTCGGCTGTAAACGCCTATATGTCGAAACGGCTTCACCCGAATCGCCCCAATTTCCTTTATTTGTAACGATGTGATGATCTCTTCGGGGTGGGTAGAGATACTTGAAGATGGGTTTGTTAATAGTGTTCCACCTCGGAGAGATTCTTACACAAAAAACAATATTGATACAATATCAATAACCATGAAAAAAATATTCTTTGTTTTAATGCTGATAGGTTTCGCGTTCCATTCACAGGCAGTTGTTAAACCTGCTACCGGCG
>Ga0207142_1049_pt1 | contig 22430 bp, 17 predicted proteins | sample Alteio_BWMinHeat_2_FD_153561 | JGI IMG/M metagenome (GOLD analysis project Ga0207142, IMG submission 153561) | Enriched cells from forest soil in Barre Woods Harvard Forest LTER site, Petersham, Massachusetts, United States -... | ecosystem: Environmental > Terrestrial > Soil > Temperate forest >... | reverse complement strand
TATTATTCGGGATTATAATTCTATTTTCCCATTACCTTATTGCTCAATTTTAGCAACGCCGGCATGGGTAATTCAGGCAATGGCTTATCGGTACCAAGCTTTGACGTTGACTGTGATATATCATACTGGTAATGGCCCCCGGAAGATTTTGGCACTACGGGTATGCCCGCTTCCTCAAGCCGTATGCGGTTGCTTTTAAAATTGCGATAATTGCATAACTCGAGATAAACAGGCTGATTGAGCGCCTTTAACTGCTGCATTTGGTAGTCGATACGGGCCGTATTAATGAGCGCCGATATAATAACAAGCATTGACCATACGCTGTTAAATATGAGCGACAGGTAAAGTATGCTTTTCAATATGCGCTCACCTCGGAAGGAAATAAACTCGGCCATAACCAAAGTAATTACCGGTACCAGCCATAGCTGCGGCACAAACCGCATCCACCACGAGTCGGGCATAATAATTATAGTTGAAGTGATAATGAGCAGCGTCGCCGCTGCCAGCTTAAAAGCGTGTGTTTTGCGGTAATAGATCAGCCCGATAACAAACAGAACAATGGCTACACACAGTGACCCGCTAAACATCGGCCCAAAACCTGAACGCGACGTTTCCGAGTCGATACCTTCATAAATATCCCTTTTATTAAAAGTGAACGGTATTTTAGGCAGCTTGCTATTGGGTATGGTATCCGATGCGGGGTCATCCTGGTGCGCCGAAAGCGAAAGGAACAGTTTTTCAAAACGGTTAAGGCCTAAAAAAAGTGGCGGCGTTTTGCGGGCTATTTCGTCGCGTGTTTCGCTCAGGCCATAAAATACATCGTGTTTTTTAACAAAATTGGTAACATAAGGGTTAAATCCGCAGCAGAATATACCCACAACCGTGGCAATAACCGCCGTAATGATCATTTTTTTTAGTGGGGCCTTATTTTCAAATAGCAACAGTACTATAAGAAAGCCTACGGAATACATCCCGGCAAAAACAAGCGCGGTGTATTTGACATCGACAGTAATCATCAGCACAATGCCTAATAATAGCAGATAATAGCGGTTATCTTCCAGCAGCAATAGGCAAAACGCTACCAGCAGGCATAGCAGTAAACTGCCCATAAAGCCGTCAACACAAAAGCTAAGTATTTCATTTATGGTGATTGGATTAAATGCCAATATAAAAGCAAGCAGCCATTTACTAAGCGTACCTATTTTATCAACTTTATATAATAACGCGAGGCATAAAAAAAATGAGGCGATAAACAGGATGATATTCACCGCCTTCCCCGTTTCAATGCGATTGGTAAGCAGGTAGATGGATGCCGCGATGGTTTCGGTACCTTTACTAAAATAGTTCATGTTCAGGTACTTCAAATTCACCGGTGGGGTAGTGGGGTTTATGGTATTAAGTACCGGGTTACCTGCACCCTTACACCAGTTATTGGCATTGTCTGTCAATTGCTCATCTGCCGGTACCTGCAAGGTTTGATAGGCGGGGTTGTATCCCTGTTTCATATCAATGGCAATTTGCTGGTGGTACCATTGTCCATCGAAAGAAATATCAAAAAAACAGGCTGCAAATAATATGGAGCCTATAACCAGGGCAAGTATAATGGTGCTGCTTTTTATAAAACCCTTTATCTTTTCGCCAATGAAGAACTTTTCGGCGTAGAAATTGACTATCAGCGTTAATATGCAGCCTAAAGGGAATTGCCATACGGAAATGGGTAAATCCATTAGCAAACCTACCGAGCACATAAGCAAAGTAAAGCCCAGCAGGTTTACCAGACCAAAGGCGATGAGGAAATACTTATTAGACCGGCGGCTATTAGCCGCGATTAAGTTTTGCATGATAAAGGCCTGATCTTAAATTCATTTAGGGTAAACGAATATAGTTTTTTATTCAGGAATGGATAAGTGCCAGGTTAATTTTTTGCAGATTATATAGGACAGGGTATAAATAACAAACCTACGAAGTTTACAAAACTTCGTAGGTTCATATCAGTGTAATAGGATCATTAGCTACCCCCAAATAGTAGCAAACCCGTGTTCTTTTAGTACATCGGCGGGTACGCCTGTCCATTTGGTGGGCGAGTTGCCCGCGTAGCCAATATCTTTTACACCGATTTCAGAAGTGAAAAAGCCGGTAGCAGTCAGATCGCGCAGGCGGGTAAAGAAGTTTACGCCTTGCGCCATTTCGGGTTTGGCCTTTTTAGGGTAAGCTATCATGGTAACCATTTCTATCTGCTGTGCCGATGTCGCTTCCCTGAAAGTCGCATTATAACGGTTCAGGCATTGCAGGTCGAGCCAGCGCAAACCGCCACGAAGCGGGGTTTGGTTATCGGGCATATCGTTCACAATAAACTCAATAAACTCGGGAACTTTGGCGTCAGATGCACTGCCTGATTTTTCATCCTTCGGTATGATAATATCAACCAAAACGGTAATGGTTGCCATCTCATGGTCGTTAAAGAATTTATCTGCCGCTAATTTCTTATCGCGCGTAATTTCATTGGGCAGGCGGCTGGGATCAGCCGGGGCGTCTTTTGCTGCCGGGGCGCTGTTATCTTCAGCAAGTTTTTGTGTGCCCGGTTTACACCCAACCTCAACCAGTAAGCCGGTTGCTACGGCGCCAATGCCAAGTGTTTTTAATGATTCACGTCTGTTCATATCTGTATATAATGAGCTGTTAAACGTTCAATTTTTTTCGTTGTGATAGTATGTACTCTGCTGTACGCATGCTTAATGCCAGTATGGTCCAGGTGGCGTTTTTATCGCCCTGTTGTACAAATGGGGCGGCATCAACCACAAATAAATTATTACAGTCATGCGCCTGGCAAAATTTGTTCAATGCTGATTTTTTAGGATCATCACCCATGCGCACGGTACCAACCTCGTGTATAATCACACCAGGTGCAGCAAGCCCGTAATTGGTTTCAGGCCCTTCAGGCGGCGATGCTATGGCGCCCATGTTGTGCATAATTTCCTGGAAAGTGTCCTGCATGTGTTTGGCCTGTTTTATTTCCTCAGGGGCCCATTTGTAATGGAAACGCAAAACAGGTATGCCAAATTTATCAACTACATCGGGGTCTATCTCGCAATAATTATCCTCGCGGGCAATGGCAGTGCCACGGCCGGCCATGCCAAAGCCTGTTCCGTAAAAACGGCGGTAATCATCCTTTAGGCTTGCACCGAAGCCGCCGGCATCCTTCATTTTGCCATTACGACCGGGTACCCGGCCATTCATAGCCTCAATACCATCGGTTGAACCATAACCCGGCATATGCAGCCCGCCGCCGTATTCAATGTGGTAACCACGCGGGAAATCAAGTTTTTTATTACCCAGCCACCACGGCGAATAAATATGTACGCTGCCCACACCATCCTCGTTGTAGCGTTTGCGGTCCATCAGTTGCGGCAGCCAGCCGCCCGCGCCCGATCCGGTTGAATCATGCAAATATTTTCCAACCACACCACTGCTATTGGCCAAACCGCCGGGATGCCGGGTTGATTTTGAATTAAGCAGTAAGCGTGCCGATTCCCCCGCGCTTGCGCCAAGTATTACCGTTTTGCCTTTCACCTGGTATTCCTGCATATCATCTTTGTTGATGTATGATACACCGGTTGCCAGCCCCTCGTCATCGGTAAGCACTTCGCGCACCATGGCATTAGTAACAAGCGTTAAATTACCCGTTTTTAAAGCCGGGATAACCAGGCACGATGACGATGAAAAATCGCCATAAACCTTGCAACTGCGGTTACATTGCCCGCAGAAGAAGCAGGCGCCACGGTCTTTATTATTTGGCAGCGCTTCGGTCAAAACTGATCCGCGGCCTGCGATGGTGGTAACTCCCGCTTTTATTGCGCCGCGCTTTATATATAGTTCATTTAGTTTTGGGGCGGGAGGAGGCAAATAAATGCCATCCGGTTCATTTTCCAGGCCTTCAACGGTGCCATATATACCTATCAGGCGGTCGACTTTATCATAAAACGGCTTTACATCGTCATAAGTAATGGGCCATTCTGCTGTCAAACCATCCTTGGGTTTAAAATCATTCGGCCCCATGCGTAATGATATACGGCCCCAGTGATTGGTACGGCCACCCAGCATACGCGAACGGAACCATTGAAAATCGGTACCATCTTTAGTAGTGTAAGGTTCACCGTCCAATTGCCAGCCACCAAATGCGGCATCAAAGTCGCCAAAATTACGGGTATCGGTACTCGCACCCCTGCGCGGCGACTGCCAGGGCATCATTAATTGCGATGAATTTTTTTGTGGGTCGAAAAAAGGGCCGGCTTCCAACATCAATACCTTTAAACCCGCATGGGCCAAAACATACCCGGCCATGCCGCCACCCGCACCCGAGCCTACAATTACCGCGTCATAAACGGTTGATGATTTTTTGATCTGTAAATCACTCATGTTTAAAAAAAGATCTGTTTCAAATAATTCCTATAATTCTTTTATCCTGATATTGCGGAAAGCCACCGCCGCGCCGTGGAATTGCAGCGCGATGCGCCCGGTTGGGTATTGGGCAAAGCCTTTCCAGTTTTTAAATTTGCTATTTTGCAGCGCCTCGTTCCATTCAGGGCTGCCGATCTGTGTTTCAACCACCTGCTTGCCGTTCAAAAATAGGGTGATGTGCCCATTTACTTTGCGTATAACTATCGAGTTCCATTCGCCTGCTGGTTTTGCAGGGTGCGAAGGCGCGATCATGTCATACAGCGAACCTGCCAAATGGTTAGCCTTTTTATTGTCTTCAGCTTTAATGTCGTCAAGTACCTGCATTTCCATACCTGTAAGGTAAGTGGCGGAGTAAGCTGTGTCTTCATGCACACTGAAAATAACACCGCTGTTGCCGCCAACAGGTATCTTCCAATCGAGTCTTAACTCAAAGTTGGTGTATTCCTTATTGGTTACCAGGTCGCCATGTTTTGCGGCAAGGGTATCAACCTGCAATGCGCCATTATTAACATACCAGCCGACCGAAGTAGTGTTAAGGTAAGTATGCCAGCCGTTGGTGGTTGTACCATCAAACAATAACGTAAAACCGTCTTTTTGTTCTTTATGGCTTAAGGTATTCATGGTTTGGGCGAAAGATGAAAAGCTTACGGTCATAATTGCCGTAATTGCTAAAAGGATTTTTTTCATGTGCGTAGTTATTGAAGGGGAAAGCTATGGGGCAAATCCGCAGCGTTAAATATATTGCCTTTTTTTAAATATGTGCGCACATGCAATAAAAATAATACACACCAACTTAAAAATTTTATAGCGCGCTTGTATTTTATTTTGGCCGAATGATTTGTATATTTATAAAACCTAATTAGCAACCAATTAACTTCCTGTGAATTATGAAAAAAGTATCTGATATTCTTAACCGAAAAGGTGTCAGCGTTATTACCATTGATGCTGATACTACCGTTTTAGACGCGCTAAGACTGATGGACGATAAAAACATCGGCTCGGTAGTAGTTACCGAAGGTGGCGAATATTTGGGTTTGCTTACCGAACGCGATTATGCCCGTAAGGTAATTTTGCAGGGTAAATCATCGCAGGATACCATGGTGCGCGAAATTATGAGTACCGGCCTGCCCCGCATAGTGCCCGAAAGCTCGGTTGAAACATGCATGCACATCATGAGTGAAACCAATATCAGGTACCTGCCCGTTTTCCGTGCCGACCACCTGTGTGGTATAATTTCAATTAATGATTTGGTTACCGAAACCATACTTACACATTTGGAAACTATTGAGCATTTGAAGAGTTATATACAGTCGTAAAAGCCTCACTACCTCACCTATATCCCTCTCCAAAGGAGAGGGACTTTAAAAAGGCCAGGAATTTTTCCTATCTTGCCTGCCTCACCTTAAAAGAACAGTGACATTCCAGGATTTCAACTTTAACGAACATTTATTAGAAGGCGTTTTGAGCATGGGTTACACCACGCCAACCCCTATACAGGAAATGGCCATCCCGGCTATTTTAAAAGGCGGCGACCTTATTGCCTGCGCGCAAACGGGTACAGGCAAAACAGGCGCATTTTTGCTGCCTATTTTAAACCTGATAACCCAAAATCACGAAGAAAAAACTACCACGCTTATATTAACCCCCACACGTGAGCTTGCACAGCAGATAGACCAGCAGGTGGAAGGGCTGGCCTATTTTACCGGCATAAGCTCCATAGCGGTTTTTGGTGGCGGTGATGGTATAGTTTATGAACAGCAGCGCCGTGGCATACAAAATAATGTAAATATTATTATAGCCACCCCTGGCAGGCTTATTGCACACCTTACATCGGGTGTGTTAAAGCTTAACCATATAAAACATTTGGTGCTTGATGAAGCCGACCGCATGCTCGACATGGGTTTTAGCGACGATATCATGCGCATCATCAGCTACCTGCCAAAGCACAGGCAAACGCTGTTGTTTTCGGCCACTATGCCGGGGCGCATACGCAATATGGCCAAAACCGTATTGCATAACCCGGAGCAAATAAACATCGCCATATCGCAACCCGCTGTTGGTATCGACCAGCAGGTGTATTTGGTTAACGACCACCAGAAACTTGGCCTGCTTGAATTAATATTGAAAGACGGCGCTTATGTAAGCACTATCATATTCGCATCAACAAAGGATAAAGTAAAAGAGGTTTATAAGCAACTTAAATCGGCGCATATAAAGGTAAATGCTTTCCACTCCGACCTGGAGCAAACCGAAAGGGAAGAAATATTGCTGAAATTTAAGAACCGCCAGGTGCCGGTTATTATTGGTACCGATGCCTTATCGCGTGGTATTGATGTTGAGGGAATTGACCTGGTAGTGAACTACGATGTGCCATCAGATCCTGAAGATTATATACACCGTATTGGCCGTACCGCCCGCGCTGAAACTACTGGCACCGCCATAACTTTTGTGAATGATCGCGACCAACGCAAACTGAAAAATATTGAGGAAATGATCGACCGCCAGGTAAGGCGCATACCATTACCCGAATCGTTAGGCGATCCAACCCTTATAAAAATGGCCCCCGGCAAACGCGATGGCGGCGGTAACCGGAACAGGGGCGGCGGTAATAACAGGAGGCAGGGCGGCCGCCCCGGCGGTAATAAAAACCGCAATCAGGGTGGTGGTAAACCTTAAAAGTATCAAGTAGTTAGTATCAAGTATCAAGATTTTTTGATCCTGTATTTTATAGGATCAAATAGTATGTTTTTAGTCTTGATACTAACTACTTGGTACTAATCCCAACCCGTGCCTGGTCAAATTATTCCTGTTCCTGCAATTTAAATTCCTGCTCATCGGCACTCGGTCCGTAGCTGCCGGGGATGGGTACATTTAACAAACGTAAAAACACACCCAATTGCGCCCTGTGATGTATGGTTTGACTAATCGACACCCTTACCACTTCGGCTTTGGTTTGTGTCATGTATATATCTTCGCCATTGCGTAGTGTCCACATTTGCGCTAATACATCTTCATTTGTGTTGGCTAAACTTTCTTTGGCTGCGGCCAGGTTCTTTTCAAACTGTTCCAGCAGTTCATCAGTTCTGTTCAGGATTTCGGGTTTATAGGCATTTTGAGCGAAATCCAATTCATCGGTATTAATAGCCATCGGTATCCATCCGGGTAACTCGGCAATGTGGGTTGATAGTTGGCGGATAGTCATGCTTTTTGGGTGAGGCTGCCAATCGAATTTATCGTTTGGTATGATGCTCAAAAATTTACGGGTAGTTTGAGCTTCCTGCTCAACTTCGTTTAAAAACATTTGGATGATTTGCATAGCTTTTTGTTGTTTTAAGTTTTACAATACAAATAAACTGTGCGGTAGTGACAGCCCTATGTCAACAGCATTTTAAAAAGTATCAAGTATTTAGTATCAAGTATCAAGATTCTTTGAATTTGTTGTTTGATAGGATCAAAAACCGGTAAAAAATGCACCACTTTAAGTGTTCACATTTTGCTGTATGTCAACAAAATGGCATAACCTGAACAGAACCTAAACGCACCCAAACACCACCTAAACAGGGCCTAAACATCCCATAAACACAGCCCAAACGCACCTAAACAAACCGAAATTAACCTAAACATACCCAAACACCCCTAAACACTTAAGATACTAATTATAAGTAGTTTAATTTTTTGCAGCGTTCATGTTGACTGAACGTTTTTGATCGCCGTTTTTTTACTTAGCTTGTGCCTTAATTAAAACAAACGCATGACCCGGCTGATATTTATTGTACTCCTGTTTTTTATTTCCCTGCTCGCCATTTTTAGGGCCTTCGAATACCATCTGTGGCTCCTGGCTATTGGGGTAACAGAGTTTTGCTGGGTATTCGCTGCAATAACCATTGTGTTGCTGTTAACCGGGTTTTGGGTAAGTAAATACCAAATGACGGGTACTGTAATTGGTATGATCGCGCTTATATTATTTCTTTCACCTATCGCAAGGGCCTATATGATTGCAGGCATCTTACGCGAAAATTTTGATATGGCATTCAATATCCATACCGATAGCACAACAGCTCCATTCAGTTTTTTTAAACTATTTACAGGCACGGTTAAAGTGCCATATCGTACCATAACCTATGTTAAATATGCCGATAACAGCATGAGTTTGGATTTTTACCCCTCGGAGATAGCTGGTAAAAGGCCCTGTGTAATTGTGGTGCACGGTGGCTCATGGGCTGGCGGCGACAGCCGGCAATTGCCCGAACTGAATAGTTATTTGGCAACCAAGGGCTTCAATGTGGCTTCCATCAATTATCGCATGGCCCCAAAATGGCAAACACCCGCGCCTGTTGAAGATGTTGCCAATGCTCTAAAATATGTGCGCGCACATGCAGGTGAATTACATATTGATACCGATAGCTTCATCCTGCTGGGCCGTTCGGCGGGTGCGCAGATAGCTTTGCTGGCTGCTTATGCTTTGCACGATAAAAGCATAAAAGGCGTAATTGATTTTTATGGCCCTGCCGATATGGTTTGGGGATATGCTATCCGTTCGAACCCGCTCATTATGGATTCGCGCAAAGTGATGGAAAATTATATCGGCGGACCGTATGCTAAGGTTCCGCAAAAATATTTCGACTGCTCGCCATTGGTTTATGTCGATAAAAATTCGCCACCAACGCTCATTATACACGGCGATAATGATGTGCTCGTTGCACCGGAACATAGTCGCCGATTGAACGAAAAATTACAACAAAACGGCGTCAAGCATTACTGGCTGCAAATCCCCTGGGCCACTCATGGCTTCGACTTTAATTTGAACGGCCCCGGCGGGCAATTATCAACCTACGCAGTTTTACAGTTTTTAAACGCTATTTGCCCACCTATTACAGTCTCATAACCGCTAACGAAGGAATTTTATTCCTTTTTATTTATAATGCTCCCCCTTTAGGGGGCTGGGGGGCTCTCTCCCTGAAACGACTAAAAAACAACATCGCCAGCGCGCAAAGTACAAAGCCGCATGCACCATTCAGGCGCAAGCCGTAATCATTGCCGGGGTCTTTACCATAAATAGTTAAAAAAGCAAACAGGGCTATGCCAAGCGTTTGCCCCAGTTTTACAAACAGATATTTCACCGCAAAGAACATCCCCTCGCGGTTTTCCTTGGTTTTTATGGCATCATCCTGTGCAATCTCGGCAAGTATGGCATTAGGCAATATCCCCAGGGCCGCCAACGGGAAGCTGGCTGCGATAAGTAAGGTATAAATTTGTACCTGAGCCGATATGGGGAACTTACCTAAAAAATAAAATGCTACAAACACCAGGCTAAGTACCCCGAATGAAAACAATACAATGGGCTTTTTACCGATCTTCCTCGACAAGTAATTAATGAGGGGGTAAAACAGCAGCGACAATACCACCATCACACCAAGCAATGGGCCTCCCTCTGATTCGGGCAGGTGCAGCAATACGGTTACAAAATACAGCAAGCCGCTCGATATGATACTTAACGCCATGTAGAACGAAAAATCCGAAATAAGGTAATATTTAAAATTACGGTTGCTAAAGGTTTTGCGTATAGCAGGCAACAACGGCAAGTGCGATGGCTTGCTGGTTGAATACTTCTTTTCATCAACAAAAAGTATGGGTATCAGCATTGCTATCCCCGCAAAAACGCTTAACCCGCCAATGGTATATTGCACGGCCGTATCGCGACTAATAACATGAAAAAACCGCTGTACCAAATCGGCGTAATTATTAACCAGCCCGGCTATTACCATGCCCAAAACAAATCCCACCTGCTGAAATGATGATAGCTTTACCTTTTCATCCGCGGTTTCGGTTAATTCGGGCAATAGTGCATTGTATGGAATAATATAAGCGGTAAAGCTCATGAAAAACAGCACCATTGTGCAGCCGAGCCATATGGCGTTGAGTGTACTTTCCCCTCTTACCGGGGGAAAAAATGTAAGGCAGCAAAAAATAACCGCGGGTAAAATGGCCCATTTCATAAACGGGATGCGGCGGCCTTTAGGGTTTTTGCTTCGGTCGCTAAATGAAGCGACTATCGGATCAAAAATCGCATCCACAAACCGCCCCGATATTAAAATGATCGACATGATATTTATTACCCCGAACAATATCAACTGCGGTATAAGTGGTGTTAACCCGGAATTATTGGGCGGCAAATAAAAGTAGGGCAGCATCACAATGATAAGATTGGACATCATGCTCCATCCTATCATGCCGCAGGCATAAGCTATTTGTTTTCTGAGCGGGAATTTTAGCGCAGGCATTTACCCGCAAGATGCAAATATTAATGTGAAATTTTGATTATGCGGGATAACCTAATCCTAAATAACAATTTCCAATCCCCGATTAAATTCTCACATTTGCACAAAATCCCTTACCATGTCAAAAGGTAAATTATTGGTTATTGATGATGAGGAGCGTTTACGCAAACTGCTTGCCCGTATTTTACAACTTGAAGATTTTGACGTACTCGAAGCCCCAACCGCTAAGGATGGACTGCGCAGGTTAGAACACGAAGTGGTTGATGTAGTCATCAGTGACGTAAAACTGCCCGATGGTAACGGCATCGACCTAACCAAAACCATTAAAGCCGCGTATCCTGCTATCGAGATTATAGTACTAACGGCATATGGCACCATTAATGATGGAGTAAGCGCCATAAAAAACGGCGCCTTCGATTATATTACCAAGGGCGATGACAACGAGAAAATAATACCGCTGGTAAATAAAGCCATGGACAAAGCTGTTTTGCAGCGGCGTGTGCTCGAACTGGAAAATAAGCTAAGCAGTAAATTCGGGTTCGACCGTATCATAGGCACTTCGCCGGCCATTACCGCAGCTATTAAACTGGCCCAGCGCGTAGCAGCAACCGATACCACCGTACTTATTTTGGGCGAAACAGGCACCGGCAAGGAGGTTTTTGCCGAAGCTATTCACCAGGCCAGCCCGCGCAATGCAAAGCCGTTTGTAGCCATTAATTGCAGCGCCTTTAGTAAAGAACTTTTAGAAAGCGAATTGTTTGGTCATAAAGCCGGCGCATTTACCGGCGCGGTAAAAGATAAGAAGGGCTTATTTGAAGAAGCTAACGGCGGGACTATATTTTTGGACGAAATTGGCGAACTGGACCACGACCTGCAGGCCAAATTGCTGCGCGTGCTCGAATCGCAGCAGTTTATAAAGATTGGCGATACCAAAACAACAAAAGTAAGCGTACGCATACTGGCCGCCACCAACCGTAATTTGCAGGATGAAGTGGCCCAGGATCATTTCCGCTCCGACCTGTTTTACCGTTTGTCGGTTTTCCAGGTTACCCTGCCTGCGTTGCGCGAAAGGAAGAAAGACATTGGCTTGCTGGCTAAAATGTTCGTACACCATTTTGCTACCAAGGTAAATGCTCATATTACCGGCTTTACGCCCGAGTTTTTGGAAAAACTGGAAGCCTACGACTGGCCGGGCAATGTGCGCGAGCTAAAGAATATTATTGAGCGGGCAGTTATCCTTTGCGATAGCAACGAGCTTGATGCTTCGCTGCTGCCCTATGAATTTGATACATCATCGTCTACAAAAACATCGGGCAACCTTTCGGCGTTTGACCTGGCATCGGTTGAAAAACTCCACATCCAGCGTGTGCTGAACCATACTGCCGGTAACCGTGCCGAGGCTGCACGGTTGTTAAATATTGGTGTTGCTACCTTGTACCGCAAACTGAAGGAATACGGCCTGGAGTAAGCTATCCATCAAAATAAAAAAGGGAATCTATTTCTTCTGCGATGCCTCGATCACAGGCCGCGGATCAAACAGCACACGGATGGTATCGATCTTACCGTTAACCAAATGATACCAGCCGCAACTGAAGGCGGTAACACCACCCATATCAATATCATAAAACAGGCAAACATCGCCATCATCGGCAAATACCTTTTTTACTGCGTATTTGAACTTCATTTTGGCCATATCATTAAAATAGTTATCCGCACCATCACGGCTGCCCATAACGCCTATAAATTTCATATCATCATTAACAAAACCGCGCGCGGTTTCAAAGTCTTCGGCATTCACAGCCTGTATAAATGAGAGTAACATATCTCCCGTTTCAGTCATAACATGGTTATCTGTTTTCATAGATGCTGGCCTTTTGATTTAACGATTCGTCAATATTATTAACCGATAAATCACAGCATGGTTTTGAAAATATAATGATGAACAATAGCACGCGGGTAATCCTGATAACCTAAATTAGATGATCCTTAAAATTTGATTAAGGAATATTGTTATATTTTTGTGAAATAATACCCTATATAAGTGTGATGTTCTGATTGTATACTCAATCATTCTGATAAATAACCTTAGCCACAAGCAATATATGAAAGTTAGATTCTTGATATTATTTACAGCAGGCCTAATGCCGCTAATGTCATCTTGTAACAAAAGCAACAGTTTTGTGAAGAAAAAAAATGACACTACCACTGATGTTTACATTACAGGTAGTATTGGTGACAAAGCAGTATACTGGAAGAATGGTAAAATTAATTACCTGGATGATAACGGTGCTGCATATACAATTCCCACCTCCCTTTTTGTGTCTGATAATGATGACGTATATGTTTCGGGTGTAGATCATGTGCAAGCAGCAGGAAATCCTAGTCGGTGTATTTACTGGAAGAATGGCCAGATCAACTATTTAACATCTACGCAGCAAATTCTACAAGCAAACGCATATTCTGTGTTCGTTTCAGGCAATGATGTTTACGTAGCCAGGTATCAAATTATCAATGGCGAAAGTTATGCTACGTATTGGAAAAATGGTACAGCTAATGTTATTGGCCCGGTAGCCAGTTCAGCAAGTTCTGTTTTTGTCTCAGGCTCCGATGTTTACCTGGGGGGTGGTGTAAGGCAACTACATGTCCCGAACGCAACTTACTGGAAAAATGGTTCGCCGGTAAGCTTAACCACGGGTACCAACGAGGGCGAAGTCGCCTCTATAATTGTGTCGAACGGCCACATATATGCTGTAGGTAACGCCACTTTTAGCGACGGGCCGCACGCAGTATACTGGAAGGATGATACCATGGTTGAACTAACCAATTCTTCCTATAACTCCGAAGCTGAATCAATCTATATATCAGGCAATGATGTTTATATAACGGGTTACCAGACTGTAAATGGTGTAAGTACAGCAACTTACTGGAAAAATAATGTTCCGGTTACGCTGTCAACAAATGAATCATCATCATCATCTATTTGCGTTTCAGGTAACGATGTATATGTGGCCGGCCAGGACAAAGTAGATACCGGGTTCGTAGCAGCCTATTGGAAAAACGGCAAGGTTAGTCATTTACCTGATAATGCCGATATAGCGTCTTCCATTTTTGTAAAAAGCAAGACAAGCACACCATAACTTTTAACACACAGTCATAAGGTAAGCAAAGCTGAGCTATTGGCCGCGAGTGCTAAAAAAATTAAATGTAAACTGCTTATTATGAAGTAGTTATACAACTAGTGCCCCTACATACTTACAGTCTGGTTATTCTTATTGATTAATTGCCTCATGGTTTGGCTGGTGATAAACATTTTGCGGGAGGTAAGCCAATATTACATTACGCGTTTATTATTTGCGATAATTTGTAACGCTTCCTTTTAGTCATTGCCGGGTACATAGGTAAATAAACAAGGTTATCCAAAAGCAATTCATTATTAGCACTACTTGATGGTGATGGAAGTTTAACCAAACTGGAAGCTTTATTGGTTGCGTCAAACCCATTTCTTCTTAAGCGATCAATTATTTTATTTGGTACTGCTACTTCAATAGGTAACACCCAGTAAGAATTATTTTTATTTAGATCGCCTATTTTTATAACTGTAGACGTGTGGTTTAATATATCAACAGCAAATCGTTTTCTTGAAACTATTGTTTCAGCAGAAAAATCTTTTAATCTTTTTTTAAGTAACCTAACATTAGGAATAGAAGGCCGGTATCTTATCTTTGTTAATATATCGTCACCGGAAAATCCCCTTGTAAAACCGGAGAGAATTTTATCGAAATCTTTTCCGGTAAATAAAATTATCCTGTAAAATAAGCCATAAATTATGGTGGATGTAAGCAACTTTACAAACATTCCTTTCCATAGTTTTTTTAAAAAGATATTTTTCTTTTGTTGAGGTAACTGTAATTCCAGTTGGCGCATTTTGTTTAGCATAGAAGGATCCCTTACCTTAATCAGAGCTCCACTTAAAGAGGTGTTTGTTTTAATAAATCCAAAACTAAACATAGCTACATCGGACATCGGATTACCATTATAGTAATTACCTGCATACGCTTGAGCGCAATCTTCAATTACAAATAATTTATTTTTCCTGGAGATAGATAGTATTTCGTCTATTTCCATTATCCCGCCAAAAAGATGAGTGATTAAGATTGCCCTGGTATTTGGTGTTATAGCACCTTCAATTTGCCCCGGATCAACATTCAATGTATGCTTATCAACAATTAATGGAACCGGGATCAATTGGTGCGAAGTGATAATATTAAACATATCCGGAATGTTAATATCGGTTACTAATATTTCGCTACCAGCGGGAAAATTCAGCGTACTCAATAACAGATCAAATCCGGTCCTTACCGACAAACAAATGAGCTTTTCGTCATCACCGGTAATATTCTCTTTCTTTTTGAATAAATCGGAGAAACAATAATATAGGCCCGCAAAAATTGCAGTATAGGTTATGTCTATCTTCCCTCTTGGAATCATAAAAACCTAATTTACAGGTTAACCTAAAATATAGCCTCAGCTATCCTTTTCGTAGGCCCGGCATTACTCATGGTATAAAAATGAAGTACCGGTACACCGAATTTAATTAGCTCCCTGCACTGGTTTATCATCCATTCAATACCCACATCTTTTACGTCCTTTTCAGTTTTGCAGGCAGTTATGGCATCGGTCAAATCATCAGGCATATCGATATGAAATGTTTTCGACAAGTTAACCAATTGCTTTGAGCCGGTTATGGGTTTAAGTCCGGGTATAATAGGCACATCAATACCATTGGCGCGGCAGGTATTCACAAAATCAAAATACTTTTGGTTATCGAAGAACATTTGGGTAACAATGAATTTCGCACCCATATCAACCTTTTGCTTCAGATACTTGAAGTCAGATTTCATATTCGGCGCCTCAAAATGTTTTTCGGGATAACCCGCAATACCTATGCAGAAATCAGTTTTTAAGCTCGAATCGCTGTGCTCATGCAGGTAGATGCCGTTATTCATGTTCACCACTTGTTGCAGCAGGTCGGTAGCATAGCAATGACCATTGGGCGTAGGTACAAATGAAGCATCACCACGACGTGCATCGCCACGCAGAACCAGCACATTCTCAATGCCCAAAAATTGCAGGTCTACGAGGCCGTTCTCTGTCTCATCCTTGGTGAAACCACCGCATAGCAGGTGTGGCACGGTATCAACCTTATACTTATTCATAATAGCCGCGCAAATGGCAATAGTGCCCGGGCGCTTACGATAGCTTAGTTTCTCCAGCAGGCCATTATCATGCTCCTTATAAATAAAGTCCTCGCGCAATGATGTTACATCAATAAACGGCGGTTTAAACTCCATTAAAGGGTCAATAGCATCGTAGATGCCTTGTATGCTTTGGCCTTTTAATGGTGGGATAAGTTCAAAGGAGAATAGTGTTTTCCCTGCAGCTTTATCAATATGTTCCGTTATTTTCATGATGTGGTATCAATTACCTTTATAATTTTTTATTTCTTCTCAGCGCGTCATTGCGAGGTACGAAGCAACCCCAATATGCATCCCGACTACCTGTCCTGTGAGATTGCTTCGTACCTCGCAATGACGTATTGGGTTAGGTTGCTCATTTTAATAATTCAAATTCGGGCCAAGCCACCGCTCAACAGTTTCTATTGACATATTCTTCCGCACCGCATAATCCTCTACCTGGTCTTTACTTATCTTACCCAACCCAAAATACCTGGATTGCGGGTGCGCGAAGTAAAACCCGCTTACCGATGCGGCCGGTGTCATAGCCAGGCTTTCGGTTAGGTGCATGTGTGCATTATCCTCAGCCTTTAGTAGTTCGAATAAAGTGATCTTTTCCGTATGATCCGGGCAAGCGGGATAACCCGGTGCCGGGCGTATACCCTGGTATTCTTCTTTTATCAGTTCGACCGTATCCAAGGCTTCTGTTTTGGCGTAGCCCCAGTAATCCTTGCGCACCAGTTCGTGCATTTTTTCGGCAAAGGCCTCGGCAAGGCGATCAGCAAGCGCTTTGGCCATAATGCTGTTATAATCGTCGTGATCTTTTTCAAACTCGGCAACTAATTCATCACAACCTATACCCGCAGTAACCGCGAAACCGCCCCAATAATCGGCTATGCCGCTATCCTTTGGTGCGATAAAATCTGATAAGGCATAATACGGCTCACCCTTAACTTTCTCCACCTGCTGGCGAAGCGTATAAATGGTTTCTAAAACCTGTGTGCGCGATTCATCGGTATATAACTCAATATCATCGCCCACACTGTTAGCGGGCCAAAAACCTATCACGGCGTTGGCTTGAAGCAGCTTTTCGTCCACTATCTTTTTCAATAATGCCTGGGCATCATCATACAATTTCTTCGCTTCAACACCTACAAATTTATCGTCAAATATTTTCGGGAAACTGCCGCGCAATTCCCACGTATGGAAAAAGGGTGTCCAGTCGATATATGGCACCAGTTCATCCAGCGGGAATGCCTCAAAAACCTTGGTACCGGTAAAGTTTGGCTTAGGTGGCATCATGCCATTAAGGTTGATCTGGAACCTTGACTCGCGCGCGTTATCAATGCTCACAAAACGTTTGTCCGATTTTTTATTCAGGTGCGCCTCGCGGGCCTTTTCGTACTCGTCTTTTATACCTTTTATATATTCGTCGCGCCCGGTTTCACTCATCAAATTACTGCAAACCGTCACACTGCGCGATGCATCCAAAACATGAATTGCCGGCCCGGAATAATTTGGCGCGACTTTAACAGCGGCATGTATACGAGATGTTGTAGCCCCGCCAATAATAAGCGGAATAGTAAAGTTCTGGCGTTCCATCTCTTTAGCGAAATGTACCATCTCATCAAGCGAGGGCGTTATCAAACCACTTAAACCGATAATATCCACTTCCTGTTTTATGGCTTCATCAATTATGCGTTGTGCGGGCACCATTACCCCAAGGTCTATCACCTCAAAGTTATTACAGGCTAATACCACACCTACAATGTTTTTACCAATGTCGTGCACATCGCCCTTTACCGTCGCCATTAAAATCTTACCGGCATTGGCGCGGGCATCGGCAGCAGTATCTTCACCCGATGCCAGTACACGCTGTTTTTCCAGTTCGATGAATGGTAACAGGTACGCAACCGCCTTTTTCATTACACGGGCCGATTTTACCACCTGTGGCAAAAACATTTTACCCGAACCAAACAGATCGCCAACTATGTTCATGCCATCCATCAGCGGGCCCTCGATCACTTCCAGCGGCTTGGGATATTTTTGGCGCGCCTCTTCCACATCAGCATCCAAATATTCAATAATACCCTTAACCAGCGAATGTGATAAGCGTTCTTCAACAGTCCCCTTGCGCCATTCTTCATCGCGCACTATTTCTTTCCCTTTGGATTTGATGGTATCGGCAAATTCAACCAGTCGTTCGGTAGCATCGGGACGGCGGTTTAATAATACATCCTCTACCAGTTCCAACAGGTCTTTGGGTATCTCCTGGTACACTTCAAGCATCCCGGCGTTAACAATACCCATATCCATACCGGCCTTTATGGCATGATAAAGGAAGGCCGAGTGCATAGCCTCGCGCACGGTATTATTGCCCCTGAACGAGAACGAAATATTACTTACCCCGCCGCTAACCTTGGCATAGGGCAGGTTCTGTTTTATCCAGCGGGTAGCTTCAATAAAATCTACCGCATAGTTGTTATGTTCTTCAAGCCCGGTAGCTACAGTTAAAATATTCGGGTCGAAAATAATATCTTGTGGCGGAAACCCCACTTCGTTAACCAATATATTATATGAACGCTGGCAGATCTCTATCCTTCGCGCTAACGAATCCGCCTGGCCGGTTTCATCAAAAGCCATCACCACCGTGGCGGCGCCGTAGCTTAATATTTTGCGGGCCGATTCCTTAAATTTCTCTTCACCTTCTTTCAGCGATATAGAGTTTACAATACCTTTCCCCTGCAAACATTTCAGCCCGGCTTCAATAACTGTCCATTTGGATGAATCCACCATTATCGGCAGTTTGGCAATGTCAGGTTCAGAAGCAACCAGGTTCAGGAATTTCACCATCACCGCTTCGGAGTCGATCATACCCTCGTCCATGTTAATATCTATCACCTGCGCACCGCCTTCCACCTGCTGGCGGGCAACGGTAAGCGCGGCTTCGTAATCCTCGCCCAATATCAGCTTCGAGAATTTTGGCGAACCGGTAATATTGGTACGCTCACCCACGTTCATAAACACACTTTCGGGCGTAAGCGTTACCGCTTCCAAACCGCTCAGGCGCATGTATGGCTCAATTTCTGGTTTTTTCCTTGCGGGATATTTGGCAGCTTTATCGGCAATACATTTGATGTGTTCGGGCGTAGTGCCACAACAACCACCAACAATATTCACCAACCCGGCTTTCATAAAGTCATCAACCTGGTGCGCAGTTTCGTGCGCGGTTTCGTCATACTGACCAAACTCATTAGGTAAACCAGCATTAGGGTAGGCCGATATAAATGCGTTAGCAATGGTAGAAAGTTCTTCTAAGTGTGGCCTCATTTCCTTAGCACCCAAAGCGCAATTCAACCCAACTGATAATAAATTAGCATGGCGGATAGAGTTCCAGAATGCCTCAACTGTTTGCCCTGATAAAGTACGGCCCGAAGCATCAGTAATAGTACCCGATATCATAATAGCCCCTTCACCACGGAATGGCGCATAGTCTTTTCCGGCTGCTGCGCACTCATCTTTATAACGCTGAATGGCGAATAATGCCGCTTTAGCATTCAGTGTATCAAATATGGTTTCAACTAATAACAGATCCGAGCCGCCATCAACAAGGCCTCGTACCTGGTCATAATAAGCTTCGGCCAGGTCGTCAAAAGTAACGGCACGGTAACCCGGGTCGTTCACATCGGGCGATAGGGAAGCAGTGCGGTTTGTCGGCCCAACGGCACCGGCTACAAAGCGCGGTTTGGATGGGTCTTTTTTAGTGTATTCATCAGCAACCTCGCGGGCAATCCGCGCGCCTTCGTAGCTTAGTTCATAAGCAAGTTCCTGCAAATGATAATCGGCAAGCGAGATAACCTGTGTGCTAAAAGTATTGGTTTCGATAATATCGGCCCCCGCATCCAAATATTCGGCATGGATAGCCCGTATCACATCCGGGCGGGTGATATTCAGCAGGTCGTTATTTCCCTGCAGGTCGGAAGCATGGTCACGAAAACGCTCGCCACGGAAATCGGCCTCGGTCAATTGATACCGCTGTATCATGGTACCCATTGCCCCGTCAATTACCAGGATGCGTTTTTCTAATTCTTTTCTAATATCCATTTGGAACAGTATCAAGTAGTTAGTATCAAGTATCAAGTACTAAAAATTAGTGCCTGATATAGTTAAAATCAAATGAAACAACCGAAGCTATCTTGTTACTTGATACTAACTACTTGATACTAAAAATACGCTTATGTCGAAAAGTCGGGTGTTTATCTGACTTTCGCTTATCTGTCTTACCCCTTTTGAACGGGTTAAGTAGAATGTAGCACCTTGTGAAGCACAGGTTGCTAAGACATCGCAGGGTCTAATCCCTCCGTCTTTCTCTATAAGCAGTGCAAATGTGCGCAATATTGTTGTAATATGCAATAGCGCATCTTATCCTCATATAACCCTTGTGTCATTTCGAACGATAGTGAGAAATCTTATACGACATATAACGTGATGCGAGGTGTACAAGATTTTTCGCTATCGCTCAAGAGATAGTTTCTCCTCGTACCTCGTCGAAATGACAGTTTGGAAACAAAAAAAGCCGCCTTTTTTTGAGGCAGCTTTTTTAATAATTTGATTAACGATTATCTTCTTCTGCCGAATAAACGCATCATCGACATAAACAAGTTGATGAATGTAGTATATAGTACAAACGCGCCTATTATAACCAATTTCTTTGATTCGGCACTGCCATATTCAATACCGGCACCTATTCTTTTCAGCATTTGTATGTAATATGCGGTAAGGCCGATAAGCACTGCTACAAAAACGAAACTTAGGATATACTCAAACTGGCTGCTGCCGATAAAGAAATTTACAAGGCCTGCAACAAAAGCACCCATAAATATCATCCATAGGATCGAACCCATTTTAGTAAGATCGCTTTTGGTAGTATACCCTGCAACCGCCATTATACCAAACAATAATGCAGATGTTAAGAACATGCTGAATATTGAGGTACCTGTATAAATAAGGCCTAAAACACTCAAGCTTACTCCTATTGTTGCTGCATAAGCCATAAATAATACGACCATAACCGGATATGATACCCTGGTGTAACCAAAATTAGCCACCAATGAAAACACTACCGGTGCAAATATTGCCACATAACCTAAGCCTGTAAATCCACCCCTAACAGGGTCAATAATCAAGCTCATCAAGCTTGGGGTAAGAAAAAATTCAAATGCTACAAATGCCGAAACGCCTAATGCCACAAACATCCATGTAAAAACTTTAGCTAAGTACTTACGCGATGATGTTGCACTGTCGTCTAATTGTATTACGCTATCATAAGTGTAATTGGGGTTATTACTTTCCATTTTTTATTAAAATTTATTTTTTTCGTTTTTAGTTATACAAATTTATGATTTGATATGTTACAATCATAACGCATCATTTGATATAAACTTATATCAATAGTTTAATATCAAATCCTGTACCGATGCTTAATTCAGCCTTTTTGTCAGTTGTTCTTCAACTTTTTTAAATACCTGCAAAGGTTTTAGCGCGCGCCAGTTCACATCATCAAGCTCGCCGCCAAAGTTTATGTAATAATCGATGTTGTTCCGTTTAAACTCATCTATCACATGTTCCCTGAAATTTATACCGGCAATCCATCCGTCATCAATATCCTGGAACCACTCTTCGTAATAGCAATCATCCGTAGCATGAAAGTTGAGCACATTTTCGCCTATCAATATAAAATAGCTAATGCCCTGGTCAACCATCAGGTCTAACAGTTCGCGCTTCATCAGCATGATGTCGTTGTTAATGGCATCGTTCCATTCACCTATCAGCTCAATAATGGTATAGCTACGCTCATAATCAACAAACAGCACCTTAAGGTATAAAGTATTCGAGCCAAACGAGTCCCATTGCGGGTGCAGCAAATAGTTGTATACCTGCTTATCAAACTCAAACTCGTTATACTGCGTGGCATAAAAAGGCGAAAACTCGTCTTCCGATGCTACGTAGTCATCCCTCCAGCGGTAATATGGTTCTATTTCGTGCATTATTTCAATTTGCAAATGTGCAGATATGCAAATGTGCGGATTATTCTAATATGCTAAATAAATAAATGGTTAATTCCATCATCTGCACATCCGCAAATATGCATATCTGCACATCAAGTTATTTGTTATTATACGCCTCTACAGCCTTTCTAACGCTGCCTTCCTGTTTTAATAAAGTAGCGGCGGTTTGTTCGTCCAAACCGGTTTCGTTCATTACCATACGGGTGCCCCGGGCAATCAGTTTGTTGTTGCTCAATTGCATATCAACCATTTTATTGCCTTTTACGCGGCCCAATTGTATCATCGTGGCCGTACTTAACATATTCAACACCAGCTTTTGCGCGGTACCGGCCTTCATGCGCGTCGACCCGGTTAAAAATTCAGGGCCGGTGATCACTTCAACCGGGTATTTA
>Ga0207142_1047_pt1 | contig 22974 bp, 18 predicted proteins | sample Alteio_BWMinHeat_2_FD_153561 | JGI IMG/M metagenome (GOLD analysis project Ga0207142, IMG submission 153561) | Enriched cells from forest soil in Barre Woods Harvard Forest LTER site, Petersham, Massachusetts, United States -... | ecosystem: Environmental > Terrestrial > Soil > Temperate forest >... | reverse complement strand
TTAACTGCGGAACCGGAGAGGATGCTTTATTTTTCGCCCAAAACGGCTTTAAAGTTCATGGCACCGATGTGGCAAGCGGCATGTTGCAGCAATTCGAGCAGAAAACAGCCGCTCACCGCGATTCGGTTAGTTTTGAGCAGTGTTCGTATACTGAATTAGCTTCGCTACAAAATAGAGGGCCTTACGATATGATATTTTCCAACTTTGGCGGGCTTAATTGTACCGGGGAGTTGGATAAGGTACTGGCTTCATTTGATGGTCTTTTAAAACCTGGAGGTACGGTTACATTGGTTATCATTTCTAAATTTTGCCTTTGGGAAACATTGCTGGTGTTTAAGGGGAAATTTAAGACGGCGTTTCGCAGGTTCTTTAGCAGCAAGGGGCGTAAGGCGCGTGTAGAGGGCGAATATTTCAAATGCTGGTATTATAACCCGGGCTATGTGATTGATAAACTGGGGCCGGGATTTGAGCTTGCAGGGCTTGAGGGATTGTGTACTATTGTGCCGCCATCATACATCGAAAATTTTGCTGAAAAAGATCCGTTGCTTTATCGCTTTTTGGTGAGGCAGGAGGATCGGCTGAAAAGTAGGTGGCCGTGGAAACTCATTGGGGATTATTATATTATTTCGATGAGGAAACTCTGATTTGATGATTTGGTGATTTGAAAATTGATGTGCAGATGTGCGAATATGCATATGTGCAGATTGTTTGAAATTTGTTAATCAAGAGTAATCAGATTCACTCCTGAAGATTTTAAAAGAAACTTTAATATTTCAAAGAACTGATTTTTGCGCATCGCTGCGGTATATTCAAATTTCGGTAATTGGGTTGGGGAAAATGGTGACATTGTTTTGTCAGTAAGGACTAACTAACTGATAATAAGCATGATTATTTTGGTTGTCTGTGAGAACACAGGCAACAGAACAACATAATAAAGGCCTGCAAAGTTTTACCTCCGCAAGCCTAATTATAACACAAACAACAATTCATTAAAGTTTAATTTGCCAGGCTGTGATGGTTCTCTTTTATCACAGTGGCTACCCGCAGCCGGTATTTGTTCATCAGTTTATTCTGAAAGTCCTCCGGGTCGGGTTTGGCAAAGTGTTTGCCGGTTTCCATAGCCATTACCTGGCCTTTTATATTACGTTTTTTTGAGGCTGTTTTTTTATCCCAGCGGCCTGATGTTACCTGCCATAGGCGGTCATCGAGCCAGTCGCCAAGCTTATTGTTCAGCATATTTTCCATACCAACCTTAAGCCATGTTTTTGGCTCGGGCTTGGCCCTTGATATGCGCATCACGTTATTTGGTAAAAACAGGCGGCTCCATGCATTGGCGGCAAAAAAATCGACAAACTGCACATCGCCCTGCAAGGGTATAAGGGTTACCACTTCGGTGGCGGTGTATATGTTTTTTTCAGGTATTTCCAGGTTTTGCTCGTCGATATAATAATTCATGCAAAAATAATGCTGCCTGTTAAACAGGTAGGTAAGCTTTTTAAAGGCGTGCATAAATGTACGTGCTACCCACAACCGGTTTTTTGCAGTAATAATGAATAGGTCGATGTCGGCCGTTTCATCAGCAAAGTTTTTGGACAGCGAACCCGATATGCCTATGCCACGCACATACGGGAACCTGGCCAGCAGGCTGCACACTTTGCGGGCGGTTACCATTAGTTCGGCAGCGTGCTTGTTTCCTTTGTTGCGGCGCTCAATTAAGTAGTGGTCATTCCGCAGGCTATAAAACTTCTCGAAGCGGTAAATGTGCTGTTCGTTAACCAGCCTGTTCAATGCGTAGTTAAAGCCGTTTATATCACATTTAACAGGCAGGAACAAATAAATTTCTCCCCTGTTTAAAGGATAGCTGAACAGATCGAAGTAAGCCAGCGTAGATAAGATATTTTCCTCTATTTCAGACAATGTATTGCTATTTAATAATGTCTTTATCAATGTGGGAGCTTTATAATGATTAACTATAAATATGACGGGGCTACCACTTAATTGGTTGCCATTGTTTTTAAATTATTTTGTGCCGATAGATTGTTTTTTCTGCGGGTATGAAAACAGGAAGAAAGTAAAGAAAAACCCGTAAAAAAATACGCCCTTATCCATATCTAAAATATTTTCAGACAACGACACAATGGCTACCAGCAGCATAAAGCTGATGAATAAAACATCCTTGTGCTGCAGCGCTATTTTAAAGCCATAGGCTAATACAAACAAATAAACGACCAGGCCCCATATACCCGATTTAAGCAGGAAACTAAGATATTCGTTATGCGCATTTAGCTTTTCGGTATAGGAATCATATAGTTTATGGCTGAAGAATTGATCGCCTAAAAGTGTTATCTCCGAGCCGGAACCGTGGCCAATAACGGGCGATGATTTGATGATGGATGAGATCACTTCCCATCGTGCCAGCCGTGGCTCCGAATTTTGACCGGGTTTTAATGGCGACAGATCAGTCTGCATATCATTTATATACTTGGCCTTAAAGGTGGCATTACTAAATATCACCCCTAAAATAATTACCGTAGTCGCAACCACCACACCAACAAAACGCAATCGCTTTTTCCATGTGGGCAGGCAATAAGGGAACGCTAACGCGAAAATGAAAAACAGGGTTATCAATATTGATTTTGATCCTAATTGAACCAAACCGGCCAACAATATGAGACAGCAGATAGCGTAAATTATTTTTAATGCCGGTGAGGTTTTATAATTGAGCAAATAATACAGCATAAATACCAGCGCTATAACCAATTGCAGGGAGAAGAATGTTGCGTGTATGGCAATAGGCTGGGAAAAATTATGACTGGTAAACGCCGGAGCAAATATTGAATTTAGTGGAATTTTATAGAATTCTATGGTAAAATAGGCATTGATATATAAATAAATAACCGTTAAGGTACAGCCAATGGTAAATATGAACAGCAGCAAAGGGCGGTATTTTTTTATATCGAGCGAATTGAAGCAAAAGATAAGCGGTAAGATAAATATGATAACTTCCCGGCCCCATTCGGCGAAGGCCTGCTGCGGGTATTGGGTGTAGATGGTAGCTATTACGGTGACAAAAAAAACAGCCTGTACAGCTAAAACCCTTGCCGTGAATACCGGCTTTATATTTCCTTTTTTTAGCTGGATGATGGTATGGACGCAAAGACTGATGAGTATTACATGACTGTAAAACAAGTCGAATGGCAGGCTCAATAGCAGGAGCGCAATATGAAAGAAGCTTATTTTATTGGCAAGGCTATCGCTGCCGGGTAATAACTCTTTCATAGTTTAAATTATCGTAACACTCCAGTATAAACGATTCGTATTCCTCAATCACTTTTTCCCAGCTGAACTGGTATTGTATTTTTTGCAGGTTGTTACGTACCATCAGTCTTTCTGTATCCTTACGCTGCACGTTCTCCACCAGTTGCTGTACGCCGTTTGCATTTGAAAAATAAAAAGCATCGGCATTCAGCACCGATTTATTAAAGGGGTTATCGTGCGCAGCTATTAATGCTTCGCTGGCCATGGCTTCCAATAACGACGGGTTTGTACCCCCTACGCTATGCCCATGGAAATACAGGTACGAGTTATTTTGCAGCGCCCGTACTTTGGCGTTATCGAAAATAGCGCCTTTAAATTGTATGCGCTCGTCGTTTTTAAAGCGGTGAGTGATGAATTTACCAAAGCGGTTTCCGGTATCGCCCAACACTTTAAACTTGCGCGGCGAATTGCTGTTGTTAAAGCCCTCCAGTATGGCTTCGATATTGTTTTCAGGCTCCATGCGCGCCATCAGCAAAAAGTAATCCTCGTTCAAAGCTTGTTTTACATCCATTTGCTCACGCTCTATTTCGGTAAGCATATCGGCGCCATAAGGGATATACTGGCTGTTGATGGCATACTTCTCGGCCAGGTATGAGCGGATGACCATTGAATCAGAAATATAATAGTTACTGTGCTTAACCGCCAGTTTTTCGGCATAGCGCAAAAACTGTTGCACCGGTTTGGAGTATTTGGTACGCTTCCACTCCAGCCCGTCCATATTGGTAATGATGGTACTATTTTTAGGGTACAGCCTGCCCCAAACCGAGCTGCTGGTGTAGCCCATTATCAGCACTACATCAAAATTGCGTTTACGGGCATCGCGTATGCAGTTCATATCATAAATAAACTGCCCGGCGGCGCCTATTAAATATTCAGGGTCGTAACAATGCTGTATGTTGACGCCGTTCCAGGTATCAGCGGTGTATGGGTGATTATGCGAGTTATAAACCGTTACCGAGTGCCCGCGCTCAACCAATCCGGCTGACACATATTCAGAAATATGCTCAAATCCACCGTAATGGTTTGGTATCCCTCTTGTTCCTAATATGCCAATGCGTAGTTTCATGATGCTATTGCTGTTTGGTATGCTTTATATGTTTGTTGTGCGGCCTGTTGCCAGGTATATTTTTGCAGAATGCGTTGCTGCAGGTCATTATTAACGGGCGCGGCGGCGGCCTGTTCAACCGCGGCCAGGATGCTTTGCGGCGATGTGGGATCGCAATAAAAGGCATCATCGCCAAAATATTCGTGTACGTCGCCCCTGTCGCTAACCACAATATTGCAGCCCATCAGTGCCGCTTCTATTGAGCTTAAGCCCGTAGTCTCGAACCAACTGGGCAGGATATGCACTTTGGCCCGGTTGTAATACTCAACCAGTTCAGCTTGCGGCAGATGATCAATAAACGTGATGTTCCCGGCAGCTATACGGCGGCATTGACGGTAATAGTCGGCCTGGTTAGGTGCATGATTACCGATGATAAATAGTTTGAAACGGGTGTTATTTAACGCGCGGATAAGCATCAGCTGATTTTTTATACCTTCTACTCTTGCAGCGCATAGCACCATATTTTCATCCTTTTGGGATTTATCTGTATTGCTGAACATTTGCTGGTCGGTACCGTTAGGAACAACCATATACCTGATGTTGCCGGGATAATGTTCTATCAAACGCCTGTATTCCGATTCGGAATTAGGCAGGATGACCGAAGCACGTTTCAATATCTCTTTAATACTATTGCGCTGCCCTTTCCAGGCGTATGATATGCTGGCCAGTTTATCACCGCCGATGATGCAGCGGGCCATTGTTTTGATATACTCTATACCATCCGCAGAAAAAAAGCTCAGCAACCGGCCGACCGCGCCTTTACGCTGGTGCTTATCATACTCGGTATAATCGCAAAATATGGTCGAAACCACGTAGGGCTTATGGGCCTTGCGGCTATGGTACAATATATCGGCAGGGCGTATGAGGTTGAAGAAATGCAGCAGGTCGTAATCGGCGTAATCGATCTGTTCGTTCGACAGGCGCACATCGGCATTAATACCCATAGCGGTTAAATGCCGGGCTGTTTGCAGCGTTTGCACGGTATCGCCACCGCGAACTGTGAATAATGTCGACCGTGTAATTAGCGCTACTTTCATCCCCGTGTTAATTGATTTACCGATGTGTGCAACCATGTTATCAGCCTTTCGGGCAGGTAGCTTAATGTATAAAGCAGGTAATTATCAAGCCTTAGCGGATGTATGCTGATGGCCTTTGCCATGTGCGTACGCGCTTTTTTCGGCTGGTAATTATTCAGCAGGAATTTTTTGCCGCACAGCGCGTAATACGACCCATGTTTTATGCGGTGCGAATATTGTTCGCGGCCAATTTGCTGCAACCGTTCACTGTCGCGCTGGGTAATACTGCGCTTTTTTAGCGCGTTATATTTAATATGGAGGAACTTGCGCGGCCGCCATTTTTCATCAATAGTTACCGATTCGGGGTTCAGCCTAACTTTTATCAATGCCTCGGGCAGGTTGCAGGCTTTTTGATCCTTTAATATCTGCACCCATAAAAAATGATCTTCGAAAGTGTAGGCCCATTCATTATACCCGCCATTATCAACCACCATATCCCTTTTATACAACACCGTTGAGTGGATAAACGGGCATACCGAGTATTTGAGATGCTGCAACTGGCTGTCGCTGAAAGCAGCAGGCTCCTGGGTGAAAAGATGGTGCCCTTCTACATCCATATAATCAGCTGCCGAGCCAACTACCTGGTACTCGGGGTGGCGCTGCATAAAATCATACTGCACCTGCAAACGGTTGGGGTAGCATACATCATCGGCATCAAAACGAGCTATATAATCAGCACGTGCATATTCCAGGCCGGTATTTAAAGCAGCCGCCACGCCAAGATTATCCTGGCTGATGACTACTATACGTTCATCATTAAAGCTGTTGATCACCTCCATCGTTTGGTCGGTTGAGCCATCGTTTACAATGAGCAGTTCAAAATCAGTAAACGACTGCGCCAGTACCGATGCAATAGCCTCATGTATATAATTGCCGGCATTGTAGGCAGGCATTAGAACTGTTATTGTGGGATTATTGATGCTCATACTATTTGCGGGATCTTATAAGGCTGCCCTCTTTTATATTAAGAAAGAGCAGCAGTTCGAAAAATGGGACAATGGATAACTGCTCGAACCAGTAATCGACAAAAAATACCGCCGCCAATAAAAACAGGAGCGGGATACCGTAAGTGAGCAGTTGATATTGCGAGGCAAAAAAGCCAAAATAATATATAAACAAAGCCAGTAAGCCAAGTACACCGTATTCGGCCGTAACCTGGTCATAAACCGAGAACGGGCTGTTGGTTAATGAATGAAAACCCGCGCGTTTGCTAAAAAAATTAAGATAGATATCCAGATGGGTTGCCATAAACGCCGGGTTTATGTAAACATATTTTGCCGGGTAACCACCCGATACACCCAAACCTGTTGCCTTAAAGGCCAGCTTTGATGAGAAGTTGCCCATGCCCGTGCCCAATGCTATTGTGGCCGGGTGGGCGCAGAAATAATCAAATGTTTGCAGCATCCCTAAAACTTTGCCGGGTGCTTTGGGCGCATAAATATCCTCCCCTGAAATTGGCAGAGCGGTTTTATGTGTGTTGATGAAATTGACAAGCGGCACCTGCTCGGGTGGCGTTGCTGTACTGCTTTGGTATGGAGCCGAGTTAATATCGGCCACAGGCAAAGCAATACGGCCCGCACCAACAATTATCAATGGCTTGCTGCCTTTTATAACCGCAACTTTGCGGGTACGGGCCAGAATAGCGCCAACACTATCGAGATATAGACGGGCCATGTTCTGTTTTTGCTGTTCGGGGGTTAACACCTGCTTGGGTGGTGTTATTTGTGGCGATGTATTGGCCGTTTGTATGGGCTTGTTCTCCTTAAAAAAACTGTACTTAAACGTTTGCAATACATACTCATTATTTTGCGGCGATATTTTAACCATAAATACCACCAGCAGCAGCAGGCAGGCTACGATAAGGCTTTTTTGGTCGCGTGTGCTTTTGAAAATGAACAGCACCAGTAGTATAAGCAGCAATACAATGTTTACAAAATTGCTACAGGTAAGCAGTAACGTACCCATGCACATAAGCAGTAACAGCGGTTTCTTTTTATCGAGAAAATAAACAACACCGATGGCATTTAATATGGCGTTGGTGTTCGAGGTATCGAAGGTGATGCCTTTGATATAATCGCCGGTACCGATGAAATATTTTTGGTATTCACCCTGGTAAGTATAGGGGTTGATGTTGTGTATCTGAAGAATAATAGCCAGCAGGTTAAATAAGGAGAAGGCAGCATTAATGATAAAAAATACGACGATGGTACGGTGAATAACTTCAACCGTATTACGTTCCACAACTAATTTAATTTGATGGATGGCCAGTATGCACAGCACCCAAAAACCTATGCCGGTTAACCATACCAACAGGTAGTTGGTGTTTTCAGCATGCAGGTTTAATAGCCCGTTTACAACTGCTATAATTATGGCTATGGGATAAAAAAGCGGCAGCCTTGAATTTTTAAGCCTGAACCCCATTTTAAAATCGAATTGCAGGATATAGATAAGCACTATAGCCGGAATTTTAATAGCCAACTTTACGTTTAAAAAAAGCAGTAAAAAAACAAGCAGTTTCCAGTCTATATCCTTACGCAGTTTTTCCCAATAATAAGTGCCTGTTTTGCCCAGCATTTATGTGACGTATTTTTATAGAGAGTACGCTCCAAAAAATACAATGGTTGCCTTGAGGATACTTATAAAGGGATATTTAGGTTCTTGGCCATTTTGGTGGTGATAGACCTAAGTTGCCTATTAACAGGGTTTAAAAAAATGATCAATAAGTAAGCGGCGACTTGCTGGTATGCCGCATGCGTACAACACGGATCTGATCTTTTATTATATGGTAGGAAATACGGTAATGATGCTTTTCAAAAGCCCGCCAGGTACCGTCGTTATCTTTCTTAAATTTGTCTAAGGGGTGTTTTTCAGGATTTTCCGGCAATTCAATGGTCAGATCGATCAATGTATCCCTAACCATTTGTGCATTTTGTAACGATTCCAAAGCTATATACTCAAAGGCTTTTTTTAATTCAGCTTTGGCGTTATTACTCCATACTACTACCATTTATTTGCTTCGGCTTTCAAATCCGTAGCTGTGGTAAATTTGCCATCCTCGATTTCAGCATCTCCTTTTTCAAGGTCCTTGTTATATTGAGCAACGGTCTGTGGTTTTTCTGTTGTCTGAAACCCAATCTGCATCAACTTCAGCGAATTAATTAACCACTCCCGTTTAGAAGGGTCTTTAATCTTATCAAAATCAATTATAAGTTCCATAAAATCATACTTTGTTGTACGAATTTACAAAAAACATTCGGCAAACAAAAAAGTAGTACTGTATCACCAAACTCAACCTTATGCATGGAATATGCTTTTTATCTGTCTGCCGTCGTTAAAGCGGAGTTGCCTGGTAAAGAACAACAGGAAAATATAGCAGGCAATGGCTGCCCCTATTTTGAACAGGATATTAAGCGGGATCATTCTGCCTGCAAAACCGGCAATTAGGGCACAAAGCGTACACAGCAGGGTGTTTATGTAAACGCGTTTTAACTCAGCAACCGGGTTTTTAAACAGGTAAAAAATGGTTTGAGCCAAAGTAGCAGCGAGGAAAGCAATAGCTGCCCCAACGTTGCCATACAGTGGTATCAATATTAGGTTGGCCCCTACATTTACCGTAAGCGTGATGATAAAGGCCTTGAGTATGAGTTTAAGGTTCCCTTTGGCAAATTGTATTGTCCACAGAAAGTTGTTGAGGTATAGTAGCGGCATGCATAAGGAGAGGACGAAAACCGTTGAAATATTTACTGTGCCGTATTTGCCATGCGTTAGCCAGTTCACCACGGGTTCCCAGGTCATGTTTAGCAAAAGTGCGGTTAGTGCAGCTATAACTAATTCGCCGCGTATGAGTAGTTTAAGGGGGCCGCTATCTGCTTTATTACTAAAATGCCGGGTGAACAATGGCACCAACAAAGGCCCTATGGCCATCAATGGCAGGGTTGAAACTTCAAACACCTTGTAGGCAAAGCTGTATTCGGCGAGTTTTACATCCGAAGTCATAAATCCGATGAAGATCCAATCAAAACGACCAAGGGTGGCAGTAATGAGTACTACTCCCAACTGTGGCAGTGCCTCTTTGACGAGCGCGCGATAGCCGAAACCATCGAACCTGATGTGTACCGGGTAGTTGGTATGCCTGTAAAACAGTATGGCGTTAAATATAAATTCTATCGTATCACCGGCTACAAAAGCTATTACTGCTGTTGTTAAAGTTAGCGCGTGGCAAAGCATTAAAACCAAAAGCACAACGGCGCGCAGCGTATTTGAAATAACAGACATTTTGGCCAGCAGGTTGAATTTCTCCAGGCCGTTGGTTACCTGTTTAAAAGGCATCGAAAAAAACATCATCAACTTCCCGAATCCCATCCAAAGCACGAGGTTGTAATTGGGTGATCCATGGAATATGATATAACCCAGTAGCAATAACCCGTAAAATATAAATCCAGCCAATAGCACATGGCCGATATACAGATTGGTGACAGTGGGCACGTCATCGCCTTGCGCCACTTTTTTTACGGCTAATTGATCGATACCAAAGGATAGTACACCAAAAACTGATAACAATATGGCCAGCGCCAGGTTTATGCGGCCAAAAATCGCCTTATCCAAACCCAGCGAAAGGATATAGAAAGCTAATGCTGCAAAAAATTGATTGATGACCAACTGCAATGTATTGGCCGACAAGTTCTGGAGCAATTTTATCCTCATTAAGAAAAGCTAATATTCTACCGATAGGCTTTCTTTTGCAAAGTGTTTTTCGTTAGTGTAACCTGTTTGCTGGCTTAAAAAATGATATTTGAGCCAGGTGTGTTCGGCCATTAATTTGGCCACCATCCACCCGCGTTTGCCATCAAGTATCCCCAACAAAAAAATGTACCCCTTTACAAAATGAAATACCGGTGCAATATATAACTTAATTAGCGTTGGTTTTTTACCTTCGTTCAAATATTTGCGGGCATTAAGGCGGGCATATTGTACTATTTTGGCTTTGTACTGTCCGGCGCTTTTTACAGAGTAGTGGTGTATGTGGCCGTCGAGTTTTTGAACTACTGTGCCGGCTGGCTTGTTTAGCGTTTCGTGTACCAGGGCACCCGTCCAATGCGTGTGGATACGGTTAAACAGGCGAATATGATGGTCGCGGCCCCAACTGCCGAAGCGCACGGGTTTTTGATCATAGTAAGCCCTGAAATTTATGTCGTAAACCGTATTGATGTTTGCTATTTTAAGGTGTTTGATGGACGCGATAAGCATATCATCGGGTATTTCATCGGCATCAAGGCTAAGCACCCAATCATGACGGGCAAGCACTATGCCTTTATTTTTATTGGCGCCATAACCATCCCAATGTTCGTAATAAACGCGACAGCCTGCGGCAAGGGCTATTAATGTTGTTCCATCGGTGCTGCCATTATCTATCACGATCACATCATCGCTTATTTTTTTGGCAGCGGCAACACAACGGCCAATAGTATCGGCCTCATCTTTAGTTATAATTACAACAGAAACGGTCATTCCGGCTATTTTTTTCAACAGGCACATGCAGCATGCCTGTATTAAATAAATCGCTGTAAAAGCCGTAAAGGTTGCCTCGTGGGTGTGATTTTTTTAAATAAATCAATGCAAGCATCGCCTGATTGCGTACCTACGACACGATATTTAGTTTGATAAATTTTCTACCAACATATAACCCTATGGGGTAGTGAGTTAGGAAATTAAAAAAGTAAATAAAAAAAGGCATGATTAAAATATTTATCTTCTAATTTTATAACACTAAACAAGAATTCTTTTTATGTTTCAATTCTTTAAAAAGAAAATAAAAGCACCAAGCACTTCACAAGACCAAGAATATAAATTTACATGGTATGAGATAGGAGAAGGCAATCCTTTTAATAAGCGAATCCTTGACATTAGAAGTTTAACGCAACATGTTCTTTCTTTCACAAAGGATAAAAGTGTAGCAGAATTATTTAACAAGCAACGACAAAGCATCGGAGAAGAATTAATTGATGCGATCATACCTGCAAGTGAAATCATTGAGGTCAATCTCATTTATCCACATAATGGCTCGAAAATAGAAGGCACCGCTTATAAAGCGAGATGTATGGAGGATAAGTGGGATATTTATGGGTGGGACAATATTATTTATTTTACAAGAAGCTGGACCGGGGAGATCATATATAAGGCGTATATTAAAATAAATGATGACAATTTTTCAATTTATAAAGTTGAATATAGACCTGATGAATATATCGGTCATGACAAATCTCTCGTAACGAACAATGTTCACTTCCTTATCAAGACACTTGCCTTTGGAGAAATTTACCCCCACAAAATACCTGCTAACTTGGTAATTGATAAAGAGATAGCTTTATATTCCTTTAGTCAGTTTGGGCGTAATAGTTGGTACGCAACTTATGATAATATCATCGATACAATTAAACAAGTACAAACATAAATCAAGCACTTTCATCAATCACCAGCATGCTCCAGCCTTTGCTGCCGGCGTTGCTAAGTTCTTTCTTTTTATGATCCATCAATTTTTTTATACGGGTGCTATAGGCCCAACAGGTGCTTTGGCGTATGGCCACAATTTCGGATAATTTGTGTGATGATATTTTGCCTTTGGTTGAATACATTAAAAATATCATGTAAAAAGCCTTATTAATGGGTATGCGGGTGTTTTGCAGTATGGTATAGGCAATAACCGATTCTTCGTAACCACACTTTGAGCAACGGCGACTGTAGGGCAGGTGACCATTGCTGTAATGATCGTTATGGCAGCGGCGGCAGGTGTAGCCCTTCTCCCACTTCAGGTCGGATAAAAATTTAAAGCAGGTTTCCCTGTCGGGATATATGCGGCTGAATTCCTCAAAATCAACCTGGGTTGACATTACCCTGTCATGCGTTACCTTTTCAATATTGGTATGCAGGATAATATTATCACTCTCCAGCAATACATTTATGCGCGATATTTCTTCGGCCTGTTCCTTTAGCAGGATGTTGACCGATTTCAACTCATCGTTCTGCTCCTCAATAACCAATGATTTTTCAACCAGTTCCTTTGTACGCTCGCGCACCTGTTCTTCCAGCTGACGGTTAAGGTTATCCTTCAGTTCCTCGTTTTGCTTCATCTGGCGGATGATGCGCCTTTGGGCATAGTCCTTTTTCTTTTTCAATATCCGCACTTTTTCGCCTATGGCAAAGGATATGAACAACATCTCCATTATAAAACAAAAACTAAGGCTGTAATGCGTAAGCGGGCCAAACGGCAACCACGGTACATCAAACGCTATAAGTACTTTTAAAATAAAGCCTATAAATAAAAAACTGTACCCCACCACAAAGAACCGGGCGGGCCAATAGCCTTTATTTAATATATAATACCCTGTATAGCACGCTACCAACAAGGGTATTATTTCGATAATGCGATAGTTGAACCAGTTTTTATTTACCGTTAAGCACAGGATAAAAAATACCGTACGCAACCCTATAACCCACCATATCAGTTTATTTAATTTAGGGGCCTTTACCTTTACAAACAGCAGGCTGCGGGTAAACAGCACGCCGAAAATACTGGCAAAAAACAAGGCTATACCATAAGCGTATTGGTTCCATACCGGCGAATGCGGCCATAAGTACTGGTAGGCAATACCATCGGTACACATTTCATACAGGCCTATGCTAAGGTTATATAAAATGTAGTACAAGTATTGTGTTTGCCGTATGGCAAAAAACATCATGAGGTTATACAGGCTGAATACCAGCAGCATCCCATAAAAAATACCAAAGAAAAAATACTCGTCGAGCGCGTAATGCACAAACCAGCTTACCGAACGTAATACTACAATTACGTTTGCCGGTTGATGCGACCTTATTCGAATGTAATAAATATGGTCGCCATATAAATTGCTGTTGATGTTAAGGCTGAAATTTTTATGCTGGAACAGGCGGTCGGCAAAAGGCAGGTCGCTGCCCATGTGGGTATAACTGTAGCCGTTATCGGTATTGGGCGAATAAACTTCAATATCGTCAGTAGTCTGGTCAAAGAACTCCAGCAGCCAGTTATTTTTTGTGGCTATATCATGGTTTATCCTTATGCGATACCAGTAAGCCGTATTCAGGTCGGTTACTTTTGGGGTAAAAATACTGCTGGGAACAAATTGAGCGGCAATTGCAGGGTTACTTTTTACCTGGTCGAATGTGAGTTTTCCACTGGTATCCTCCAACTGCTCAATCTCATTATACGAAAAATAATGCTGGGTAATGGTATCGGCAAGGGTTACAGCTTTTTGCGCTTGGGCATGCTGCCAGGCACATAATAATACTAATACATTAATGTATAATACCCTTAGTAAATATTTACCCATATTTCTAATCGCCTGTAAAATTCAATCCCGCCCTTACAGCTTTAAGGAAAAATAATTGGTTGTTTATACACAAGTATACTAAAAAAATAACACTTAATGTATTATTTACCTACAGATAAGCCCAGTGCTTCGATATAACCCTTATTGGGCGTACAATTCTCAAACTTACAGTTCTCAAGCACACCATTTAGGGCCTGTTGTATCTGCGCGCGGCTTGCGGGGGCAGCATCACGTATATCTTTAAAGCCTGTACGGTTTTTGTCGGCATACTCAATTACTTTATCAAATCCTTCGGGCACTTTAAAGGTGATGATACCTGCGGTATTATCCATTTTTTTGTAGGGCCAGTAATGCCAGCCGATATTGTTCTTTTCGAGCAATACCCTAAAGTCATGCACCCACGCATCTTTGTTCTCTCCTGTTTCCCCACAATAAATAGGGACGTTGTATTTATTACGGTAATCCAAATATTCCTGTATCACATCCTGTGTGGTAGGCGTCCAGTATTTATGGAAAGTGTAAATGGTTTTACTATCAAACGGCTGACCGAACATCATCATTTTGCTATCCCATTGCGCACCGCCTAATATCATAATGTGGTTTTTATCAACCTTGCGTACTGCAGCAACTAATTTTTTGTAGAAAGGCACCAGGTAATGGTTAAGGCTATCGGCATTAAAATAATGGGCCATAGGCTCGTTCAACAAATCATAACCCATAACAGCGGTTTCATTTTTGTAATGGGCGGCTATCCTTGTCCATATTTGAATGGTTTGCTGCTGGCAGCCGGGGTTTAGGAACAGGAACGGGTAGCCATAACCATCGTCGATATTATCGCCGGTTTGGCCGCCGGGGGCACAGTGCATGTCTAACACCACGTAAATTCCTTCCTGTTTGCACCAGCCGATCACCCTGTCGAGCAGTTGGAAGCCGCGGTTCGGGTTATTTTCGCCCAGGTAATCTTCGTAGGTAAACAGCTTGTAATTAAAGGGGATACGGATGGAGTTCATCCCGGTAGTTTTCAGGTAATGAATATCAGCCCGGGTAATATAGTTATCGAGGTATTTTTTCCAGAACGCTTTTGTAGCATCGGGGCCAATCAATTCCATTAAAGCCTCATTTATCAGCTTTGGCGAATTGATCTTTGTATCGCCTTTATGCAAAAACATATAACCTTCAGGCACCAGCCAGTCGCCCAGGTTTGTACCCTTCATTAAAAAGGGTTTATTATTGGGGCCTATAACTTCTTTTCCACGTGTGGTTATAAAGCCCGGCTGGGCCTTTAGTGCAAACGGCGCAATGATGAGTATTACAGCCGTTAATGCACGCAGGTAATTTTTTAACACGATATTCATAGTACGATCAGTTAATATTACAAATTATATTTATTCTATTTTGATATTGGTTTATTGGCCGACTTTAAATAACTCATTACTTTTTGCGATGCATCGGCATATACAGCTATATGGTGGGTACGCACCTGGTAGGGTACATCCCTGCCCTTACCGGCAGTTTCAACAGCTATAACATTTGATGAACGCTTAGGCATGTGGCAATCAATGCAATTGTTTTTTATTGCCGCACCTAATGAGGATGCCATGGGGCAAAAATTATGATTCACCGTATTGTGACAACTCATGCATTTTTGCGAATACATGGCCAGGTTGCCCCTATCGTTCTTGTGCACATCGTGGCAGGTGGCGCAATCCATTTTGCTGCCTATAAAACATTTGCTGCTGGCTAATAATTGTGCCTGGTTACCATGTACATCAAGTTTGGTTGAATCAACTGGGGCTGAGAATAAAGGCATCTCCAAAAAGTGCGAAAGCGTATCGCCGGGCATAAAATAAAAGGTTGACCGTATTACCCGGCTCTTATTACCCGAATGGCAAACGGCGCACATATCGATGCGCTGCGCCCGCGACAATGATGCATATCTGACCACATATTTAGGGTCTTTTTCGTTTGGATATGCGGTATGGAAATTTACATGATTAGTCATTCCCCCGTGGCAGCGTTCGCAGTCAATACCTAAAATAACCGAGTTTTTATCAAGTTCCTCGGTTTGGTTAAGGCTCTGGTCTTTCATGGGCAGGTCCACAACATATGATGCGTGGCACTCAAAACAGCGTTTGCCTATCACCCTGCCATAATCAGCATAAGTTGAATCAAAACCGGGACTATTCGTCCAGCCCAAAGTTTTGAAATACGATAGCGGCAACTGGTACATTTTGTTGCCTTTCCAATATAAATAGCTTTCGGCTTTTACGCCACCGAATGTTATGTCAAAACGTTCGGCCCTCACCTGTTTGCCTTTATCATAAGCAACCTGGTACAAGCCATCCTTGCGCTGCTCCATTACCACCTTCTGTTCTTTATTAAAATAGAACACATTTTTACCATGATCAAAGCTGCCGCCTATGCTGTGAATATCAGCAAGGCGCGTGGTTGAAAAATGGGCAGTGTGCAGGTAGTTATCGTAAACATCCTTGTGGCAGGTTATACAGGTTGTTGAGCCTGCAAAAATAGCATCGCGCGGGTCGGGCTTATTTTTGTTTATGGTAAGGCACTGCGAAAAAATAACCACAAGCGGGACAATAAAAATCAATATCAAAAATAACTTCCTATTACTTTTCATTATCGCTTTACAAATAGCTGTTTATAACCGTACAGGGCTGCATTGGCGGACAGCCGTTTTTATTGAACTATAAGCGTGGTTATTGAATGCGGCAAACTGGTTGTATTTGCGGCCATACCTTTTATCCACAAATTATAAGGCAAATTTTCATCGGTTAAATTTAATACAATAACTACTAATTTATTGTCTTTATTCATAAAAGCAGTGGTTAATAATTGGTCGCGGTTTGATGAACTGGTAATACGCCTCGCACCCGGCTTTATAAACTTCGAGAAATGGCCTATGTAATAATATGAATTCATATAAGTAAGCGCACCGGTTTTTGTATCGGCATGTATGGGGGCGAAACAAAAATTGCCTGCGTGGTTGGGGCCGCCGTTCTCGTCTAAAAGTACGTTCCAATCAGTCCAGCCTACTACGCCGTTATTAAAATCATTCACCATTGATTTGCCGTACACCTCGCCCCATTTCCAATCGTTTATCTTGCTTAGGTCAAAGCGGTCGCTGCAACCTTCGGTAAACAGCAGATTTTTGTTGGGGAAGGCTTCATTTACCAATTTCACGTTATCAAATACATCGCGTACGTACCAGTGGAAACCTGTGCCCCAAACATATTTGGCGGCTTCAGGATCTTCATATATGGTACTTGCACGTTGGTATATCAGGTCGCGGTTATGATCCCATATGATCAGTTTTTTATCGGCCATGCCACTTTTGTGCAATGTTGGGCCTAAATAGTTCTTTACAAAATCGCGTTCATCTTCGGCAGTATAAATGCACGACTCCCATTTTTGATTAGCCATCGGTTCGTTTTGTACCGAAAGGCCCCAGATTGGTATGCCTTGTTTTTCATAGGCCCTGATAAACTTGATGTATAAATTGGCCCATGCCTGGTCATATTCAGGTTTTAACTTACCGCCATGCAGCATGTCGTTATTTGTTTTCATCCATGCAGGCGGGCTCCATGGGCTTGCAAACAGGGTTAGCTTACCGCCTGCAGCGGCAATTACCTGTTTTATGAACGGGATACGGTATTTTAGATCGTGGCTGATGTTGAATGTTTTAAGGGATGCGTCATTATCAGCCACATAGCTGTAACTGTCGCTTGAGAAATCGCAGCTTTGGATATGTGTACGGCCCAGCGTGTAGCCAATACCTGTTTTTGTATTGTAGTAGGCATTTAATACCTCCTGCTGTTTTTGTACCGGCAATTTGTAAAATGTTTCAGCTGATGCATCAGTAAGCGCGCCGCCTATGCCTAAAAAGGATTGAAAGGTTTTTGATGGATCGACAAAGATGCAGGCTTCTGTTTCAACGGGTTGCTTATGTTCTTTAAACGTTAGCGTCGCGGTTTTTGTGATGCGATAGTCGGTATTTTCGGCGGTTGTATATACCACTACCGATTTATTTTTAGCCCGATAAGGGTTGTTATTGTGAATATGTGGTTTAATGGTAACAGCATGTGCCTGTACCATACCTGCGCATGCACCTGCTAACACTAACAATAATGATCTTTTCATTTATAAGGTTTTATTAGGGTTGAAAATCAATCAATTTTAAATTATAATTCCGCTTTGCCATTCAGCCTGATATCACGTGACGAACTGCCGACAATAAAATCAAATACACCCGGATCCATTTCCCATTCATTTTTCACATCGTTGAAATATTGGAAAGCATCTTCATTTAATGTAAGCGTTATCTTTTTTTCTTCGCCTGCTTTAAGGAAAACTTTTTCGAAGCCTTTCAGCTCTTTTTCGGGCCGGGGCAGGTTTAGTTTTTCCTGTTTTACATAAAGCTGTGCCACTTCGGCACCATCACGACTGCCGGTATTTTTTATGGTGAAGGTTACGGTAGCTTTTTTATCGGCAGCGTTTATTTGCAAGTTGCTATATTCAAAGCTGGTGTACGATAACCCATAACCGAACGGGAACTGCGGCTCAACATTAAACGTATCGTAATAGCGGTAGCCAACATAAATATCATCCAGGTAGTTTACTGTTGTTCCGTCGCCGGGGTACTGGCCAAGTTTTATGGCAGGCGAATCCTGTAGCTTTTTAGGGAAACTTACCGGCAATTTACCCGACGGGTTCACCTGGCCGAAGATTATTTTTGCCAGCGCGTTACCGCCTTCCATGCCGGGGTACCATGCCTGTACTATGCCTTTGGCACCATCGATCCATTGCGTCATATCTATCGGGCCGCCACCAATTAATACCACAACGGTTTTGGGGTTAGCCGCTAAAACGGCCTTTATTAGTTCGTTTTGCCCGAAGGGCATATCCATGTTTGGTTTGTCGGTATCTTCGGCATCGTAAGCGTTGTCGCTCCAAACATTGTAGTTATAGCCGTGTGTCCAGCCGCCTACTATGATGGCAATGTCCGATTTCTTGGCGGCCTGCACAGCCTGGTCGATCAAAGCCTGATCGGCACCTGCACCGCGTTCAATATTGTAGCCTTTGCAATAGGTGATCTTTACATTTTTGCCGGCAACATTTTCAAGACCCTGCAAGGGTGTTACCTCGTAAAAAGCCTTTACCTGCGAACTACCACCGCCTAGCGATTGCTTTCTATCGGCATTATAACCTATAACTGCGATTGATTTAACATTTTCAGACAGTGGTAGTATTTTATCCTGGTTTTTAAGCAGTACAATACCTTCTTCGGCTATTTTTTCGGCGGTTTGCTGGTGCGCTTTTGTGTTGTACTCGCCTTTTTGGCGGGTACCGCCTATCATATTGGTTTTGTACATTACATACAGTATGCGGCGAACTTTTTCATTAATAAGGTATTCGGGAATCTGGCCGTTTTTAACCAAGGATACTACGGTATCGCCCAAAAAGAATTTTCCATAATCTGGGTGGTGGCCAAGACTCAGATCAGTGCCCATTTCCAGGTCACAACCGTTCCATAATGCCTGCGCGGTGCTGTGTACAGCGCCCCAATCACTCATTACCACCCCTTTAAAGCCCCACTCCTTTTTCAATATTTGGTTCATGAGGTAATTATTTTGTGTTGCCCACTGGCCCCTGAATTTATTGTATGAACCCATTAGCGTGTTTACGCCTGCCACCTGTACGGCAGCTTTAAAGCCGGGCAGGTATATTTCGCGCAGGGCGCGTTCGCTCATTTGCACATCAATGCTGCCGCGTTTGGTTTCCTGGTTATTGGCGGCGTAATGTTTTACACAGGCTGATACACCCTGATCCTGCACGCCTCTTATATAACCTACTACCATTTGCGTAATGAGGTAGGGGTCTTCGCTTTCGTATTCAAAATTGCGGCCATTGAGCGGTGAGCGCATAATATTTATGCCGGGGCCGAGTATTACGTCCTTACCCCTGAAATTAGCCTCGCTGCCCAATACCGAACCGAAGGCATAGCCCAAAGCGGGATTCCATGTTGAGGCAAGACATACGCCGGTTGGCAGGTATGTGCCTGAATCGAGTACATTTTTTTGATCCTGGTATCCCCTGCCATGTTCAACACGTACACCATGTGGGCCGTCGGAGGTTACCAGTTCGGGGATACCCAAACGGGGTACACCGGCTGATGTAAATGATGAATTTCCATGTATCATACCCACCTTTTCCTGCAAAGTCATCAGCTTAATAAGGCTGTCGGATTTTGCAGCTATCTGGGCATCGGTATAGTGGGATTGCGCCGAAGCAGAAAAAGCAGTTACACATGCGGTTGCGCAGCAAAGTAATATGGAGCGTAGATTATTATTCATTATTAATTTTTAGTATTATTTTTATTTCCACACGTAAGTTGCTACTGCGCCATTGCTTAGTGTAGTGGTTACTATTTTTGAATTGAATTTTATGTTGAATGTTTGTGTACCTGCATTGTTGTTCAATACAATAAGCACCTTTGAGCCATCGGTATTTTTAAATGCTACGTTTGGCAGTGTGGTTGAAGCATCGGATGCTATACGCACCGCGCCGGGCCTTACAAATTTTGAGGCATGGGCAACAATGTAGTACGAAACGTTACGTGTGATGCCCGTGGTACCGTTAATGGTTACCGCGCCCTGGCAGGTAGTGCAACCACCATTGGTATGCGGGCCAAAGCTTGGATCGGATGCCAGGTTCCATTCTATCACGTTACGGCTCCAGTTGCGGGTGGCGCCTACAATTAAATTGTTTATGTGCCAGTTAAGGTCGCCGCTGAACGAGCCAGTACCAAAAGTGGCCTGCTCGGTGAAATAAATATTCTTAGTAGGAAAGGCATCATGTACCGGCGTCATGGCCGATATATCGCCCAAATACAAGTGGAAAGCTGAGCCGGTTACATACGGATTTGCTGTTGCATCCTTTAATACATATTCAGGATAATCCGGGCGGTCGCAATTATGATCGTAGCAAATTATTTTGGTTGCTATGCCAGCATTTTGAAATGCAGGGCCGAGATAGCTGCCTATAAATTTTGCTTCGGCGGTATCCTGCATTACCATAGCCGGGTTATTGTAGGCATTTAATGGCTCATTTTGCGGCGTAACGGCATCAATAGTGATACCTTCGGCGGCCATTGCCTGTATGTATTTTACAAAGTAGTTTGCGTAAACAGTGTAATACTGCGGTAATAAACTACCACCCGAAAGGTTGTTGTTTGTTTTCATCCAGGCAGGCGCACTCCATGGGCAGGCCAGTATTTTTATATTGGGGTTTATAGCTATTATCTTTTTTAAGGTAGGTATCAGGTCCGTTTCTTCCTTAGCGATGCTAAAATTAGTTAGGTTAACATCGGTTCCGCTCGACAGGTCGTCATAAGTAAATGCCGAAGCACTCATATCTGATGCGCCCAATGTTAAACGTATGTAACTAATGCCGATGCTTGCGCTGTCGGTTGAAAAAAGTTCCTTTATTAAGGCACTGTTAAGGTTAGAAGCTAACCCATTAATTACCTGCGCGCTGCCACCTGTAAGGGCAAACCCAAAACCATCAATGGTTTGGTAAGTAGTAGTTGTATCAACATTTATAGTTGTATTTGAGTTGGTTGTGCTGCTAAAATCAAGCGCTAAGTTTTGTTTAGCAAGCAATTGTGTTTTATCGGCAGTTGTAAGCCACATGGCTACATCGGTTTTTACCGGCGTAACCGTTCCTCCGCCGCCACCGCCGCCTTTGTTGCCACCGCCCCCACCACCTGACGTACCTGATTTACTGCATGCTGTTAACCCGACAGTTAATGCTGTAAGAAATATCGTGATAAGGTAGGGTGCAAATTTTTTTAAGTTCTTCATAGGATGTATTTTTTCGGAAAGCCCACTAACAAATAATTATTGTTTATTTGTTTATCATATTGTAAAAACGCACATAATCAACCTGCATGGTTGTAGGGAAGGCACTATCGTCAACCCCCTGCAAACCGCCCCAGCTACCGCCGACGGCGATATTCATAAGCAAGTGAAACTTTTGGTCGTACGGCCATGCTGCCGAACCTGCACCAGTATTTATATAGGTAAAAACAAGGTTATTATCATAATATCCCCTTATGGCATAAGGTGTCCAGTCTTCACGATAAAGGTGATAGGCTGTTGAGGCCGTTGGAATGTTATAAGTGCTGGTTTTTGCATTACCTGCATAGTATAATGAGTTATGCGCACTAAAATGCACATTACCGGGATCATACCCTACCATTTCCATTATATCAACCTCGCCTGAAGCCGGCCATGCGCCATATTTATAAACATCAGGCAGCATCCATATAGCCGGCCATGTACCTACGCCCGATGGTAATTTTGCCCTAACCTCAATGCGGCCGTACCGAATACTGCCTGTGCCCGTTGAAACCATACGTGCCGAGGTATAATTAGCGCCACCCACACTTTCTTTACGGGCAGTTATAGTTAATACTCCTGTATCAACACTAACATTGGTTAGCGCATTGGTGTAATCTTCAAGTTCTGCGTTTCCCCAGCCGCCTGCGCCCAGGTCATAAGTCCATTTGCTGGGATCGGGTGTACCCGTATAGTTAAATTCGTCAGACCAATCAGGTGTTGCATCAAAAGTCCAGCCCGAATCAACAGGGGCCGGCGGAGGAGTATAAACATAGTTACTGCTACCTGCCTTTTTACCTGAACATGATATAATGCCAACACTCAGCAATATCCCCGCACAAACTGTTAACTTAATTCTCATCATATACTGCTTGCTTTTCAAAATAAAGCTGCCGGTATTACTCCGGCAGCCTCATAATCAATTATCTATTATTTATTATTTACCATAACCAGGGTTTTGCACCATCTTGGTGTTGGCCAGGTCAGTAAGCGGGATAGGCAGTACTTCATTGGTTCCTGCTTTAAAACCTTTAAATGCAAGTGCAGTTGCTGCATCGCCCCATCGTACAAGGTCGAACCAACGATGCCCCTCGGTGGCCAGTTCCAAACGGCGTTCAGCCTTAATGTTATCCATAGTGGCTGCTACGGGGCCTAAGCCAACCCTGGCACGTACCGCATTTATTAATGCTGCTGCG
>Ga0207142_1046_pt1 | contig 23025 bp, 18 predicted proteins | sample Alteio_BWMinHeat_2_FD_153561 | JGI IMG/M metagenome (GOLD analysis project Ga0207142, IMG submission 153561) | Enriched cells from forest soil in Barre Woods Harvard Forest LTER site, Petersham, Massachusetts, United States -... | ecosystem: Environmental > Terrestrial > Soil > Temperate forest >... | reverse complement strand
ATCAACATATTCCCAGCGGCCTTCTTTTAGGCGATAGCCGTCATAGGTCATATCGGGTCCATAAGTTTCCATCATTTTTTTTGATTTTGCATCAGGGGCCGAAAGGTGATCAAATACTATCAAATGCTCATCGGGCACATACTTTAACAGCATGGAAGCCTGGCGCGTGTATTCAAAGATTATTCTTTTTTTATTGCGGCTATTATCAAAAACCGACATGCCAAAAACCGGTTTATCGCTCTTGAACGAAAGTACTTCGATTACTTTTTTGGTTGATTTGGCGGTATTGCCTTTCCAGCCCAGCATAACGTAATAAGGCTTGTCGCCACCAACTTTGATAACTTTATAGTATTGGCAACCGTACCATTTAGTGTTGTCAACAACCGAATCTTCAGGGTTTTTAAGCAGTGGCGAATAATCGTTGAGCGGGAACAGTTTTAACTGTCCACCGGTATTTATTTGTACGGCACCATAAAAGCGATAACTGCCATCATCATTCATTACATGCCAGGTTAACAGCCTGAAACGATTGTCAGGCGCATTTACAATAGTTACGCTTTTAACAGAATCAAACGGGTATAGGAAAGAGTTTGGAATTTTTAGGGCGGTAACCAGTGTTTTAATAAACTGGTAATTGGCGTTTTTACGCTCCATCTCGATATCACCATTTATAATAGTTTTACCGATGTCGGTTAGGCTATCTTCATACATCCGGAGCTGATTTTGGTACTTGGTATCATCGGAATGCTGTGCAAAAACCGACAGGGCCAGCGCCGGGATAATTAAGCAGGTAAGTAGTAGTTTCTTCATTGATGGTTTTATCAACCTAATTAACGAAAATTTTCGATAACAATTGCACTTGCGCCGCCGCCGCCGTTACAAATTCCTGCTACACCATATTTTCCGTTATTTTGCTGTAATACCGATAGTAAAGTAACCACTATCCTTGCGCCCGAAGCACCCAGCGGGTGACCTAATGAAACTGCGCCACCGTTAACGTTTACTTTATCAGCATCCAGCTTTAAAGCCTGGTTGTTTGCTAACGATACTACCGAGAATGCCTCGTTTATCTCGAAATAATCAATTTCATCGGTTGATAAACCTGCCCTGTGCAATGCCAGCGGTATAGCTTTTGAAGGCGCTGTTGTAAACCATTCGGGGGCCTGCTGTGCATCAGCATAGGCAACTATTTTAGCCAATGGCTTAATGCCCAATTCGTCGGCCTTTTGTTTGCTCATTAAAATAACAACGGCTGCGCCATCATTCAGGGTTGAGGCGTTGGCCGCGGTAACTGTGCCGTCTTTTTTAAATACGGGTTTTAATGAAGGTATTTTATCAAATTTTACTGCCGCGGGTTCTTCATCATCGGCAAAGTATGTGATGTCGCCTTTTTTATCTTTTAATTCAACAGGGGTTATTTCGTTTTTGAATTTACTCTCGCTTTGTGCCTTTTGCGCCCTTTTGTATGATTCAATGGCGTAGGCATCCTGGTCTTCGCGGCTTATGTTGCATTCTGTGGCACAAAGTTCGGCTGCCGAACCCATGTGGTAATCGTTATAAACATCCCACAGGCCGTCTTTAACCAGGCCGTCGATTATCTGCCCATTGCCTAATCGGTAGCCGTTACGGGCCTTATCTAAGTAATAAGGCACATTGCTCATGCTTTCCATGCCGCCGGCCAGTACAATATCATTTTGGCCTGTGGCTATGCTTTGTGCGCCCAGCATAATAGCCTTCATACCCGATGCACAAACCTTGTTAACCGTTGTAGAGGGCAAGTAGGGTAATCCCGCGAATATAGCCGCCTGTGTTGCCGGTGCCTGGCCAACGTTGGCCGAAAGCACATTGCCCATAAAAACTTCCTGTATATGTTCGGGTTTTAAGCCCGACTTTTCAATAGCTGATTTTATAACTATGCTCCCCAGCTGCGTGGCGCTAAATGAGGATAAACTGCCGCCAAAACTGCCTATCGGGGTACGCGTTGCCGCTACTATTACTACTTCGTTCATGCTGAATTATTAATTGGTGGTGCAAATTTAGGGTTTTTTAATTGATAGAAAAGCTATGCGTGCATAATAAATTCAGTAAAATAAATTAGGGAAATCTCTTTTAACTTTTTTCAGCCCTCTTTCCGCCGCAGGCGAAGAGAGAGGGCCGACCAGCGCAGCGTAGTCGGGGTGAGTAAGCCGCTATGTATTTCTGGCGGTATCGCTTCATTAAACTCACCCGATCATCGCTAAGTCGCTCGATCTACCCTCTCTTTGCTGCGCACAAAGAGGGTAGAACTGCTTATTATTTTAAAAGCGATTTCTTGTAATTCACTAATTAAACCCATATACCAAAAACTTATTTTAATTTTGATAGCTTTAACTATATAAATGGCAAACCTGTCTTCTTCGCGCCAAAAGGCTATACTGCGCAAATATGCCCGTAATCTTAAGTTTTTAATGATGGCGGTAAGTATCTGTTTAATTGTATGGACACTGCCAAAACAAGCCAAATTCAGGTACGAGATACAGAAGGGCCGTATTTGGACGCAGCCCGACCTTGTATCGCCCTATAATTTCGCCGTATTAAAAACACAGGCCGAAATTGATAACGACCGTAAAACCATACTGGCAAGCATTACTCCAATTTACCAATTGAATACTGATGTCGAAGGCCAGCAATTGGATAATTTTAAAAGCGATTTTGAAGTTAAATGGCACACCGCCGGGATGAACGACCGTTTAAAATCGACCTATTTAAATGCCGGAACCGAGCTGTTAAAACATATTTATGATGTAGGTATACTTAAACTTAACCCCAAATACCAGCAATATTCGGCCAATTACCCTATAACCATTTTAAACAAAAACGTAGAGACCGATAAAAATACCGCCGACCTATTTACCAGGGAAAAGGCCCTTGCTTATTGCAACCAGGTATTAAGCGCACGCAAAGATATTGATAAGACATTTTTGCTCGACCTGGTATTGAACAGGTTGTTGAATAATTTGGTGTATGACGAAGCTTTAACCTCGCGATTGGAGAAAGAAGCTGTTGAAAGTCTTTCCGTAACGCGCGGCATGGTGCAAAAGGATGAGATACTGGTAAGCAAAGGATCGGTGATTAATGATGATGTTTTTCAGAAATTGGAATCGTACAAAAAAGCTTTTGAGGATAACTCGAGGGTTAACGGCGATCGGCGGCTGGTTATGCTGGGGCAGTTCCTACTGGTAACTACAGCCTTAACGCTGCTCATGGTGTTCCTGTACTTGTTCAGGCGCGATATTTATGATGATAATAGGCTGGTGTCATTAATACTATTGGTTATAACGGCTATGCTGGGCACTTTATCGTTAGCCATAAAGCTGCAAATGCCCAATTTGTACTATATACCTTATTGTATAGTACCTATCATCATCCGAATATTATTCGATACCCGTTTGGCGCTCAACATACATTTATTGGTGGTGCTGATAGCAGGTTTCTTCGTACCTAACAGCTTTGAGTTTGCCTATTTCGAGATCACCGCGGGTATGGTATCTATTTATAGCATAAAGAATCTCATTAGGCGCGAACAGTTTTTAATATCGGCAGTCATCATCACCTTTAGCTATTTTGTTTCGTTTTTGGGGATATCATTCATACGCGAGGGTACATTTTTAAATATTAACTGGATGGACTTTTTGCCCTTTGTAGTTAGTGTTTTACTCACCCTGCTGGCTTACCCGCTTATCTATATTTTTGAAAAGGTATTCGAGATCACATCGGATATTACCTTAATTGAACTGACCAACACCAACGCGCCCTTATTGCGCGAGCTGGCATTTACTGCTCCCGGAACCTTTCAGCATTCGTTACAAGTCGCCAATTTGGCCGAGAATGCCATTTATACCATCGGCGGCAATGCCTTGCTTGTTAGGGCAGGGGCTTTGTACCATGATATTGGCAAACTGGAAAACCCGTTATACTTTATCGAGAACCAAAGCTCGGGCTTTAACCCGCATGATAAGTTGCCGTATGAAGAAAGCGCGCAGATAATTATAAGGCACGTGAGCAAAGGAGTGGAGATGGCCGAAAAAGCCAATTTGCCCGAAGTGGTTATTGATTTTATCAGGACACACCACGGCGATACCAGGGTGGATTATTTTTACCAGTCGTTTTTGAAGAATTATCCTGAAAAACTGATAAACGAGAAGATTTTCCGCTACCCGGGGCCCATACCTTTCTCAAAAGAGGCTGGTGTTTTGATGCTCGCCGACTCAGTTGAGGCTGCATCGCGCTCATTAAAGGAGCCTGATGAAAAATCTATCAGCGACCTGGTGGACAAAATAGTGAAATACAAACTCGACCAGGACCAGCTGAAAGACAGCGCAATAACACTAAAAGACATTGAAACTATTAAAACTATTTTCAAAAAAATGCTGATGAGTATTTATCACGTGCGGATAAATTACTAACCATTTGAAATTTTTTTTTGACCGCTTAGCCTAATTGCTATATTTGCAGTCCCGAAAAAAGGGGATTTATTGAGCTACCGGCCTTCGAGGCCAACAAATATGGTGAGGTGCCTGAGAGGCCGAAAGGATCAGTTTGCTAAACTGACGTACGGGAAACTGTACCGAGGGTTCGAATCCCTCCCTCACCGCCTTCGCTCGCTGAACGAGAAACATTGGTCGAAGACCGCTGAAGATTGCGTAGGTGAGCTTCGCTCGCTGAAACGAGAAACATTGGTCGAAGACCGCCAGAAAATTGCGTAGGAGAGCTTCGCTCGCTGGAATGAAATGTATATCGAAGCCCCCTGAGATTGCAAAAGCGACAAAAGAATTAAAGCCCGGTGATAATTTCATCGGGCTTTTTTTATATTCGTGACGATGTGGTACTACGTTTATATACTTGAGCTTAATAATGGTAAACATTATACAGGGTGCACTGTAAACTTCAAGGAAAGATATGCACGCCACACCAAAGGCTATGTCCCAGCAACTAAAGCTCACTTGCCTTTAAAAGTAGTATGGTGCTGCTCTTTTCCCGACAGGTATAAAGCTTATGAATTTGAACGTTATCTAAAATCGGGCTCGGGTAGGGCGTTTGCTTTTAAACATTTGTTTTAGTTGAAATCACTTTGAATTTAATCTTAAGCTTAAGACAAAAAAAGAGTAAATACCAATAAACGAGTAACAACCACCCCAAAGAGTACATATATTTAATTTCTCTCTTAATATAAATGAAGAAAATTAAAATTTGGAACAGTTTCTTTTTATAATAGGATTTTAAGTATTATATATATCCAATTTTCTTAATTAGAAATCACTATGTTAAATTCAAATTTATTATCTTCTACTGAATTGTATGATGAATTATTGTCGTCACCAATTAATGGCACCAAATCAAGAGGGGTATACAATCCGATGCAATTTGTTCTAAGATTAAGAAAAGATATTCAACATGAATTAAATAGTTTAAGCCCAGGAATACATATTTCAGGATCACTCTCTGATAATCAAATGCAGGCATTTTCAACATACTTACACGAAACTATTCATTGGTGGCAACATGTCGGTTCAAATTTTGGTTTTATATCAAGTCTGAAATTTCCAGCTCAGGCTCATATTGTACATTCCGATTTAAAAAGCTTATTAAATACAACTGGAGCATTTAAGTCAATTGCGAAATATGATAAATTAATAAATGGCGATATACATGTCAATACAATATTGAACAATTGGCATGATATAGAATTTGCAGGTCAAATAGCATTTGATCCGACAAGAATAAAATCTATTGTTAATAATCCATATTTTGAATGTTGGGGACATTCTTATAACATTATGTGGGCATCCTCTATTTGGACATTAGGAAGTACTTTTGATGAAGAATTTTCCTTTTTACCTAAAATAAAAGAGTGGGAAGACGAATTTAAAAAATTACGAGAAAAAAATATTCAAGGTTACTATTACGGTTCCTCCAATGTAATTCCGCCAATAGGAATAAGGGCTATTTATGAAGGACAGGCAAGATTCTCCCAATTACAGTTTCTTTATGGAGCGCAGGGATATAAATATGACTTAAATGATTATGCAAAAGCTGGTCAGCTTAGTGGAATATACGTTGAGGCTTTTAATCTTTTTCTAAGCATTATTAATGAGGATGCACCAGTAGAACTAAATGATCCTTTGGTTGGGCTTTTTTTATTGATATGCGACATTGCTACAAATCCAACAAATGGTTTTCCTTTCAATATTACAAATTATGAATCATTCATAATTTCAAATGACCCTGGATATCGTTTCTGTAATTTGTGCAAAGAAATACGAGATAGATATAGTAGCTTGAAATATGCAATCCAAAATTATTCAAAAGAAGAATATATTACAGTTAGTGAAATATTAGCTAAATCAATAAACTGTTTTTCACCCTATGAAAGTTCATCCTATATATTAAATTGGATAGATAAAGAACAAAAAATCATTGGTTTGCTGAAAGAGGAATCGGATTATAAATTTCCATCTCAAAATCTTCCAATTCGATTATTTTTCTCTAAATTTCTAAGATTTCAAGAAGACAAGTATAAATACCCACAAATATTTTGTTGGCCAGGAATGCACTTTGTCGAGATTAAAGAAAAGGATTTAGATTTATCAGAAGCGTACCTCATATTTGAAAAACATAAAGCCCTGTTTATCGATGATATTAATGGCGATATATATCACTCAGCCATAAGAGGTTATACCGACCAACAAGTCGATGAGACCCTTAATGGTTTTTTCGCTTGGAACTCTGTATATGATATGGTAAGACAATGGATCATTGAAGCTGGCTCGTTTAGATTTAATTATGAATGGTTATCTTCAAAATATACTAATGAAGAAATGAAAGAATGGGCATCTAAAAATTTTGAAACATCATTCGGGTTACGTCCAGAGGATTTTAAAATTTTATAATTATTACTCCGCCTTTGTTGATGTTGTCACAACTACAGGTGTTCGGAAGATCAAAATAGGGTGTCATGCAGGCTCTCGAAGTATGCGGGCAAAAGCCTTTACGCTTATGCTTCGACAGGGCTCAGCATGACCCAAAGCTTGTTTGCATTTAAAAAATCAATCTCCCGAACACCTGTGGTGTTGTTACCAACAATCTTAGCCTATCAGCCTGTTTCTGTCGCATTTGACCCTGAAAATTGGCTCATCCGGCCTCTATAAAAATAAGAGATTGGATTAAGTTTGTAAGAATAAAATCTAACACATGAAGCTTCTGTTAACTTCCAGCGGTATCAGCAATTCCAGCATTAACGCTGCACTGGTTGAATTATTGGGCAAACCCGTTGCCGAATCAAATGCCCTGTTTATACCTACGGCGATATATCCTTTTGCTCAAGGGCCTTATTATGCAATGCGGGCGGTTGCCGGGGATATGTCTTCAAAGTTATGCCAGTTGGGGTGGAGAACTTTGGGTTTGCTGGAACTCACTGCGCTGCCAAGTATTGGAAAGGATGTATGGCTCCAGGCGGTACAGGAGGCCGACGCGCTGTTGGCCTGGGGTGGGGATCCTGTATACCTCAGCTACTGGTTACAACACTCGGGATTGACGGAATTGCTGCCGTCCCTGCTCGAAAAAATGGTGTATGTAGGTGTAAGTGCAGGGAGCATGGCGGTAAGCGATATTTTCGGGGAAGCATACACCAACCCGCGCAATGGCAGCGGCGAAGCGCTGAAAACAGAAATTATTAAATTTGATACGCCACAGGGAAACATAGAAAGTACGTTCATTATGGCTCATGGGGCCGGATTAGTTGACTTTGCAATAATCCCGCACCTGGATAATAAAAACCACCCTGATGCTTCAGCACCCAACGCGGAAAAATGGGCGGCGATGATACCGGTACCCGTATACGCAATTGATGATCAAACCGCCATCAAAGTGAATGGCGATGTTGTCGAAGTTGTTTCTGAAGGACATTGGAAACTTTTTAATGATACAAAAATAAAGTAAAATCTTCCCTATAGATGGCCGACGCATACCGCGTGTGCCTATTCACGTAAGCCACGCTTTTGGCCATCGCTGCATTACTCTTGTCAATCAGAGGTAACTTCTTTCCAGCATTTACCTTCTTTTGCAAATAACTAAAACAAAATAATAAAAATGTGATTAAACAAATTGAACTCCATAGCATTTGCAGCAGCTAATTCATCAAATCACTAATCATAAAACTTTACTACAATGAAAGCTATCAAAACTCTCACCATCCTGTTAGTCATGTTAGCAGGCACCTCAAATGTCCGCGCCCAGGGCGACAAACCAACTATCATTTTTGTTCATGGTATCTGGGCCGACGGTACATCGTGGGCGGCACAGATAGATGCGCTGCAAACCGAAGGTTACCCGGTGATCTCGGTTCAAAACCCCATCACTTTACTGGCCGACGATGTGGCGGCAACCAAACGCGCCATTGCAAGGGCAAAAGGCAAAGTGATACTGGTGGGGCATTCATGGGGTGGCTTTGTGATCACGCAAGCCGGGAATGATCCTAAAGTAGTCGCTTTGGTTTACGTGGCCGCTTTTGCACCCGATGCAGGTGAAAGCGTACCTACATTATCGGCCAATGGCCCGGCAAATGACCTGGCTAAATACTTTGAACCGCAGGATGGGTTTATCTATTTGTCAAGAGCAGGTGTGGGCACTGTATTTGCGCAAGACTTGTCTTCTAAACAACAGGACATGATCTACGCCACCCAGATCCCGGCCTCGCAAACTGTATTCGGCGATAAAAGCGGTGAGCCTGCCTGGAAGACAAAGCCTAGCTGGTTTATCGTTTCTAAAAATGATAATGCGATCAGCCCGGATCTGGAACGCTTTATGTCGAAAAGAATAAAAGCCACAACCACCGAGATCGAATCGAGCCACGTGGTGATGGTATCTCATCCTAAAGAAGTATTGGCTGTAATTGAAGCAGCTATTAACGCGGCAAAATAATATAGTTTAAAAAGCGAAGCCCATATTTTTATATGAAAGATATGGGCTTTTGTTTGTATACCATCCTAAACTAATTCCTACTTTTACAGTTACCCAATAAACAGCAGTTAAAAATGAAAGCATTCTTAGGTATGGGCCTGTTAGGCTCCAATTTTGTAAAGGCCATGCTCCGCAGGGGCGACGAGGTACAGGTATGGAACCGCACGGCATCAAAAGCCAAGGCACTGGAAAGCGACGGTGCAAAAGCATTCGATGAAGTAAGCGATGCCGTAAAAGGCGCTGATATTATCCACATCACCTTGAAGGATGACACGACCGTGGATGAAGTATTGGAAAAAGCATCGGCAGGCTTAAAAGCTGGCGCTATTATATATGACCATACCACCACTTCGGTTGAAGGGGCAAGGAAAAGAACCGCCGACTGGAAAGCCAAGGGCATAACCTATTTACATGCGCCTGTTTTTATGGGGCCGCCCAACGCGCTGGAAAGTACCGGTTTTATGCTGGTATCGGGCGACCAGGATATTATTGCGAAAGCCGAACCGGAACTATCAAAAATGACGGGGAAGCTGCTTAACCTCGGCACCGAAACAGGCAAGGCATCGGGCATGAAACTTACCGGGAACCTTTTCCTGTTAACCCTAACCGCGGGTATATCTGACACACTGGCGCTGGCTAAAGGACTCGGCATTACAGGCGAGGAATTATCAACCTTGTTTGCTTCATGGAACCCGGCTGCGTCTATGCCCGCACGTTTAAATAAAATATTAACCGGCGATTTTGACAGCCCTTCATGGGAACTGGCCATGGCCCGTAAGGATGCCGGGCTTATGATGGAAGAAGCAAAGCAGTCGGATGCACATTTAGCTATCATCCCGGTTATTGCAGCCGAAATGGACAAGTGGATAGAAAAAGGATATGGCAATAAAGATTGGAGCGTAATAGCTAAGGATAATATTTAATAGTTGAGTAAATATAGTAGTGACATTTTATCTTGCTATTCTTCCCTGCCTTTGAATGTGGCATAAATAGCCATGGCGTGCCCATGCCCCAAATCGAAATCTTCTTTCAGCCAGGCGACTATTTGACCCGCTTTAATCCCCGGTTTTATTTGCCCGTTTTCAAGAAAGCCTTTTTGATGGGCAATTTCCTTAAAATCAGCCGGGGTTTTACCGGTCTTTGCTTGAATATTATCAATATATGCTTGAAATGACATAATCTGCATCAAAAATAGAATTGCGAAATGGGAAAACAAAATATTATGAACAGTTAAGACTTTAGGTGTTAACGACCTTCCATTTTTTATTTGCCCCAGAATTTTACATTCCCCCACATTTTTTATAATTTCCAAAACTCATTTACTGCACATGTTCTCAAAAAAGAATCTCGGCCACCTTTTGGTGATAGTTATTTCCGTTTTATCGTTCAATACAAAAGTATCGGCACAAAGCCAGTATGAGTTGAATACAGGCTGGAAATGCAAAAAGGCAGGGCTTGTAAATACTGACGGCTCGGAAATATCAACGCCCGGTTTTTCAACCGGTTCATGGGAAAAAGCCACCGTGCCTGGTACAGTACTTACCACCCAACTAAACAATGGCCAAATACCCGACCCATTTTATGGCATGAACAATAACCTTATCCCTGATATTTATAAAACAGGGAAGGATTATTATACCTATTGGTTCGTAAAAGATTTTCATGAAGCGCAGGCACAGGGCAATAACCAGGTCTACCTTAATTTTCGCGGGGTAAATTATAGCTGTAACATATTTTTGAATGGGCATAAATTGAATGCGACTTTGCATTCTGGCATGTTTCTGCGGCAATTGTACAACATTACCAAATGGCTGGCTAAGGACGGCAATAACCGCCTGGCTGTGATAGTTTACCCGCCTGATGTTGTCGGCAACCCCAATGGCGGTCAAGGTGGTGATGGCACCATAGCACGCGGTGTGGGCATACAATACACAGCAGGCTGGGACTGGATACAACCTATCCGCGATCGTAATACGGGTATTTGGGATAAGGTGACCGTTGAAAAGACAGGGGCGGTGAAGATCGTCGACCCGCATGTAGTTACTCTTGTACCGGGGATAAGGCAGCCCGGCGGCCCTCAAAAACCGGCTATTATACAGGTATCGGCACAATTGGAAAACGCTACGGGTCTACCGGTAACAGGTTCGCTTCAATATAACCTTGACGGTAAAACGGTTAGCAAACAGGTAATACTTAGACCAAATTCGACACAAGACGTTAGTTTAAGCGACTATGCACTTAATAACCCCAAACTGTGGTGGCCCAATGGCTATGGGCCGCAAAATCTATACGACCTGAAATTGCAGTTTGTTACGGCCGGTAATAAAATATCCGACCAAAATAATATTGAAGTTGGTGTAAGGCAGATAACTACCAACTGGAATGACCGCACAGAAAGCCGACAGGTAAATGTGAACGGACAAAAGATATTTATTAAAGGCGGCGATTGGATCATATCAGATGAAATGCTGCGCTTTAGCGATAAACGTTATGACGCTGAAATACGTTTTCACCGCGATATGAACCTTAACCTGATAAGGGTTTGGGGCGGGGCGCTGATTGAACGGCCTGAGTTTTATGTAGCCTGCGATAAATATGGCATGCTGGTTTTCCAGGATATGTGGGGCTCGGGCGATTGTAATGGCCGCTGGACTGATCCAATGAAGCTCGACGACCAGTGGACACGCCGTAAATACCCGGATGACCACGCATTATATGTAAAATCAATAGAAGACCAGGTGAAAATGGTGCGTAATTACCCGTCATTGGCTATTTGGTGCGGTGGAAACGAGATAACGCCACCTGAAGATATTTTGATAGCCTTACGCGATACCGTTATGCCTAAATTGGATAATACGAGGTGGTTTGTGGAATATTCAAACTCCGAAAATATGTCGCGCAATGTGTTGGGTGGCAATGGCGACGGGCCTTATGGTATCCAGCCGCTATCTGTGTTTTGGGATCAGCGGACATTTCCTTTCAATTCGGAGGTTGGTTCTATCGGCGTGAGCGATTATGAAGCGATAAAAAGATTCATGCCTGAAAAGAATATGATAGTGCCCGAGTACGATGGCTCAACCGGTAAAACGCAAACGGATTCAGTGTGGGAATATCATAAATATATCGGTTACGATACTTCTATTAACAAATACGGAAAGGCGAAAAATGTTGAGGATTTTGCCAACAAAGCGCAACTGGTAAATTATGACCAGTACCGCGGTTTAATGGAAGGTTTCAGCTCGCATATGTGGGATTGGTACACGGGTACCATTATTTGGAAAACCCAAAACCCATGGACTGCCATGCGCGGCCAGATGTACGATTATTACCTCGACCCTAATGCCTGCCTTTACGGCCTGCACAATGGCAGCGCCCCGTTGCATATTATGTACAATCCCGGCGATGGTATGGTAATGGTGGCCAACAATACCTTTAAAGCATACACCAATATGATGCTGGTAGTGAAAACCTATGATATGGCCGGCAAGGAAAACCTCATCAGCCAGGTTTTTGCAGATGTAACACCCACAACCACCAAGCGCTATTTTTCGATAAAAAGAGAACTTATACAAGCGGCAAAAGACAATGGTGCATTTGTAGACCTTGAAATATTAGATTATAACCAAAAATGCATCAGCCAGAATATTTACTGGATACCCAATGAAAAAGGGGAGTATAGCGGTTTGCAAAAAATGCCGGTATCGCAGGTACAGGTATCGGCCAAACAATTGGCTACCGGTAAAATAGAAGCCACTTTAACTAACCCGGCAAATGCCCCACTGGCATTTTTCAACAGGGTATCATTGGTTAATGCCCAAACTAACAAAAGGCTGCTGCCGGTTTTTTATAGCGATAATTATATATCTGTTTTACCCGGCGAAACAAAAACGGTAGTGATGGATTACGATGCAATACAATACCCGGATAAACCATTGGTTAGCATCAGCGGCTGGAATTTAACGCAACAAATGGTGCAAATAAAATAATACGCGGGTTTTTATACCCATCGGCTGTTTCATTCATTCCATCGGTCTATTACTGTTATATATCGAAACATACCGGCGTTTTATTAAAAAATCTTCTATTATCGTTCGATAATTCACTCATCTATAATTAAATGCGTAGATTGTACTTTACTGCTATGTTTTTTCGGGTAGTAAGGGGTGGTTTTCAAAAGCATCTTTAACATAAACAAAATAACCTTTAAACTTAATTTAAACAATATGAATATTTTGATTCAACTATTATTGGGCGGTATTGCCGGATGGCTTGCCGGGAAATTTATGAAAGGCGAAGGCTATGGAATTATTATTGACATACTGCTGGGTTTAATAGGCGGCTGGGTTGGTGGTTCCGTATTGGGCTGGTTAGGCATTACCGCGGGCGGCGACTTTGGCTACTTAGTTACTGCATTTATAGGCGCAGTGCTGTTGGTATGGATAGTGAGGTTGATAAAAGGAAACTAAATATACATTTAAAACAAATTGATGTCGCTCATTCATATGGGCGGCATTTTTTCATGCATCCAATTCTCTATTGGCTGATAAATTAATTATCTATTAAAGCCCGATTAGCTGATAGTTTATTTCTCCAATAATTTCCACAAAACAAACCACTGATTTACAGCTTTTAGTAAAAAACTATTATTTTAGCCAATAACATAAAATTCAACTTAACCTTTAAACCATGAAAAAACAACTACTATTAATTGCATTATTTGTTGCTATAAGTTCGGCGGCTATGGCCCAGGGCGGGGGCTCCTCATTTAACAATGGCGATAACCTTGTAAATATTGGAATAGGCATCGGCACCCCATTCTTTGGCTCCGGGTATTCCTCATCATTGCCCATAAATCCATCCTTCAGTTATGAAAAAGGCGTTACCGATGTGATTAGTGTTGGCGGGCAGCTTTCATACGCAAGTTCGAAATTTGACGATCCATACAGTAACTACTCTTTTAAAGAGAGCGCTTTTTATATAGGGGCAAGGGGATCGTACCACTTTAACCAGGATTTAAACCTTGACAGCAGGTTTGACATTTATGGCGGTGCGAGTCTGGGTTATGTTGTTGTTAGCGTGAGCGATAATACCGGTTATTCAGGTAGCGCAGCAAGCGACGTTGGATTTGGTTTATTTGCAGGCGGTAAATATTATTTCCAGGAAAACACAGCAGTTTATGCAGAGCTGGGATATCAAAGCCTGGCTTTTTTGAACATAGGCGTAGCTTTCAAATTTTAAGGGGAGTTTACTACATGAAAAGGCACCTTGTTTAAAACAAGGTGCCTTTTTGCTTTTGTACTGTGCATGCATTTGGATATAACTAAATATTTAGTTTATATTTGTTCGTGCTGAAAATACTCAAATTTTTACTGTTATTTATTCCATTTGCCGCCACTGCACAATATCGGATCAGTGGCAGGGTAGTGGATTCGGCTACACAGAAACCTGTTGCAGATGCGAGCGTGTTTTTAAGTAATGCCTCGGCAGGTACAAAAACCAATAACGACGGCACTTTTACAATAAGCAACGTACGCGGGGGACAGTATGAACTGGTTGTGAGTATTATTGGTTATGCCGCTTACAAGCAAACCGTAATGGTAAATAAGGACCTGGAGCTAACCAGGATACTCATCAATCAGCAAGCCATACAATTGCAGGAAGTACGCATAGGCGGCCCCGATAAGCACTGGGCCGATCATTACGCCAGGTTTAAACGAGAATTTATTGGTATGACAGATAATGCCGCTCAATGCGACATACTAAACCCGCATGCACTTAGCTTTGATAACGATGACGGCGTTTTTATCGCTACGGCAGATGCCACTTTAATAATAGAAAACAAAGCCCTGGGCTATCGCATAAAATATATACTAACAGCATTTAGTGATAATCCAAAAACAGGTATTATATATTTTGCAGGCGAGGCTTTTTTTGAAACGATGAAAGGCAGCAAACATCAGCAAAAGAAATGGATAAAGAACAGGCTGGAAACCTATGAGGGATCGGATATGCATTTTTTACGTTCGGTAATAGCTAACAAGGTAAAAGAGGAGGGGTTTTTGGTGCGGCGCCTTATACGGAAGCCCAATCCGGCTTACAAGGGCGGCTTTAATAATAAATTTATTCAAACACTGGTTACAACGCCATTGGCCACAAATGAATATGCCGGCCTGACCGATCAAAAAGGCGAATACGTGCTGGCTTTTAAAGATTGCCTTGCTATTTCATACAATAACAACCCTTTATCGGGCTCTATACTTACCATCGGGTCACCATATCTTTATTTTGACAACAATGGTATAGTACTAAACCCGCAGGATGCCACCTTTGAGGGCAGTTGGGGCGAAAGCCGCATGGCGGGGATGCTTCCTGTTGATTATGAGCCACCGCAGAAATAAACAACGCAAATATTTTTATTTCAACGTAAAATTTATTGACCGCGGTAATGGCGACAGGTTATCTGTGGGAAAACCTGTAATATTATCGCCCACCAAATTAAGCGATGTTATATATCCATCGGTGTTAACATTTGAGGACACACTAAGTGTGCCGGTTGAAATTGTTTTATCCTCATTCAAAATGCTATAGTTTACTCCTGTAAGCAGATTGGCTGAAGATTTACCATAGTTAAGGTACTTATCAATGTTTGATTGGCTATCGTTAGCAAAAATAGGAGCGAAAAAAGAAACCGGGCTGTTTACTTTTTTGCCGGTGTTATAGGTGAAAACGTATTGCCTTGTCACGGTGCCACTGTCGGTATTTGAGAGGGTATATTTGGTATAATTGCCATTTTGAACCACGTAATCAATTTCAGAATAAAATGTTTCGGGGCCACCATCAAAGGTTAGGCTCAGGGTTATTTTGTTCAGATAGTCGTTATTGTCATAGCTGTACCGTTCAATTTCAACTATGTTATCGCCGTGCTGCACATCACTCAAACTATGATATACAACTTTGCCGGTATTATCAAGGTCATATTCGTCATTATATTTAGTATTCAGCGTTATTTTACTGCCCGAATAGGTAAATTGGATATTGCTTAATGTATTTCCATTATCATCGGTGGTTATTACCCTTTCAATATTACCTGCGGTATTATACTTCACTTCATCTGATTCGATCTTTTTGTTGATGGACAGATCGCCCCAGTTGTAAGCGGCATTTGATAGCTTCAAATTAACGGTTGGTAGGTTTGTATCATCTCTTTTACATGATGAAAAGCTGAGGAGCAGGCATGAAAAGACAGAAAGACACAATAATGCACGGTGTGATTTAGGTTGGGTTATCATGATTAATTAATAAGGTTGAATGTATTGGGGCCGTGATACTGCCCAAATTGCTATTTTAACGCAGAGAGGGAATATAAATTGTATGGCTACAAGCTTTCGCTAAAGCAAAGTTCCAGGTTCGATGCCATAACTATCAATATATCTTTTCAGGGAGCCTGTAAATATCAACTGCGCATTTTCTATAAGATTCTGCCGTTCGAAGGCGCCTAATAACGCGTCAAATTCCAAACCAATCGATCTTTTATACACAGCTAGAAAATCATCTTTAGACAGCAGTATTTGGTTAGGATAACTGTGCATTACCGCAATATGCCGTTTGCTTGGCGCGATATAAAAGGTATCGCCGCAAAAAATAGTTCCTTTACTATCGGCAGACGGCAAATGCAGCACACAACTCCCCGGGAAATGGCCGCCGATGTGAATAATGTTTATTCCATCCCATAATAGCTTAGTATCGCCACTCCATAAACTAACAAACTCGCTTTTATAATTTATCCATTGTTCATCAAGCGCATGAATATATACCGGGCAATTAAATACCTGGGCCCATTCGTTCATATTGCTGTAGTAATGCGGATGCGAAAACGCGATGGCTTTTAAACCACCCATCGAGTTAATAAATGTAACAACCTCATCATTTAACAGCGGGATACAATCCCACAAAATATTACCCTGCGGCGAGATGATCAGGAAGGCCCGTTGTGCAATAGCAAAATCAGGGGTTACTTTTAAGCTGTACAGGTGTTCACTTATTTGGGTGATCTTAACTTTATGCGTATCATTAAGTTCATCAGCGCTTATCCAGGTTTGGCCGTTGGGGTTGATGTACTGGCGGTCGTCGTTACAAATAGGGCAAAGTTCGGGCAGCGCTTCGTCCAGCGGAAATTGGGTGCCGCAGGCAACGCAAATGTTCTTTTTATTGGTACTTTTATTCATGGTTTGATGATGGGATGGGCAATCAAAAATATAAAAGAACTTTATTGGTTGATAGTCAAGATTAATTAATTACAACATCATGGCAAAAGAAGACGCACTTGACCTGCTCCGGTTTTTGGATCCGTACCCAACGGAAGCACAGCAAAAAGCCTTATGGCTGCGCGACTTTGTTTGGGATATGTACCCAACGGCCAACGAGCTGATATATGATAATTATAATGCGCTGGCTTTTGGCTGGTCGCCGACGGACAGGCAGGGGCATATCTTTTGCTCTGTTGCATTATACAGGCCGGGCAAGAACATGCATTTCGGCTTTTATTGGGGAAGCGAACTGACTGACCCGGAGAAGAAGTTATTAGGAAACGGTAAGCAATACCGCTATATTTTGGTAAACGAACTGGATGATTTCCCAAAGGAATATATTGTAAAACTGGTTAAAGAGGCTTACTCTAATTCGCTGGCGAAGGTTAAAGATCAGAAGCAATTGGTAGAGGGGAAGACCATTACGAAGATGATCTCGGTGAAAAAAAGGCTGTAGAAAATGATAAAAACGCGTCATTGCGAGCGATAGCGTGGCAATCCCCGACTATTCAAGGCGGATATGCAAAGTCGGGGATTGCCACGTCGTTGCACTCCTTGCAATGACGTTTAATTAATTCAAATTTCCCGGAATCGCAGCGATCAACTTTTTGGTATAATCTTCTTTTGGATGATCGTAAATATCATCAGGGTCGCCTGTTTCAACTATTTCGCCTTTATTCATTACCATCATACGGTCGGAGATGTGTTTGATTACCGCAAGGTCGTGGGAAATAAAAATATAGGTAAGTTTTAGTTCCTGCTGCAATTCCCGTAGCAGGTTTAATACCTGTGCTTGAACTGATACATCCAGTGCCGATACCGATTCATCGCAGATGATGAATTTAGGCTGTAGGGCCAACGCGCGGGCTATTACTATACGCTGCCTTTGCCCGCCAGAAAATTCGTGCGGATAGCGGTTAAAATGTTCGGGTAGCAGGTTCACACGTCCCAGCAGTTCAATTACTTTTTGTTTGCGTTGCTTGTCGCTGCTGTATAATTGATGTACCTGCAAGGGCTCCATGATGGAATTGCCAATGGTTAAACGCGGATTCAGCGACGAGTAGGGGTCCTGGAAAATGATCTGCATATCACGGCGCATGGTGCGCATAGCCGTTTTATTAAGGCCGGTGATATTGATATCTTCAAACATTATATTGCCGGCAGTAGGTTCAACCAAACGTAATATGCTCCGGCCTAATGTGGTTTTTCCGCAACCTGATTCGCCAACTAATCCTAAAGTTTCGCCGGGATATACATCGAAGCTTACTTTGTTAACAGCTTTAACGGTTTCTTTTTTTAGGCTGAATATTCCCGATCTGCTATTATAATATTTTGACAGTCCCTCTATCTTTAAAATGGGTTCATGGCTATATAACCCTTTTTTCCGGGCTTTTAATTCATCAGCAGGGTAATTATAACGTTCCCTTATACTTTCAATCGTTACAGGTTTATTATCTTCCAGGAAATCAGCTATAACCGGCAATTGTTTTAAATGATAAGCAGGCGAGGGGCGGCAAGCCAACAGCCCTTTTGTATACGCATGCTGTGGGTGGGTGAATAGTTTTTTTACAGTTGCTTCCTCAACTATTTCGCCTTTGTACATCACTAATACGCGGTCGGCTATTTCGCTGATAACGCCCAAATCGTGCGAAATAAATACCAGGCTCATGTTGCGTTCAGCCTTCAGTTTTAACAGTAGTTCAATTATGGTTTTTTGTACGGTAACATCCAGTGCGGTGGTAGGTTCATCAGCTATCAATATTTCGGGGTTGCAGGATAGCGCCATGGCTATCATTACCCTTTGTTTTTGCCCACCTGATATTTGATGCGGATAGCTGTCGAATATTGCTTCAGGGCGAGGCAATTGCACTTCATTAAACAGGTCGATCGTTCTTTTTTTTGCTTCGGATTTGCTCAACTTCAAATGCAGGCGAATGGCTTCAGCTACCTGGAAACCACAGGTTAATACCGGGTTTAGCGAAGTCATTGGCTCCTGGAATATCATAGCCATGCGGTTGCCCCGGATGTCGCGCATAACGTCTTCGCTCAAATCAAAAATATTGGTACCATCCAGCAAGACACTTCCGCTTATTTGTGTTTGTGCAGCATTATGCAGCCGCATTAACGCCAGTGAAGTAACCGATTTGCCCGAACCCGATTCGCCCACAATTCCAATGGTCTCGCCTTTATTCAGGCTGAATGAAATATGCTTAACAGCCTCGAAGGGGCCGTTTTGGGTGTTGAATTTAACCGACAGATCGTTTACCTGTAATATCATTGGCCAACAATGGTTATGCAGTCTTCGGTTATCAAATCTTCGCCGCGGTAGCGCCTTAACAGTTGGGCGGTGGCTACCACATCTTTTTGGCAATAGGTGCAAATGCGGGGCAGGTCGTTCTCGTTCCAATAAACATGGCCAACCTGGCTGCCATCAATATCATCTTTAGGTGTAGGGATGTCGAAGATAGCGGTAAGTAAACTTAAGGAAGTGAAGTTTTTATAGTCGCCGAATTTCCATAGCTCCATAGTATCCAAATGGTTTATTTCCCATGGTTTCTTGCCCGATATCTCCAGTTGTACAGGCATCCGCAAGCCATTAATAAGCATACGGCGGCAGATATAAGGGAAATCAAACTCTTTACCATTATGCGCACAAAGTATCAGGTTAGGCGATTGTGAACCCAGCATAGCGGAGAATTGTTCCAGCAATTCTTTTTCATCGTGCGAAGCAAAGGATTTTACCCGTAAACCTGTTCTTTTACCATTTGTAAATATGCCAACTGATATGCAAATTATCTTACCAAATTCGGCCCATATACCTGCGCGTTCGTAAAAATCTTCGGCGGTTTCTTCTTTCCTGGTGGATTGAGTTTTACGATCCCACAGTTTTTGTAAATGTTCGGGTACCTGGTCGTGGGTGCTGTATTGTGGTACAGTTTCAATATCGAGTACCATCAGGTTATGCAGGTCGTATTGTTCGAGCATGGGGTAATGTTAAATAAATTCGTCATTGCGAGGAGTGTAACGACGTGGCAATCCTCAATTTACAGGTCAACTGCATACGAGGGGATTGCCACGCTATCGCTCGCAAAGACGCCCGGATATATTTTATTAGCCAATATACATAAAAACAGTAGAGTTTACCTTATCATCACACCCAGCTTATTCACAACAGGCAGGCGGATAAAATTCATTTCGACGATGCTCTCAGGAAGGAATATGAATTTTTTGTCGAATATCTGGTTGCCGATATAATAGCTTAGCCAATATTCGTTGTTCAAACCAAATGTTTGTTCGTCGATCGGCTCTATCAATACTGATGAAGCAGCCGGTACTACAGGGAACATGTGGCGAAGGACAGAAGTCTTTACCGATTCGCCATCTTTTTCGCCATAACCTTTTGAAGTGATCAGTACATTTTCTATCGCTTCTTTTTTAAGGTTGATAAGGTATACATACCACAATTTGGTTTCCGCGCTTTCCTTTTCCAGCGCTACGGCTATGGCAATATCCTCAACTATATTTTCGGGAAGATCCTTAATCATTTTTTGGTTGATTGGGTTGATTATGTTGATTGGAGAGTGGTTAAAAACCATTCACCTAATAAACCTTATCAACCACTCACTTTTTCTTAACAAACTTTTTTCCGCCTTTTTTGGGCTCTTTGGCCTCGGCTGCGGCAAGGGCTTTAACTTCTTCAAAGGTTAATTCCAGCGGTTCTTTGCCTTTGGGTATTTTAACGTTTTGTTTGCCAAATTCAATATATGGCCCCCAGCGGCCGTTCAAAACTTTAACTGTGGGGTCCTCATCAAATGTTTTTATCAGCTTTTCAGCGTCTTTTTTACGTTTTTCCAGTATCAGTTCAATTGCTTTCTCCTCGGTAACATCATGCGGATCAATATCCCTGGGTAGTGAAACAAACGCGCTGTTATGCCTTATATAAGGGCCAAATTTGCCGATTGCAACCGTCATATCCTTGTCCTCGAACGTTCCAATGTTCTTAGGCAGTTTAAACAGTTCTAAGGCATCTTCAATGGTTATGGTCTCAATGCTTTGGCCATTGCGTAAACTGGCGTAAAGGGGTTTGGTTGGGTCTGCTTCGGTAGCATTTTCGCCAACCTGCACAAACGGACCGTAGCGACCAATACGCACCGATACCTTTTTACCGCTCACCGGGTCGATGCCCAGGTCGCGTTCGCCCGTAGCTTTATCTGCCGTTTCAATGGTACTTTGTACATCCTTATGGAAGGGGTCGTAAAATTTACGGATCATGTCCGTCCATTCCTGTAATCCCTGTGCTATCTCGTCAAACTGTTTCTCAACGCTGGCGGTAAAATTAAAATCAACAATGCCCTTAAAATAGTTTACCAGGAAATCGTTTACAACCGCCCCAATATCGGTAGGGAACAGCTTTCCTTTTTCGGCGCCTGTATTTTCAGTTTTTTGTTCTTTAACAATGTTGCCGTTTTTTAATGTTAATACCCTGAAGGCCCGTTGTTTTCCTTCGCGTTCTTCCTTAACCACATAACCACGGTTTTGTATGGTTGATATAGTAGGGGCGTAGGTTGACGGACGGCCAATACCTAACTCTTCCAATTTCTTCACCAAACTTGCTTCGGTATAACGTGCAGGCGGGCGGGAAAAGCGTTCGGTAGCTGTCATTTCCTGCAAAGCCAAACGCTGGCCGCGGGTTAATGGTGGCAGCATGGCATTTTCGCCATCCTGTTGTGGTTCATCATCCTCATCGCTCGATTCAAGGTAAACTTTCAGGAAACCATCAAACTTCATTACTTCGCCATTAGCAACCAATTCCTCTTTACGGGTTGATATGCCGATCTTTGCGGTGGTTTTCTCAAACTGCGCTTCGCTCATTTGCGAGGCGATCGCACGCTTCCATATCAGTTCGTACAGGCGTTTTTCCGATCCATCGCCACCAATTGTATGCTGGTTAAAATAGGTGGGGCGGATGGCCTCGTGTGCTTCCTGTGCACCTGCGCTCTTGGTTTTATATTTTCGTAACTGGTGGTATTTATTGCCGTATGCCGATGTGATCTCATCAGCGGCAGAGTTTAAAGCAGTGTCGGACAAATTAACCGAATCGGTACGCATATAAGTAATGTGCCCTGATTCATACAGTTTTTGTGCTACCTGCATGGTACGTGCTACCGAATAGCCTAATTTACGACTGGCTTCCTGTTGTAAGGTAGACGTAGTGAACGGCGCGGCCGGTGAACGTTTGGTAGGGCGGGTATCTAACGACTTTACATCAAAGTCGGCATTGATACAATCCTGTAAGAATTTTTCGGCGTCTTCCTGTTTTGAATAGCGTTCGGCAAGTTCGGCCTTAAAAGCTTCTTTGCCTTTACCAAATATAGCCACTATTTTGAACGCGGCCTCTGATGTGAATTTATTTACTTCGCGTTCGCGGTCAACAATCAACCTTACAGCAACTGATTGCACACGGCCTGCTGAAAGTGATGGCTTTACTTTTTTCCAAAGAACAGGTGAAAGCTCGAAACCTACCAGGCGGTCTAAAACACGGCGGGCCTGCTGGGCATTTACCAGGTTATAGTCTATTTTACGCGGATTTTCAATGGCCAGCATTATGGCAGGTTTGGTTATCTCGTGGAATACAATACGTTTGGTGGTTGCATCTTTTAAACCCAAAGTCTCGAACAAATGCCACGAGATGGCTTCACCTTCGCGGTCCTCGTCCGATGCG
>Ga0207142_1045_pt1 | contig 23845 bp, 18 predicted proteins | sample Alteio_BWMinHeat_2_FD_153561 | JGI IMG/M metagenome (GOLD analysis project Ga0207142, IMG submission 153561) | Enriched cells from forest soil in Barre Woods Harvard Forest LTER site, Petersham, Massachusetts, United States -... | ecosystem: Environmental > Terrestrial > Soil > Temperate forest >... | reverse complement strand
TGTAAAACCGGTGTTGCGTACAACCGCGACCGGTCAGGAACTGCTGTTGCCTGTAAAGGATACCGACAAAGGCGCAACACTTGAATATTCGATGATATGGTAATTCACATTATTAAAACACGTAGAATGAAAGCTATTTTAACTGCAATATTTATTTGTTTTATGCTGATGGTTGGCGGTTTGCAAAGCAAAGTTGTTGCACAGGCTACCGATACCATAAAGCATACCGAAAAAGATTATTACCAGATCATTAGCCTGCCCATACCCGAGGATGTTAAACTGGAAGTAGGTGGAGTATGTACCATGCCTAACGGGAGTATTGCGGTAAGTACCCGCAGGGGCGAAATATGGATAATTGATAACCCTTACATGCTGAACAGCAGCGCGCCTCATTACCACAAATTTGCATCAGGTTTGCACGAGGTGTTGGGTTTGCTATACAAAGACGGCGCATTTTATTGTGCGCAACGCGGCGAGCTTACCAAACTGGTTGATAAGGATGGCGATGGCAAAGCCGATGTTTACGAAACCGTTTGCTCATGGCCATTATCAAGCGGGTACCATGAATATTCGTATGGGCCCGTGTTGCTGCCTGACGGTAATTTTATGGTGACACTAAATGTGATGTTCCCGAATGAACATTGGTGGCGCGGTGCAAGCCTGGTGCCATGGCGCGGGTGGACGGTTGAAATAACCCCGGATGGCAAACTGATGCCTTATGCTACCGGCATGCGTTCACCGGCAGGTTTGGGGGTGATCAATGGGAAGTTCTTTTTTACGGAGAACCAGGGCGACTGGGAAGCATCCGGAAGTATAACAGAGGTTGACAAGGGTGACTTTACCGGTAACCCCGCAGGTTTGGTTTGGGCCAACAGGCCTGAATCGCCGGTTAAGGTGAGGGTGAGTGATATTGCTTCGCGGGTTGATTTTAGAAATAATGCTGTTGGGAAAATTGAGGATGATGACCCCAAGCGCCCGTACAAAACCTTATTTGAAGTTGCTGCTGAAGTACCCGGTATTAAAATACCATCGGTTTATATACCGCATTATATCATGGGTAATTCCACATCGGGTTTTGTGCAAATACCCGATGACAATAAATTCGGGCCGTATGCCGGGCAAATACTGGTGGGCGATCAGAGCCAGAGCTTGATAAGCCGTGTTTTTTTGGAGAAGGTGAAGGGCCAGTACCAGGGCGCGGCCTTCTTTTTCAGGGGCGGGTTTGAATCGGGTGTGCTGCGCTTATGCTGGGGCATGGATGGTTCGTTATTCGTTGGGCAAACCAGTAGGGGCTGGGATTCAAAGGGCCCAAAATCTTATGGTTTAGAAAGATTGGTGTGGCTTGGCAAAACGCCGTTTGATATGAAAGCCATTCGTGCAATGCCTGATGGTTTTGAGGTAGAATTTACCAAACCCGTGAACAAAAAATTCGCGTCCAACCCGGATAACTATACTATAAACAATTTCACTTATAAGTATCACCCGGTTTATGGAAGCGATATTGTGAGGCAGAAAAAAAATAATATCGATGCCGCCATTGTATCGGCCGATGGCTTGAGGGTGCGTTTGGTGGTTGACAGTCTGCGCGAAAAATATATCCACGAAATTAAGGTAGCCGATAACGTAGTATCCGAAGAAGGAACATCGTTGCTCCATCCTACCGCCTATTACACGCTGAACTTTATCCCCGATGGTGAAAAACTGAATGTGCCGCATCGTGTGCAAAAAGTGGCGGCTCCCGAACATCACATGGAGATGAATATGGCTATGGGCAAAACAAAAGGCCCGGCCTTAAAGAAAAATCAAACTACAATGCCGCCTTCGTGGAAACACATAGATCAAACTATTTATATGGCGACAAAACCGGGGTTAAAGTTTGATAAAACGGAGTTCACCCTAAAATCGGGCAGTAAAATAAAATTGGTTTTTAGCAATAAGGATGATATGCCGCACAACTTTGTGGTTACACAAAAAGGGCAGGCTGTAGCGGTCGGCGAACTGGCCATGAAAATGGGTTTGGATGCGGTTAAGCACAGCCATATACCCAATACATCCAAACTGTTGTTCAATACCACGCTGGTAGGCCCAGGATCATCGCAAACCATATATTTTGTTGCCCCGGCACCCGGCCAGTACACTTATGTATGTACTGTCCCCGGTCATTTTTATGTGATGCAGGGCACGCTTACCGTTGAAAAATAGATATGGAGTTGAAAGTAGAAGGTTTTTGATTGTTAACAGATAAATAGGTAGAAATGAAATACAGGATAATGTTATGCTGCCTGCTTTCGGGTAGCGTTTTTATCGCGAAAGCAAACACTAAAATTGACACCCCCGAAGTAACCGGCCCCGAACCAAAAGTGGTAACACCGGGAAGGGCCTTTATCGACCCGCCATCGGATGCTATAGTTTTGTTTAACGGCAAGGACTTACACGAATGGGTGTCGGGCGATGACCGGAGCAAACCGGCAAAATGGATAGTGCATGATGGCATGGTTACGGTAAATAAGAAAGTAGGCGATATACAAACCAAACGCAAGTTTACCAACTACCAGCTGCACATTGAATGGCAGGAACCTATAGATATTAAAGGTAAAGACCAGGAACGTGGCAACAGTGGTGTTTTTTTGGCGGCATTTGCCAATGAACAAGGCTACGAGCTACAAGTGTTGGATCCCTATAAAAATCCTACTTACGTTGATGGCATGGCGGGTAGTATTTACAGGCAGTACATCCCGTTGGTTAACCCCGGTCGTAAGCCGGGCCAGTGGCAAACCTATGATATTGTGTGGCGGGCGCCGCTATTCAATGATGATGGCTCATTAAAGTCACCCGCATATGCAACGGTATTTTTTAATGGTGTGCTGGTGCAGGACCATGTAGCTTTACAGGGCCCCACCTGGTATGAAGGTCATCCTAAATATGTAAAACATGGCGCTTGCCCCATAGCGCTGCAAAAACACTTTGATGAAAGCAAAGGTGTAAGCTACCGTAACATCTGGATAAGAGAATTAAAATAAATAAACACATATATCAACAAAAAACAACATCGTACAAAAATGAAGACAAGGTTAAAATTTACAGTTTATTTAATTGTTACTATGGCTGGAGCTCAATTCCTGGCGACTAATTCATCGGCACAAACAAAAAAAACAGTGGTTCATCATACAGTTACAAAAACAGTGACACATAAGCCAACCGCGGCTGATTTGGCACAGGGAAAAGCATTGTTTACCAAATCAGATTGCCTTACCTGCCACAAAATGGATGTAAAACTGGTGGGCCCGGCTTATTATGATGTAGCAAAAAAATACCCGGCAACCGATGCCAATTATGAAATGCTCGCCAATAAAGTTATAGCCGGTGGCAGCGGCGTATGGGGGCAGGTTGCTATGGCGCCGCATCCCGCTTTGGCACATGACGATGCCAAGAAGATAGTAGAATATATATTATCGCTCAAACCGGCTAAATCCTGAATTATAATATAAACCAAATATCAAACAATATGAAAACTGAGAAAAATGTGAACCGCTTAACCAATCTTTTAGCCTTTATGGTATTGGTTATTGCCCTGATGTTTAACGCCAATTGCGCTTCAGCCAAAGGTAAACCGAAAGTATTGGTATTTTGTAAAACTGCGGGATTTCACCATGAGTCGATTGCTGTTGGGAAAATAGCAATTATGAAACTGGGTGCCGAGAATGGCTTTGATGTGGACACAACCATCGATGCAGGCAAGTTTACCGTTGATAACCTGAAGCAATATGCTGCTGTTATATTTTTAAGCACAACCCAGGATGTTTTGGATGCAGCCCAGCAAAAAGCCTTCATACATTACATTGAAGCAGGCGGTGGTTTTGTAGGAATACATGCCGCTACCGATTGCGAATATCACTGGCAATGGTACGGTAATTTGGTTGGCGCCTATTTTGACAGCCACCCGGCACAGCAAAACGCGGTATTTGACGTGGTTGATTCAACCAGCATCGCCACCAAACATTTGCCCACTAAATGGAAAAGATTTGATGAGCTGTACAACTTTAAATGGATAGAGCCAAACCTGCACATACTGCTAACTATTGATGAGACCACGTATACCGGCGGTAAAAATCCGGCCTATCATCCGATGGCATGGTACCATGAATATGATGGCGGTCGCGCGTTTTACACCGAGCTTGGGCATACTAATGAATCATATGCCGATCCATTATATCTGCAACACCTGTTAGGCGGTATAAAATATGCAATGGGCGTAGCCAAAATGCACTAAACAAGCATCTATAACTTTTCTATATATAAATGAGAAATAATAAATTTTGGATAACAGGCCTTGTGGCTTTATCAATGTTTGTTTATACCTGTAAGGTTACGCAATACCCGGTAAAGAGGGATGCTGATGGCAGGATACTGGTTAACCCGCACCCCTCAAAGGACTATCTATCGCCCGAGGAAAGTATGAAACACATCTACCTGCAAAAGGGGTATCACCTGGAGTTGGTTGCAAGCGAGCCGATGGTTAGTCAGCCGGTGGCTATTGCCTGGGATGGGGATGGCAGGATGTATGTTGCCGAAATGAACACCTATATGCAGGATGTGAATGGTACGGGTGAGGGGAAATCGACCTGTAAAATTGTGCGTATGGAAGATACCAATGGCGATGGCGAACTGGATAAGGAAACGGTATTTATCGACAGCCTGATCTTGCCCCGCATGATATTGCCGCTGGATAATCGCTTATTGGTAAATGAAACCTATTCGAATAATATCTATAGCTACGAAGACACTAATGGCGATGGCGTAGCTGATGTGAAGAAACTGGTTTATGCGAATGATTCGCATGATAACAAGAATTTGGAACACCAGAAAAGCGGGCTGATATGGAACCTGGATAACCGTATTTATGTAACGGTAGATCCTGTGCGTTATCGGTTTACAGGCGATAAATTAGTGGCCGATTCCATGCAGGAATCGCCCGGCGGACAATGGGGGCTGACGCATGACGATTATGGGCGTTTATATTTTTCATCCGCCGGAGGCGAAACACCGGCTGTTAACTTCCAGCAAAATCCCTATTATGGTTACCTTGACTTGCGGGGGGAGTTACCGGGCAATTTTATTGAACCGTGGCCAATTATCGCGACACCTGATGTGCAGGGTGGCTTGCCTCGTTTGCGCCCCGATAGTACGCTTAATCACTTTACCGCCTGTACCGGCCAATCGGTTTATACCGGCGACAGACTGCCTGCCGATATGAAAGGCGATCTGCTGATATGCGAGCCCGTTGGTCGCCTCATCCGTCGTGCTAAGGTGATCGATAGCGCAGGTATGATCATGCTTAAAAACGCGTATGACAGGCAGGAATTTTTGGCATCATCGGATATGAACTTCCGCCCGATAAATACGGTGACCGGCCCTGATGGCTGTTTGTATGTAGTTGATATGTACCATGGTATTATACAGGAAAGCGCGTGGACTGCTAAGGGTAGCTACCTTCGCCCGCAAATATTGAGGGCCGGGCTTGACAGGAACATCGGTCGCGGTCGTATATATCGTATAGTAGCCAATAGGATAAAACCCAATAAAGAAAAGCCGCACATGCTTGAGCAAAGCAGTGCCGAACTGGTGCAGTATTTATCGAACCCGAATAGCTGGTGGCGCGAAACAGCACAAAAGCTAATCGTGTTGAGGGGTGATAAGTCGGTTGTTCCTGCGTTGGAAAACCTGGCAAATAATTCGCCAATGGCGCTGGCGCGCATACATGCTTTGTGGACGCTTAATGGCTTAGGTGCGTTAAATGAAAATTTACTATTTAAAGCCCTGAAAGACGATAACGCGCAGGTACGTAAAACAGCTGTATGGATAAGCGAAGATTTTATGAGCAATAACAACCCGGCATTGTTAGATAAACTTGATGCCTTAAAAGATGATACCAGTGCTGATGTACGTTTTCAGTTAGGATTATCATTACGTTATAATAAGAATGATAGGGCGCAGGGAATAGTTAATTATTTGGCAAATAACCCGACTAATGGGGTATTGGCAAAATCGCAAAAGAAATATGATGACGTAGTAGCTGCAAGAAAACTAATTGCCGAAAAGGAACGCATGATGCGTGAGGCCGACCGTTTGCTGGTTACCAACGGCGCTGTAATATTTAAGAGCTTATGCGCCAGTTGCCACGGCGAGGATGGTAAAGGGATAAACAACGGTGGCAAAACGCCACCCGCACCACCACTTGCCAATAACAAAGATGTGAACGGCGACCCAGATAAACTGATACGGATATTGTTGTACGGCTTAACCGGCCCGGTTGATGGTAAAGTATACGCCAATACCATGCCTGCGCTTAATGGCAACGATGATAATTACATCGCATCGGCCATAAGTTATATACGTAGCGACTTTGGGAACAAGGCACATACCGTTACGCCCGACCAGGTGAAAAAGATAAGGGAAGAAAACGCGACCCGCACCAAAAGCTGGACTATGGATGAGCTAAACGCGATAAAAAAATAAGCATACAGAATGCATGTTTAAGTTACATTAGAATAAATAAACAATAATTATATTGCGTAACCATTTATAATAAACAAACGCTGAATTTAAATGAAGAACATTCAAACCAATAAACTATTTGTGGCAAGTTGCTTGTCGCTTTTAGTAACATCATTATCCTTTGGCATACGTGCCGGTATGTTAGGGCAGCAAGCTGCGCATTTTCAGCTAGATGCTTCGGAGTTGGCCACTATAGCAGCTACGGCCTTTTGGGGGTTCCCGCTTGCCGTAATAGTTGGGGGCTTTGTTGTAGACATAATAGGAATGAAACGCCTGTTGGTTTTGGCTTTTATTTTTCACCTGGTGGGTATTATCCTTACCATTTTTGCAACGGGGTATTGGACGCTATTCTTCTCCACCCTGTTAATAGGTATTGCCAACGGCACTGTTGAAGCATCTTGTAATCCATTGGTTGCCTCGCTGTTTACTGATAATAAGACAACTAAATTGAATCATTTCCATCTTTGGTTCCCTGCGGGGCTTGTTATAGGCACATTGGTTGTTTTTGGGTTAAATAGTGTGTTGGGGCATGGCGTTACGCCTTTGCCTTATTGGATATCGCAGGTTGAAATAGCTGTAATGATAATCCCAACCCTGATCTATGGCTGGCTGTTTTTAAAGTTAGACTTCCCGGTAACAGAAAGGGTTGCCAGCGGGGTATCTACAAGCGATATGTACAAAGCGCTTATTAACCCCTTATTTATATTTATGATCTTTTGCATGTTCGGAACTGCTATCACCGAACTGTTTACTAATCAATGGACAGGTGTGTTGTTCAGTAAGATGATAGACAATCCTATATTGATCCTTACGTTTGTGGCATCAATGCAGGTGTTGGGCAGGGCATTTGCCAGTCCTATTGTGCATAAGCTGGCCCCCCAGGGTGTGTTGCTTATTTCGGCTATTTTATCGGCCGCAGGTATTTACCTGTTTCTTCATTTAACCGGGAATGCTATATTTTTAGCTGCAGTAGTTTTTGGCTTAGGGATAGCTTTTTTCTGGCCATGTATGATCGGGTTTGTTGCCGAAAATTTACCACGTACAGGTGCAGTGGGATTAAACCTAATGGGCGGCGCTGGTATGCTGGCGGTATCACTCTATATGATCTTTATGGGCGGGCATTTTGATATGTTAACCCTTAAGCATTTACCACCGGGATCTAATCTTAGCGAGTATATAAAGGCAGCCCCCGGTACACCTATGGCACAAGCGCTTGATCAGGCTAAAGATGCTTCTGCACCAGATGTATTACATACAACCTTCATTATACCTATTATTTTAATAGTGGCATTCGGCGGATTGGTGATTTACATGAAAAACCGTAAAAAAGTTACTTTGGCTAATTAATGCAGCCGCAAAAAACGGAACTGATATACGGTGCAACTTAACATAAAAAGGCGGGCGATATTTAATCACCCGCCTTTTTGTTAATACTGATTTTTAATACTAACGTTACAATGCCTTTCTGAAAAATGTTTGTTATTTTTACAATTAAATACAACTCCAAGTACCACCAATTAACTAATGGACAGGCCTAATAAAAAGATAGTCATTTTTGATGATGATGAAGATATACTTTCTATATGTATTTATATTTTAGAAGAGCAGGGCTGGGAGGTACATGCATTTACTAATTGTAATAACATAGTTGAGCGCATAACCGCTATTATGCCCGATGTGATATTGATGGATAACTGGATACCGGATGATGGCGGTATAATTGCCACACAAAACCTTAAAAAAGAAGAAAAGCTTAAACATATACCCGTTATTTATTTTTCGGCCAACAGCGATATACAACTACTTGCCGACCATGCCGGGGCCGAAGGCTATCTTGCCAAACCTTTCGACCTCGAAGAACTCGACCGGGTGATAAACCAGGTGCTGTAAAAAAACCATAGAAATAATAAGCCCCGCATCAAAATTTTGATGCGGGGCTTATTTATGATATTTGCTGTATTAAAATCCCGGGCCACCGGGACCTGGACCACCCGGGCCGGGGCCGCCGCCGCCAGGACCGCCGCCATCCCTGTTTCTTCTGAAACCACCATCAGGTGATGATGGTGCCTTGCCTGCAAATTTTTGCAGCCTGAAGGTGAAAGTCGCTAAATAATAACGGCCAAGCCTGTTAACGTTGGTTTGAGTAACAACCGCTCCGTTTGTTGTGGTTGAAAAACCTGTATTTTCATTAAATAAGTCGAATGCCGACAGGCGTATAGTGCCCCTGTAATCCTTTAAAAAGCGGCGTTCAACATACACATTCAATATATTAGGGTTGGTAACTTTCAGGTCGGATGAATAGCCTGAATTATATACTTTAGAATAATCGTAGCTAAAGGTCCAATCCTTCCATAAATAATTTTTGCCGGTTAATGCTAAAGTGAGGGCCTTTATATTGGTGTTTTCGCCAAATACGCCTGTTTTTATCGAGTTATCGGTATTGCTTATGGAATAGCTTGTGCTGGCCTGCGCATCAATAACATCGGTTATATCAACCCTAAAACGTACCGATGGCGTAAACACCAATGATTTAGCAATATCCTTTAATTGTTGCGATGCAACGTTATTGCTGTCAACACTGCTTGAATAGGCAGCAGTGCTGGTATAACTAACATTTCCGTTCAGTAAAAGCGTGTATTTGCGTTCGGACCATGGCTTGGCGTACACAACATTTCCATTAATGGTATAATAACCATCACTGTTTTGATATTGGGTTAAATTAGCGTTTTGCAGGTTTTTTAAGTCTGGATTGGCCTGCAATGCAGCCTTTGAAAATTTTTCGGGATAAGTAACAATATTGGTTACTATTTGATTATCAGTTTGGGTGAACCTTAAATTAGTAAACAATATATTGCCGGTAGCAAAACTGAATTGATTATACCTGATGGTAAAGTTATTACTATATGATGGCTTAAGGTTAGGGTTACCTTGTACCGGGTACAGGGCATTTGAATAGTCTGTTACCGGCTGTAATTGGGTAAAAGTTGGCTGTGTACTGGTACCATCAAAATTAATGTTCAAGGAGTGGCTCCTTGAAAAATTATATACAAAGTGTGCGGTCGGGATCACATTAAAAGTGCTGGCATGTGTAGGCTGGCCGGTAGTTAATGATTCCCCATCCAATTCGGCAGGCTGTACGCCTAAGCCCAGGGTATAATTGTATTTCTTCTGTATAAAACGATAGTTTAAGCCAACCCTGTTTGTAGTAAACGTATAATGATAATCATTGCTAAGCAGGCTATAATTTTGAAAGCCTGATGCGTTTAGCGTATCTGTTTCTTTATCATTCGATGTGTAATTATGATTGAAAGCATAATTAAACTCCAGGTATGATAGTTTACCTATTGGCTCCAGGTATGATAAATTGGTTCCGAATGTAGTTGCTGTATTATTAGTATTTATCTGCTGGTTAGCAGGCGCGGTATGTGGGCCCAGTTGGTAGTCATATATCGGGTTGTCAAATGAATTGCTTTGCGAGGTGCTAAAATTTACATTTAGGCTTATGTTACGGCGGCTGTGAAACCGATGGTTATATAATGATGTTAAGCCAAAGCTGGGTGTTTGCGAGTTACTAAATGAATTTGATTTTACTATTGTTGAATTAACCCCGCCCCGCTGTAACGTATCTGTTTCTCCTTCGGTAGTATTTGTGCTGGCATATGAAAAAGTGGGTGTAATTTTTAAGTAATTAAGCGTATCGGGTTTATACTCCATATTAAAAGTAAACCGGTGATTAATGGGGTCATCATTTTCATGATTATCCTGCAAAGTTGTGGTTGGCGTTTGCACATAGTTCTTTTGTATGGTGTTACCAAAAGTATAAGTAGCATTATCGCTAAAACTATAACTGCCGTAAACAGACATGTATTTACCCCATTGGTCGCGGTAGTTGGTACCTATTGAGCGTGCGTTGGTTAAACCATTAGCGGTTGTTGCAAGGCCGGTTTGTACGCCGCCGCCTCGTAGCGCATTCCCGCGGCCGCCACCACCGCCTCCGCCTCCGCCACCACCAAAGCCGCCGCCACCAGCAGGCGCGCCTGCCTGGCTAAAGTTAAAGGTGTTTACGTTGGTATTATTTAAGTTGCCCAATAATGCAATTTGCCTGTCACCATAAAAATCAAATATATTTAACAGGCCTACGTAACGGTTCTGATCAGTCCCGGTATTCGCAGGGATAGCATCACTACCATCGCCTGCTGTTGCCTGGCCAAAATAGCCGTAATTTTTATCCTTGCGGATAGTAATATTCATGATCTTGCTGGGCTCGCCGGTTTTTACGCCGGTTAAATTTGCCTGGTCGCCGTAGTCATCAATCATTTGAATGCTTTCCACTACATCGGCAGGAAGGTTTTTAGTAGCCGTTTGTACATCTCCACCAAAAAAGTCTTTACCGTTTACACGTACTTTGGTAACCTGCTGGCCCTGTGCGGTAACATTGCCGTTGGCATCAACGTCGACACCGGGCAGTTTTTTTATTACATCTTCAATAGGGGCGTTCTCGCGCACTTTATAGGCGCTGGCTTTATATTCAATAGTGTCCTCTTTCATGGTTACCGGGTTTGTGCCAACTATATTAACCTGGTTGAGCATGTTCGACTCCACTTTTAATATAATAGGATCAAGCACAACCGGCTTGGTATCGTTATCTAAAGTAAAATGGCGTATCAGCCCCTGGTAACCTAATGATGTTACAACCAGTGTAAATTTAGGGCCCTTTACGGCTGCAAATACAAATTTACCATCAGCATCGGTAGCTGTTTTAACACTGTCGCCGGTAGCATTTATACATGTAATAATAGCACCAGGAACCGTTTGCTTGGTTGAGTCAATAACGGTACCATGTACTTCGCGGTCGGTTTGCGCGTAGACAGAAGTGATGGAAAACAGTATAACTGAGCAAATTATCAAAAATGATCTCATAGATATATTTAACATAAAGGGGGTATTAATTTTTTTATAATATATGCCGATAATATATAATACCATGCAAATAATGTGCAAAGGTTGTATTTATAAATGTTAAATGATTAATAATCATAGCATTGTTACATAATATATTTGTTACATATTAAATAAAAAAAGGCCCCCCGGAAAACCGGGGAGCCTTGTATATTGAACCAAACTAACTAACTAATTATTAATTACGTAAACGTAAGGCTGATGCCAACTGACCGTAGTCGTTTACATTAATACCGGGGTGTTGAAGTGAAAGTGTTGTAAGCGAAGTTCCGTCAATTACAACTACCCTCAGATCAAGGCCGCTTTGGGTGGTGCTGGCTTGTAAAGTAATCGTTCCAACATTATAATTGGTCATGTTTATAGTTAAGCCAGGAGCGCTGTATGGCAGCGGATAGTAAGCGCCTGTGCTACCTGTAGTCCTGAAATACACTAATACAACGCCTTGGTCAACAACACTCTGCGTTATGGCAGGTATGCTAAAGGTAGAACCTGTTACGGATATGTTTTGGTTTACAAGCAGGAAGCTTTCAGCACCAGGTCCGGCAGGGCCAGCGGGGCCGGTTGCACCAGTAGCGCCGGTTGCACCAGTAGGTCCGGCAGGGCCAGCGGGGCCGGTTGCACCTTTTGCGCCTGTAGCACCGGTTGGTCCGGCAGGGCCTACAGCACCAGTTGCACCTGTAGCACCAGTAGCGCCATCTTTACCATTTGCTCCGGCAGGGCCAGCGGGGCCTACAGCACCAGTAGCGCCTGTAGCACCAGTTGCACCATCTTTACCATTTGCTCCGGCAGGGCCAGTAGCACCAGTAGCGCCTGTAGCGCCGGTTGCTCCTGTAGCACCAGTTGGTCCGGCGGGTCCGGCAGGGCCTTGTGGGCCAACGGGTCCACCTGCAGGTCCGGCAGGGCCTTGTGGGCCTGCAGCACCAGTTGCGCCTGTGGCACCGGTAGCACCAGTTGCACCTGTAGCACCAGTTGCGCCGGTAGGGCCGGGAGTTTTGTCTTTACGGCATGCACCCAATGTGAATGTCAATAAGAATAAGGTTGGTAGTATAAGTTTTAGTCTTTTCATAACAATAATTTATATCGTAATGAGGTGTTTTACGAAAACTTATTCAATTAGTTTCAAAATCATGTAAAAAGGGTGAATTACGTGGCATTTATCAACAAAATTATTAACAATTGTGCGTAATGTGTTTGCAAGATGCTGAAACAAAGCACTATAATCTATCGTTAATGTTAATTAAAGCATTACCTATGAATAACATACGCGCAAACCTGCACAGCAAGGTGCATAACTGGATGGATAGCATCGGTTTCAGGCTAAATGCCTCGCAAACCAACAGTAAAAATAATGTTACAACCAACCATTATTTTTTCGAAACCTTCAATTTTTTTGAGAAATCTGATAACAAGGATTTCAAGCACTCGCAATTTCTATGTTTTGACATGTATGGAGAAAAAATAGCCGTACGGTCATTGTTAGATCTCCAGGCTGCTTTTTTTGAAAACATAAGCCAACTAAAATAATTTTGGCTAAAAGCAAACGCCAAACTATTATATCCTGCGCTTTAAGGTCAGGATTACTTTGTCGTACCTGTTATCGTGGTATATTTCCAGCAAAAGCCCACGGCCATCGCGCGATTTAAATATCGAATCAATTTCTTCGAGTGTCATTTTAGTAACGGGTTTAAAATTGATAGACATTATTTCATCACCCTTTTCCAAACCTATCAGGTCGCCTGCCGAACCGGGTTCAACCCGGCCTATAACTACGTGTTCGAAATTACCGACGGAATAATATTCCAAACCGCTCATATCATGTTCAAAGGGTTCATCAAAAAGCGCCCCTTTTTTTAAATAGAGTGCATTGTCGGGATAATCGAATATCACTTCAAATTTTTTAAGTATGCCCAGGCCCAGGTTACCATCACGTGGAACTGAGCTGACTATCTGCGATTTTGAATCATCGGGGAACGAAGCCAAAACATCCTTGATCCGAAATTTTCCTATTTCAACATCCTTTACGCGGCTTATAAAACCATCGATAGGGCCATTTAGGCCCACGCCTAAATTTCCGGGAATGTATTTGGCAGGCAAGCCATTCTTTTTTATCATGTTCTCGATAGAAATGGGATGACCAGCGCCTATGTCGATCACCATTTTGGCGTCCATTTTATTACCATTGGGAAAAGTTACCTTCATTTGTATATAAGGTTTCCGTTGTTCAACATTTATCGGTATCCTGTTGCTTTTCCTGAAGGGGCGAAGGTCCTGTGGCCGACAAACGCTCAAAGTGCTATCGGCAAAATTTATCTTTACAGCCACATTTGCAAAAAACTCGTAGCCTAACAGCCCATCAATGGGCATGCCCGCATAGTTTGAGAGATTAAAGTGATCTTTTTTTAATATAGCGGCACTTACATCGTGGCTCTCAAGGCCTGGAATGCCGACTTTTAATATTGAAGAAATATAGGCTTCGGCATCTTCACCTTCGCCCAGGCCGGGTATTTTTATTGAACGTTTTGATGTAAGGTTTATGGAATCGACCAGGTTAGGCTCTGTAATTATCATCAGGCCAACACCGGTATCCAAAATAAAATTAAATGGGCCCTGGTCGTTAATTTTTAACTTTATAATTATCATGTTCCGCACCATGCGGAAGGGGATGGTGACATGCTTCCTGTTTTTTTCCAGGTCGAAATACTGCGCTTTTGCCGTTGAAAAGCAGCACAAAAACATGCACAACAGCGGTAAAGCAAGCAGCCACTTTAGTTTAGGAAATAAATTAAATAGCATGTTAATTTATAATGGTAGCTAAATTTACAAATTTAGACGGTTAAAAGACAATATGGTTACAATATGCTGCCGCTAACGCATAACATTATTTTAACGCAATATATATAATTGGTTTATACGGTATTAAAGAAAGAAAGTACAGCTAATGTGCTATTAATTTTGTGGCGGGGTTTATTGGGGTTCTTTCTTTAACTGGTCTTTTATTTCAGGGTTTTGGGGAGGAAGCTTTTTTACTTCCAGTTCAACTTCTGTTTGTTTTACGGCTACGGCATATTCTGCGGGTTCAATACGGCTGCCGCTGGCTTCAGCATAAACCTGGGTAAACTCCGCGCCGATGTATAATATTGCCGATGTGTAATATATCCAGGTAAGTATTACTATAATGGATCCTGCCGCCCCATAAGCCGAACTATGGGCAAAATATTGAATATAAAGCCCTATAAGATATTGCCCCAACATAAACATCAGGGCCGTAAAAAATGCCCCCGAACGCACATCCTTCCAGGCTATTTTAACATCGGGCAAAACCTTAAATATTATAGCGAACAACACGCTGATAACCATAAACGTAAGCCCAAGATTAATGGCATATATCAACACGTTTACACCTGGAAAAAAATGCTGTATCCTATCGCTTAGGGCGGTTACCAAAATATTTATTACTAACGATACAAGCAATAAAAAACCGAGGCTAATAATAAGCGAAAACGACAGGAACCTGTTTTGCAACAATTTTAACCAGCCTTTTTTGGGTTTGGCCTTAACGCGCCATATTATATTCAATGAGTCCTGAATCTCCACAAACATGCTGCTGGCGCCTATTAGCAAAATGCCTATGCCGCTTATAAGTGCTACACCGCTTTTACCATGTATGGCATAATTTTTTATAATATCCTTTATCTGGCCCGAGGCCTGCAGGCCCACGAAATGCTGTATTTGTGCATAAAGCAGGTCGCGGTGTTGTTCATCCTTTAAAAAAATGCCTATCAGGGCCAATATTAATACTAATAATGGCGCTACTGAGAAAATAGTATAATAAGCCAGCGAAGCGCTGAGTTTTAAACCATTATCGTTAATAAACCCCATAAATGTGGCCAGTATTACCTTCCAGGCACGTTTAAGGTAGGCTTTTCTAAATATCCTCATATCCGATCAAATATATTTGTAATAAAGTGGCATATATAATAATATATGATTATGACAACGCTTTGTGTACTAAAACAAGCAGGCTAAAATAAGCGTATACATTTATAAATTTATTAAACAAATCACCTGATGAAAAAGGCAATTTTTTTGCGTACCCCCTTTAAACTGTTGTTCATTGTTTTATTACTTAGCAATTTTAATGCCTTTGCACAAAAAACTACCATTTGGATAGTAAACCATGCAGAAACAAATGATAAAACAGGTGAATTATCGGACACCGGGCAATTGAGGGCCAACGACCTGGCTAAAGCGCTTAAGCATGAGCATATCGAAATAATTTATGTTACAGGCAGCAGAGTTTCGACCGGGACTGCAAACCCGCTGGCCGTTAAAGAAAAGATCTTACCACGCGTGTATAAGGATAGCGTTGAAAAATTTGCCGATATAATTAAAAAGAACCTTACCGGGAAAAACATATTGATAATTGCCGGTAATAACACCATACTACCACTTATTGCAGCATTTGGCGCAAGTTCGCCGTTTGATAGTTTGGATGAGGGCGACTACGATCAATTGTTCAGCATCACCATAAAAAGTTCGGGCGATGTGGATTTTGCGGTTAGGTATTATGGTAAAAAGCACCATGTAAATGCTATACCGCAAAGCTATATTTTAGATAATTTTTCGCCGGGATTGCCGGGGCGTTAATTGTATTGATAATAAAAAAGCGCCAAGACGGTATCGCCTCGACGCTTTTTTTATGCTGATCGGAAATTATTATTTCATTGCCAGTTCTTTGGCATCGGCTTCTATCATCTTTTTAAACAGTGTACTAAATTCAGGTACCTGATCTGCCGGTACAAAATCCTTTTTTATTTTTATCGTACGGGTGATGATCACTTTTTTACCAATTTGTTTTGGTGTGATGTTGTATTCGATGATATCATTTTTTATCGATACCGGGGTTACTGCTTCTACCAGGTTTTTTCCTGCTGCCAGGTTTATGGTAACTACTTCTGTTTCATTATCGAGGCCAAATATCTGGCTCAATTCAATGCCCGAATATCGCGGTAAATTAACCTGCAGGTCGGTAGCCGTAATATTGTCAGACCATGGAATGGTAAAAATAGATATGCCACCAATTGATTTTACAACATTGTTCAGTTGATAAGCCGCATGGACATAAATGGTATCCCTTGGGTTCTTACGGTCAACGTCGCGATATTCAAGGGTAGTGATACTATTATCAGGATATACCGATGACAGGCCTTCCTTCATGCTCTTTAGGCGGTCCTTTTGTGATTGATCACCCACGTTTTCGCGTGTTGAACCCGCAATGGCCGCGGTTTTATAGGTTTTTTCATCAATTATCATGTCTTTATCTTTAAAGCTGATAGTGGTGTTCCTTTTAATATCGTTCGATTTGCGGGTTGGAGGATCAAGATATTTTATGGCTGTTCCTGTGGCGGGGTCAATATCAAGAATGGTTGAATTAATTTCGCTGTTAAACAGGCACATGAAGGGCAGATACTGGTTGGTAAGCTCAATATAATATTCCTTATTATTCAGGCTCACCTTTGCTATACAATGGTTAAAATCAATACTTGGCAACGGCATGCCTTTTACCCCATTATCGTGTGTTTTAACCAATACCAAATGCGCGGTTATGCCGGCCTCTTTACACATGGCTACAAACAAGGTGGCCACATCCTTACAATCGCCAATGCGTGTATTTATAACAGCCGAAGGATTTTGCGGTATAAGCCCGCTTTGCCTGAACGAAACCGAACTGTAGCTGATATTACCAGTTATATAATGATATATCTTCTCTACCTTTTGAAAGTCGGTCAAATTTCCCTGCCCTTTAAAAATATCGGCTATTACCTGTTTTACTTCGTAATTGGTACGCGCCTTAGCCGATGCAAGGTCGTTATACCAGTCGGATATAAATTTCCAATCAGGTATCGATGTTAAATAAAGTACATTGGCTATGTCATCAAGCGGCGGCATTTTATCTTCCCACTGCAGGGCATCCTGTTTTTGATTCTGCCAAACGTACATATCAAACTCACCATCAGGCGAGGTTTTTACTACATCAACCGGCTTTTGCGAGAAAGTATAGTTAAACTTTTTATCCTTGCTGATCAGCAGCGAATATTTTGAAACTATATGCGGCATACCATTTGTAAAGTAAAATGAATCCCAGAAATTGCCTGCCAGTTTACCCTTCGAATAGTTTTTAAGCCTGTAGCGTATGTTTATCACATCGCCAATTTCAAGGTTGGTAAAAACAAGGTTATTTTCGTTGCGTTCGGCAGGTACCTTGGTGCCGTTGGCTTTAATAACTTCGGCCACTTCAATGGTAAGGGTTTGCCAGTTATCATAATCAATGCCGTATTCCTTCCACTCGTCGATTCCTTTTTGCGTTAAAATTTTTGTGGTGATGAACTGCCTTTCTTCTGATCCACCCTGTTCATACACTACCTTTTGTACTTCCTGGTCGAGCATTACCACGTTGTCATCGGGGTAATCGGCTGCTTTTGGGGCATTCTTTACTTCGGCGTCAACATCGGGGTCGGTGAAATAAGAGAATATATCTTTTTTATTCTGCAACTTACGCAGGTAGCCTATCGATTCATAATCATTAGGATCAAATTCCAATCCCTTTAAATAGTAGTTAATAGCCTTGTCCTTATTGTTCTGCATTTCATTTATTTTGCCGAGCGAAACGTAATAGTTGGCTATTGTAGGTGCTATGCGGATACAATTTAAATAGCTTTCTTCGGCTTTGGCATATTGCTGCTGTTGGTAATACTGGTTGCCAAGGTTGGCGTATATGCCGACTGCGTAAGGGTCTTTTTTTATCTCATTTAATAAAACATTTATACCCGCGGCCCCATCTCCGGCTGTAAAATAAGCATCGGACAGTTCTTTTGCAGCCGAATAATTGTCATTATCGGCAACGTATTTTTTAAGGATGTCGATCGCCTTTGGATTTTTGCGCGCCTCTTTTTCTATCGCATACTCCAGGTCGGCGATATCTTTATTATCCGGGAATGCCTTATAAGCTTCGTCGCCAAGTTTTATTAACTCGTCCTGGTTTTTGTTAGCACTTGCCAAACCAACTTTGGCCTGCAAAATAAATAGCTGCTGTTCAGTTTTCCGGGCTTCCAGTTGTTTTACAATATCAGCTGCTTTGTCGTAATCCTTCTGTTGAAAAAGCTCGCTGTATTTTAACATCAGGCCCTCGGTTGATTGCGGGTCGGCATTTTTTATAGTTTCGGTTGTAGTTTCGGCCCCCGTGCGGTTATCTTCCCGGTTGAATACTTCATAAAGCATTAAGTTTAAAAAAGTACTGTTGGGGTAAGCCTTTCGCATCTCTTCAATTATTTGCCGGGCCTCGAAAGTTTGGTCGTTGCGCATATAAGCGTTGGCCAATAAAATTTGGGGCAGATATTCCTGCGGATGGCTTTTTATCTCATCGCGGAAATAGGTTATGGCAAACGGCTCTATCTTTTGTGAAGCATAGCTGGTTTCCTTAGTATAAGGCTGTGCTTTAGCCACACTGGTTAAACCACTTATCGGTACGCCCTTATTATCGGTTATCCTTAATAAAAAGTTCATACGGCCGGCATAGCTTTCACCAACCTGTACCAATACGCGGTTATAGCCCTTGTTTAGTTTGATGGTTTGGATATAGGAATCCAGGTCGTTATTACGTTCTTCGGGTACGCTTAGTACCAGGGCATCGTTCACCCAAACTTTTACCGAGCCGGATACACCTATGCGCATTTGGGCTTCGGTATTTTCGGGCGAGTTAACGAATGTTTGAGAGAAAATAACCGAATTTTCAGCACCGGCATAATAGGTAAAATCAATCCATTGGTCCCGTTTAGCATCGGTAACATCATGCCAGCCTGTTTTTGCTCCATATTTACCGGTAAACAGGGCATCGGCTTCGGGGTGATCAATAACCGGGTAATTCCTGTCGAAGCCGCTTGTCGAGATATTTTCGAACTCGCCCGTTATCTGCCAGTTTTCAATGGAATGAATATTACTAAAAGCCGCATCGGCATCAGCTATTTGGTTGCCGGCTTCATAATGGGTGCCGATCATCCAGTTTGCCATAGCAGGTACCATGCCATCCCATGTGTTATTGGCCGCAATTTGCTTTAAAAGTGCCAATTGCTGCGGTGAATGCTTTCCGAAAGATGAATTTATACATGGCGTTGTCCATAACGCGTAAACGTAAGGTGCCGGGTTATTGCTTTGCGCGTAAAATTTTGAAAAATAATCAAATGACCGTGCGGGTGCCTGGTCGGCCTCGGCAATCAGGCTAAGGCCCAGTAAAGCATCGCCGGGGTGGTTATTTTGTTGAATGGCCTGGTTAAACAGTGCTGCAGCGCTATCGGGCTTATTATTAAAAAATGCCTGCCAGGCGTTTTGTAAATTACTTTGAGCGAATATGTTACTGCTGAAAAAAAGAAACAGGAATAGGACAAAGGTTTTTTGTAAGGCAATAGGTTTAAACATATTTTTAAGTTAACGATGGGAAACTATGAGGAGGTCGAGGTCTTTGGTTGGTATGGCAAACCTTTCGCCAATATATTTACTGGTTAAGTGACCCTGGTAAATATATACCGCGTTGCGCACGCCCGAATTTTGCCATATCATATTTTTTATACCGCCATGTTCGCCTATGCCTAATAAAATAGGCGCGAAAATATTGGTTAACGCATAAGTTGCAGTACGTGCCACACGCGATGCGATGTTGGGTACACAATAATGTATAACATCATACTTGCGGAAAACCGGATGCGTATGATTGGTAATTTCGGATGTTTCAAAACAACCGCCCTGGTCAATACTTACATCAATAATCACCGAGTCGCGTTTCATCCTGCTTACGGTTTCTTCGGATATGATACAGGGGCTGCGGCCATCTTCGGCGCGCATGGCGCCAATGGCTACATCGCAGGTGGTAACAGCTTTCTCCAGCACAATTGGCTGCACCACCGATGTAAACACACGGGTGCCTATATTATTTTGCAGTCGGCGCAGTTTATAAATGGAAGGATCGAACACTTTGACTTCAGCGCCTAACGATATGGCGGTACGCGCGGCATATTCGCCTACGGTGCCTGCGCCTAATATTACAATTTCGGTTGGCGGTACGCCCGTTATACCGCCCAGCATTAAGCCTTTACCATCAAAAACATTACTTAAATATTCGGCAGCTATCAGTATTGATGTAGCTCCCACAATTTCGCTCATGGCGCGCACAACGGTTAACGAGCCACCTTCATCCTGTAAATGCTCAAAACAAAGGGCGGTGATCTTTTTGTGCAGCAGCGCATGCAGGCATTCGGGCTTTAGGGTTGATATTTGCAGGGCCGATATCAATATCTGCCCGGGTTTCATCAGCTCGATCTCGGCCAAAGTTGGCGGCGCTATTTTTATGATAATATCGGCCTCGTAAACAGTTTTATGGTCGAAAACTATCTGTGCGCCCTGTTCGCTGTAATCCTTATCAGAAAAATTTGCAGCCTGCCCCGCATTGCTTTCCAGCATCACCTGGTGCCCGTTGTTAATGAGCAGCGCTACCGATAAAGGTGTGAGCGGTATGCGGTTTTCCTGGAAGGAAACCTCCTTGGGGATACCTATAAAAAGCTTGTTTTTTTTGGTCTTAACCTCCAGCATCGACTCCTGCGGCTGCATCATTGCCTGCTTTGCAATGTCAGAAAACCCACTGTATTTCCCTGAACTCATTTTATGTATTTTTCCGGATGATGAAGATAGGAAAAAAATGGATTTTTATTAAATTAAATCTGGTGTACAATTATTTGCCGCTCATTATTACTTTCAACAGATATTTTTATGCTGATATAGTGCAGCGGCAACAGGTCGGGAATTTTTTCGGGCCATTCAATAAAACAATAATTGCCTGAATAAAGGTATTCCTCAAAGCCCATATCCAACGCTTCGGTTTGTGTTTTCAGGCGATAAAAATCGAAATGGTAGATGTTTCTGCCGGGGGCATTGTATTGGTTTACTATGGAAAATGTTGGGCTGGCCACATTATCATTAGTACCCAATTGCTTGCACAGGGATTTTATTAGCGTGGTTTTGCCCGCGCCCATATCGCCGTAGAAAAGAAAAATCTTTTGATTGCCTGCAAAAGCTATCACCTCGGATGCTGCTTTATCAATATCTGTGAGGCTTTTTAGTAAAAGGTGCATTGCGCAAAAATAATAAACAAAAAGCAATTGTCATTCTGAGCGATAGCGAAGAATCTATCCGCGTTCTAACAAAGCGCTTGGCTACCGTTCGCTTGTATAATAGATTCTTCGCTGTCGCTCAGAATGACAAATGGAAAGTTATTTATTATTTCGGCCCGTAAGTAGCAATAGGTATTATCATTTCTTCTAACGATATGCCGCCGTGCTGGAAGGTTTCGTTATAAAAGTTAACAAAATGATTATAGTTGTTTGGGTAAACAAAGTAACCGTCCTCCTTGGCGAATACAAAGCTTGAGCTTACATGCAGCTTAGGCAGCATAGCATCGTGCGGGTTGCGGATGTGGAACACCTCTTTAGGGTTGAAATTTAAATTACGGCCCTGCTTGTAACGCAAGTTGGTATTGGTGTTACGGTCGCCGATAATTTTGCTTGGTTTTTTAACGCGAATGGTACCATGATCGGTAGTAATGACCACGCGTACCTGCTTGGTAGCCAAAAATTTCAGCAGATCAAATAATGGTGAATGCTCGAACCATGATAATGTTAATGAACGGTAGGCCGAATCATCGCTTGCCAGTTCGCGTATCATTTGCATGTCGGTACGGGCATGTGACAGCATATCCACAAAATTGTAAACTACTACGTTCAGCTCATTCTGCATCAGGTTGCTTACGGATTCATTCAATGCGCGGCCTTCGTCAATATTTAATATTTTATGATAGGAGTGTTTGATGTCCTTGCGTAAAACACGTTTTATCTGGTCGGTTACAAAATTCGACTCAAATAAATTTTTGCCGCCTTCATCCTCATCATTTTGCCACATTTGCGGGTAGCGTTTCTCCATCTCCAATGGCATCAATCCCGAGAAAATAGAGTTACGGGCATATTGCGTAGCAGTTGGCAGAATGCTGTAATAAGTATCCTCTTCCTCCAGCCTGAAATATTCGGATATAATGGGGTTAATGATCTTGAACTGGTCGTATCGCAAATTATCTATCAAAATAAAAAATACCGGGCCCTTTCCGTCCAGTTTCGGGAATACCTTCTTTTTAAACAGCTGCGGTGAGCTGGTTGGCGCGCCATCGGGGTTTTGCACCCAGTCGATATAATTCCTTTCTACAAACTTGCAGAACTGGGTGTTGGCCTCGGCTTTTTGAAGAGTTAATATCTCATGCATGCCGCTATCTTCCAACTGCTGTAGTTCAAGCTCCCAGTAGATCAGTTTTTTGTAAACATCAACCCATTCCTGGTGGGTAAGGTTGTCGTTAAGTGTCATGCCCAGGTTGCGGAAATCCTGTTGGTAGGCCATGGTTGTTTTTTCGGTAACCAGGCGTTTATTATCCGTAAGCTTTTTTATAGTGAGCAGTATTTGTTTTGGATGAACCGGCTTTATCAAATAATCATCAATTTTTGAGCCGATGGCATCTTCCATCAAATATTCCTCCTCATTTTTGGTGATGAGCACGATGGGCACATCATTGTTCAGATTTTTTATTTGCTGTAAAGTTTCCAGTCCGGTTAGGCCGGGCATGTTCTCATCTAAAAAAACCAGGTCGAAAAAGTTAGTTTTAAAAGAATCAACAGCATCATTACCGTTTGTTACGGTAGTTACGTTGTATCCTTTTTCTTTAAGAAATAATATGTGGGGTCTTAAAAGGTCGATCTCGTCGTCGGCCCATAATATGGTAGTTTCCTGCATGATATAAAAATTAAGAAGGAACCAGGATCAAACGGATTTAAATGACTAACAGGATGTTAAACATTTCCGTAAATTCTAATTCAGACAGTTATAACCCCAAAGCACGGCATTTGTTGCCGCTTTTAAAGCTATTAACAAAATTTTAACAAATATACGACACGGGTTGTACCTTTATTGCACATTTTTGTACCGAGAAAAATACATTGAATAAAAAGAAAATTATAAACGACCCGGTTTACGGATTTATCAGTATCCCGACCGACCTGGTATTCGACCTGATAGAACATCCTTACTTCCAGCGGTTAAGGTATATAAAGCAATTGGGGATGACACATTTGGTGTATCCCGGTGCTTTGCATACCCGTTTTCACCATGCTTTGGGTGCTTTGCACCTCATGAGCCTGGCCATTGAAACATTACGCTATAAAGGCCAGGTAATAACCGAAGCTGAGGA
>Ga0207142_1044_pt1 | contig 24109 bp, 28 predicted proteins | sample Alteio_BWMinHeat_2_FD_153561 | JGI IMG/M metagenome (GOLD analysis project Ga0207142, IMG submission 153561) | Enriched cells from forest soil in Barre Woods Harvard Forest LTER site, Petersham, Massachusetts, United States -... | ecosystem: Environmental > Terrestrial > Soil > Temperate forest >... | reverse complement strand
AACTGGGGCTGAATAATGCCGAGATGGCCAGTATGCTGGGCATTACGGTTGAAGGGATTAAAAAAGCCAAACAAAGGCTTCGAAAAAAGATTGATATTCAAGCCGTTGAAGCACTCAGGAAAAACGGCTAAAAAAGAGTTGTCCACTCTTGTTAGCTAATAAAAATTTAATTTGTCCACCATTTGTCTACTAAAAGTTATGTAATATTTCCGTTATATATGTATCTTTAAAGAAAAATTTAAACTAACACGATAACTCTAAAAAACATTAATTTCTATGGAAACAACGATGATGGTCCGTCAACAATGCAAAAAATGCCATCGGGGGGTTTTGGATAGCCGCGTAAAGCGCGCGCTGTTGGTAAAGGTGGCTTTATTCTGGCTTCCCATAAAAAGGTACAAATGCAACTTTTGCGATAAGAAAACATACCTGTTCGGTTCGTCGCTGCACCGCAGGCAGCAAAACCCATTGCAGGCAGTATAATTTTTTTTATATCTACCTGCAAAAACATGCAGGGTTCATAGTTACAGAATGCCGGTCTTCCCGTCCGCAAAAGGCGGGCGGAGCACCGGTTTCATGTTTCTTTACTTTCGCTTTACCATAAAAGGCAGGAGCCTGGCTAACTTTGCATTATAAAATTTAATGCAATGAAAGTAGAAATATGGTCGGATGTGATGTGCCCGTTTTGCTATATCGGCAAGCGCAGGTTTGAAGATGCCCTTAAAAATTCTGAATATAAGGACGATATACAGGTAGAATGGAAAAGCTTCCAGCTTAACCCGGATATGAAAACTGATCCGTCGGTTAATATCGACCAATACCTGGCCCGTGTAAAAGGCTGGAGTTTGGAGCAGGCTAAGGACATGAATGCGCATGTAACTGCCATGGCTGCCGAAGCCGGGCTAACCTATAACTTTGATCGCGCCGTTGTTGCCAACAGCTTTAAGGCACACCGCTTTACCCACCTGGCAAAAAAACACGGCCTGGGCGATGCTGCCGAAGAACAGTTATTCAAAGCTTATTTTACTGATGGCAAAAATACCGACGATATAAATGTATTGGTTGATTTAGGCGTAGCCATCGGCCTTGATGCCAACGAGACCAAACAAGCCCTTGAAAGCGATGCCTATGCGGATGAGGTAAGGCATGATATTTACGAAGCGCAGCAGTTAGGTATACGTGGTGTGCCGTTTTTTGTGCTGAACCGCAAATACGGTGTATCGGGCGCGCAGGCTGTACCTGTTTTTGAACAGACTATTGATAAAGCCTTTGCCGAATGGCGGCAGGAAAACCCCAAATCGCCTTTTGATGTGATCGAGGGCGAGAGCTGCGGGCCGGATGGGAACTGTTAATTCAGTTTGCACCGGGCAGTTTGCATTGCATGGTTCAGAAAATCAGCATCAAAGTGATGTAACAATTGTGTGTGGCTGGGCCAATGCTTTGTAGAAACCTATATCTTTATAACTGTAACATCACATGTCCTGGTTGCAGTACATGAATTCTCTATCTTATAAAAGGAAATGAAAAAAATCATATTTGTTCTCACCCTATCCTTCCTTTCTGTTTCTGCATTTGCACAAAAACAGAAGATAACCATTTTTTGCTCGGTTGATTTTAATGGAAATGTAAATTACAACACACAGGATTATGCTACCAGTAATAAGAAGCTATCCAATATTTTAGGCCAGATCCTGCCCGATAGTATCAAGACCAAAGTGCTTGTTGATCCTAAAAAAGAGTATCATTTTAAGTATGGTAATGAAACACTCTTGTGGTTGGCGCAACACGACTGGAAGATAGTCTCATCTCTTGGTGGCAATAACGGGAACAATACCTGGTTATTGAGCAGGGAAATTTCAGTGGATGCCCCGACCCGTGAATTGTTCGTGAAAAAATTAGAAAACTTAGAGATCAAGAAATAACGCCAATCTTAGCGTATTACAGCATTACCAAAAACAGGTGCAATGCCATGCGCCTGCCACACTTCCAAATCAGATTAATTTTCAGTACAATTGTTTACGGCATTGCCGTGCCTGAAAATCAAGCCAATGAACACCGCCAGATACACCCTAATAACAGCAATATTATTTATGCTGCTTACCGCTATTGCCACTGCGCAAACCCCTGATCCGTATGCTAAATATCCAACCTGTAACCAGGAACTCGGCGTTAGCTGGTCGGCCAGGAAGACGACTTTTAAAGTTTGGGCGCCAAAGGCAACTGCGGTAAAGCTGCGTTTGTATGATGCCGGTAAGGGGGGCGAAGCTGTGCAGCAGGTCGACCTTGAAAAAGGATCGCGCGGAGCATGGAAGGCGACCATCAAACAAAACCTAAAAAATAAATACTACACTTTCCAGGTTGAGCAGGATGGCAAGTGGCTGGCCGAAGCACCTGATATTTATGCCAAAGCAGTAGGGGTGAACGGTCACCGAGGGATGGTGGTTGACCTGAAAAGTACTGATCCCATAGGCTGGAAAAAGGATAAAAGCCCGAAACTTAAGAACGCTAACGCAATAATTATTTACGAAACCCATATCAGGGATATATCCATCGACCCAAATTCGGGGATTACGCATAAAGGCAAGTATTTAGGTTTGACCGAAACCGGCACTAAAAGCCCTGACGGGCAACCGACCGGCCTCGACCATATTAAGCAGTTGGGTGTAACCCATGTGCATATTTTACCTGCATTCGATTTTAATTCGGTTGATGAAACCAAACCCGAGAGCAAGCAATACAACTGGGGATATGATCCGCTGAATTATAATGTGCCCGAAGGCAGTTATTCTACCAACGCCAATGACGGGAACGTTCGCATAAAGGAATTTAAGCAAATGGTGCAGGCGCTGCATGCCAATGGCCTGCGGGTGATACTGGATGTGGTTTATAACCACACGACGGATATTGAACATTCCAACTTCAGCCAGTTTGCGCCGGGTTATTTTTACAGGCATAATGCCGATGGCAGTTATTCCAATGGCACGGGCTGCGGCAATGAAACCGCCTCGGAGCGCCCCATGATGCGCAAATTTATGATGGAATCAGTATTGTATTGGGTGAGGGAATACCATATTGACGGTTTCCGGTTCGACCTGATGGGTATACACGATATAAAAACCATGAACGCCATTAGCGATACGCTGCACAAGATAGACCCCGAAATTTTTATTTATGGCGAGGGCTGGACGGCAGGCGCAACGCCATACCCCGAAGATAAACGCGCGGTGAAAAAGAATGTATTGAAGCTGGACAGAGTAGCCGCCTTTAGCGACGACCTGCGCGACGGCCTTAAAGGCGGTTTTAGCGATGTGAAAGCCAAAGGGTTTGTAAGCGGCGACCAGAACTCGAAAGAAAGCGTAATGTTTGGCATTGTTGCATCGGTACAGCACCCGCAAATAGATTACGCCAAGGTAAACTACTCCAAAGCGCCCTGGGCCAAACAGCCGTGCCAAACCATTACCTATGCCTCGTGCCATGATGATAACACGCTGTTCGACAGGTTGAAAATATCAAATCCGGATGCTACAGAGGCCGAACTGGTAAAAATGGATAAAATGGCCAATACCATTGTGTTGACCTCGCAGGGTGTGGCCTTTTTGCATTCGGGTGCTGAAATGGAGCGCACCAAGCAAGGTGTCGCAAATTCGTTTAACTCGCCCGACGCGATAAATGAGATAGACTGGAGCCGCAAAACCAAATACCTGGATGTGTTTAATTATTACAAGGGGTTGGTAGCGCTGCGCAAAGATCACCCTGCATTCCGGCTCACATCGGCCGGGCAGATACGGGATCATTTAGGTTTTATGGATGTGCCTGATCCTTCGGTGATCGCTTATCAGCTAATCAATAACGCAGGCGGCGATAAATGGCACAGGATAATGGTACTGTTGAATGGCAGTAAGGATGCCAAAACTATTTTAATACCGCCGGGGAACTGGACTGTAGTTGGGGATGGAGATAAGGTGGATGAAGCGGGGATTAGGACGGTGAGCGGCGGCAGTGTTAGTGTGCCGGGGATTACGGGGGTGATTTTGCATGATTGAGGGGGATAACTATTTGTTTGTGGCAGCTCATAAATAAATTAAATTATGAAACTATTAGCATTGACTTTTTTTGTAATTACTATATTTTTCAATGTGGAAATTTGTAATGCGCAGCTATTAAATCTTTTAACCCCTCGCGAAAATTTCAATAAAGAAATATTAAATGACGCACCAGGGGGAGATAGTATTGTATTGGTTAGGATTGAATATACAAAATATTACGTTAAACAAGACAGTAACGTTTATTACGCGACCCTATCTACGTTAAATATTAATGACTTTAGATTTTTTTCACCACCAGGTGACAAATATTTCGGATATTTCGTTTACAATGGCCATTTAATATTGGTTTACGGTGATCAGCATGTTGGGTATTTCTTTGATAAAACCGAAATCAAAAAAAAATTCCCTTTTGTGTCCTTAAAAGAAAAATTTGATCCCAATATTCCCCCTGTAGCTTTTGAACCAGCATATGCAACTTATGAATATAAAAATGGCAAATTTATAAAACCGTTTGTTTGGTGATGCTTCATAACCATATGGGACGCTTGCGGCATCAGAAGCCAAAAATGTGAGACACCAGTCCCCAAACCTTCTGACATTCCATCAACACCCCAATAAAATATAATTCCCTACCTTTGTATAAATCCAACTTAGTGTATGAATAACACTAAGTGTAAAATATAATGGCAGAGGCAACTATCAGCAATACATATCCCAACACCAAGCTGGCTTTAAGGGCTACGGTGGGTATCATGTTCTTCCTGGCGGGGCTGTGTTTTGCCAGCTGGGCATCGCGTATTGTTACTGTTCAGCAAACGCTGCATTTGTCGGATGCGGCATTGGGGGCGGTGCTGTTTTCGCTGCCCGTGGGGTTGATGTGTTCGCTGCCGTTTTCAGGGTGGATAATTACAGTAATAGGCAGTCGTAAATTGCTTATCGCTTCATTAATAGCCTACTGGGTTTCGCTTATTGGGCTTAGTTTGGCGCAAAATGTGGTGCAGTTGATAGCCTGTTTGGTTTGCTTCGGGTTTTCGAGCAATGCGGTGAATATATCGGTAAACACACAAGCGGTAGCCGCCGAGGTATTGTATGAAAAACCTATTATGGCCTCGTTCCATGGTTTGTGGAGCCTCGCAGGGTTTACCGGGGCGGGGATAGGAACCTTTATGATAGCCCACAGCATCACGCCTTTCCATCATTTTTTATTCATCAGTTCATTTATCGTGGTGATGATAATAATAGCCGCACGGTACCTTAAAAACGATAAGGTGACCAGTGGCGGCCCGGTATTCGTGATGCCGGATAGCTCGCTGATAAAACTGGGCATCATCGCCATGTGTTCCATGATATGTGAAGGCGCTATGTTCGACTGGAGCGTTATCTACTTTAAAAAAGTGGTGACCGCCCCAACTGCTTTAATTGGTGCTGGCTTTACCGCCTTTATGTGTACCATGGCCGGCGGCCGTTTCATAGCAGACTGGTTCGCCAAGCGCTACGGCCTTAAACGTATTTTGCAGGTAAGCGGGTCGTTAACTGTTACGGGCTTACTTATAGCGGTTATCTTCCCTTATTTTTATACGGCTATGGCGGGTTTCCTGCTGGTAGGGGCAGGGGTATCGTCGGTAGTGCCAATGGTGTACAGCGCGGCAGGCAAATCAAAAACCATGCAGCCGGGCGTGGCGCTGGCAGCGGTATCAACCATCGGGTTTATCGGCTTTTTGTTTGGTCCGCCTATCATCGGCTTCATCGCGGGCCTGGCAACCTTGCGGGCATCATTCGTATTTATAGCACTGATGGGCACCTGCGTGATCATCCTATCAACCAAAGCAAAATTATAAAAGTTTTTTACTTCGATATTCGACATTCAAAATTCGGTGTTTGATATTCCCCTACTTCTCGTCCAAATCCTTCTCAGTCGGATTAAGCAAATAATCAAACTGCTCAAAACCGTTATGGAATATAAATTTCAACCTGTGTTTTGCCTCGGGTATATCCAGCGACATAGCCGCCAGCGTTGAGGGGATGTTGTCACGTATCAGTTTTATATCGGTAACGTGCGGCATCTCAATAAATATATCATCGCCCTGGGGGCTAATTTTCCATCCCTGTAAATGCGCCCTGTTTAACAGGTCGATCCATTTTTGCTGGTACAAGTTCATAACGGCTGAATTTTATATGATTATAAAGGAAATTTACGTTTAAAGGTTTTAATTTTTGTGGGTTATTATATAAATATCTCATCAAATTATTTAATTGTTATCATACTATAATATTAATATCATTTTTAGTCGAAAACACACAGGAATCAAACAAAACAGGTAAAATTTTTGTACGATTATCATGAGTTTAACCGCAGATTGATACCTTTGTCACAATTAATGGATTCATTAGATACCACACCTGAAACACAACCACCCGTACGCCACAAACGTGTAGCGGGTTTTAAAAAAAGCCTGATGGATTTTTTCGTCAGTCTTTACAGGATAAACCAATTCATTCTCCGGTTTTTTAAAGAGGCATTTATGCCCCCCTATGAATTTAAGGAAATTGTAAGGCAGTGCTATGAAGTAGGTGTACGTTCGTTTACGCTCATCACCCTAACCGGTTTTATAGTGGGGTTGATATTTACCAAACAATCGCGTCCATCCCTCGAAGCATTTGGGGCTACATCGTGGTTGCCGTCGCTGGTATCAATAGCCATAATGCGGGCGCTTGCACCGCTGGTAACCGCGCTTATTGCCGCCGGTAAGGTAGGCTCGAGCATCGGGGCCGAATTAGGCTCCATGCGGGTAACCGAGCAGATAGACGCTATGGAAGTATCGGGTACTAACCCGTTTAAATATTTGGTTTGTACCAGGGTGCTGGCTACCACGCTTACCATACCAATTTTAGCAACGTATACAGGGTTTGTGGGGCTCATAGGCGGTTTTTTAAACGTATATGTGAACGAGGGTACCAGTTACCGCAGCTTTATGGGCCAGGTGTTTGATCCGCTTACTTTTATTGATTTTGAGGCATCGCTGATAAAGGCCATAGTATTTGGGTTTACTATAGGCATTGTAGGTTGTTACCAGGGTTATTATTCAAATAAAGGTACCGAGGGTGTGGGTAAAGCAGCTAATGGTGCTGTAGTTACCGCAATGTTTTTAATATTTATTGAAGAAATTACCATTGTACAAATAACAAGCTGGTTCAGGTAAAATGGAAAAGCAGAAAGTACCTATCGATCATAAAAATGCAGTTATCCGCGTTCACGGGCTCAAAAAGGCTTTTGACGATTATAAGGTATTGCAGGGAATCGACCTGGAACTTTACCAGGGCGAAAACCTGGTGGTGCTTGGCCGTTCGGGTACGGGTAAATCAGTATTGATAAAAATAATATCGGGCCTGTTAACTGCCGACAGTGGTAAGGTTGAAGTTTTAGGCCAGGATATTGAAAAACTGAACAATCGCGAGTTACAAGCTTTGCGTATTCGTATAGGTTTTTCATTCCAAAATAGCGCTTTGTATGATAGTATGACTGTACGTAAAAACCTCGAGTTCCCGCTGGTGCGTAACCGTAAGGGCATAACCCGTAAAGAGATAGATACCTCGGTTGAATCGGTATTAGAAGCCGTGGGGTTATCGCACACCATAAACCAAATGCCGGCCGAACTTTCGGGTGGGCAGCGTAAACGTATAGGTATAGCGCGTACCTTGATATTGAACCCCGAAATAATGCTGTATGACGAACCGACCGCCGGCCTCGACCCAATTACCTGCATTGAAATAAATGCGCTGATAAACGAGGTGCAGCAACGATACAATACATCATCCATCATTATAACGCACGATTTGACCTGTGCCAAGCAAACGGGCGACAGGATAGCCATGCTTCTTGATGGCAGGTTTCAGCGCGAAGGCAGTTTTGAACATGTGTTTGATACGAACAACGATAGGATAAAACCATTTTTTGATTATAATTTTATTAAATAGATATTTACCATAACATTATGGATTTAGCAGAAAACAGGCGCGCGATAACAGTTGGAATATTTTTAGCCGTTGGGTTAGTTATATTCATTTTGGGCGTATTTGTATTAGGCGGGCAGTCGAAAAGCTTTGCAAAAAGCATTCACATTACCGCGGTTTTTGACGATGTTGCCGGCTTAAAAAAAGGTAATAACGTTTGGTTCTCGGGCGTAAAGGTGGGTACTATAAGTGATATGCACTTTACCGGCCCGCACCAGGTTGAGGTAAGAATGAGTGTTGATGAAAACTCAAGGCAATATATACACCGCAATGCTGAGGTTCATATCGGTTCGGATGGGTTGATAGGTAATAAAATAATTGTTATTGACGGAGGCAGCCCGCAGGCACCAATCGTACGTGATAATGATGTATTACAGGCAGCCAAGCTGACCTCAACCGATGATATGCTTAAAACATTACAGCAGAATAACGAAAACTTGCTGGCAATAACCGGTGACTTTAAATTGCTGAGTCACAAAATATTACAAGGAAAAGGTACTGTTGGTACATTAATGGCCGACAGCACCATGGCCGTACAGTTAAAGGCATCGATGCGGAATTTGGAGGTTGCCACAGCAAGCGCCGCAGTTATGGCAAATAACCTTAATAAATTCAGCAATAAACTGGGCACAAAAGGCGGTTTTGCCGATAAGTTATTTACCGATACTGCCAGCTTCAGCAAAATAGCTGCGGCAATTACACAATTGAAAAGTGCCGCAGATAACGCCAATACCATTACCGCTAATTTAGCCAAAGCAAGCAATAAGCTAAACAGCGATGACAATGTGTTGGGTGTGTTGTTAAACGATCAGCAAAAAGCCGCTCAGGTAAAAACAACTATTGATAACCTGCAGGCCAGCACCATAAAACTGAATGACGATCTTGAAGCGGCCCAGCACAACTTCCTGTTGCGCGGTTTCTTCAAAAAACGCGATAAGGCCAAAGCCGATAGTTTGAAAAATACTAAATAACCTTTTATTGTAGAGACGCAACACTTGCGTCTCTTTACATATTTTTACGGCTTATCTTCCAGTTTCTGCGGATGGCGTTCGTCCTCGGGTAATTTCAAATATTTGGCATAGCAATCATTTAAATAAGCCGCCAAATTAAATTCGTTGTGGTAATATACTTTTATATCGGGCGTATATAAGGTTATAAAATCGTCCAGGTCCTTACCCTTTAATGGCACGTATTTGCCAACTGTTGCAGGCACAAACACCTTATTAACTTCGTCCTGTTCGCGTTGTTCCTTCAGTTGTTCTTCAAGCCGTGCCCTTTTGTGCTCATCCTTTTTCCACCACCACAGTCTAAGGATTATACCACCTTTATAATACCCCCTCGAATCGCGCTGGTAAATCATGGTTTGCCCGTGAAAAGCTGGGTCTGTAAACCCACCTCCACCACGCAATTTTAGGGTGTCATTGGTTACCTTCACTTCATTTAGTGTATTCATATGAGGTACCAAAAATATTTCCCGTTCGTGCATATTGGTTATCAACAGGGTATCAGTGAGATAAGAGAATGTTTTTAGCACTAAACGGTCACCGGGTTTGGCATTTATATTAAACCAGCCTTTCTCATCGGTAAATGCATTTTGTTTGGTGGTTAAATTCTGCACCTGTACATCGCGTAAAGCAATGTGCGTTTTATATTCAAATACGCGCCCTTTAAAAGTTGTTTGGGCTGATACAAAAAACGGGATAAGCCAAAGCAGTAACAGGGCGAAGCAGTATTTAGGCATCTATAAAAATAAATAAATACGCAGTATAGATTATAGCATTTAACTTTAATTAACAAATGCTCATTGCTTTTCACTCTTGCATCGCTCAAAACATTTAATTTTCTTGCCTGTTAAACTTATACACCAATCTCCCGAGCCATGAAGACGAAGCCATCATCAGATAAAGTAGTGAGTAAAGACAAAGTGCAGTTAAAAACAGAGCCGCCTATCAGCGAAAAAGATGAAGTGAAAAAGGCCGAGGACCGCACCAGGAAGGCCACTAAAAAGGCGTTTTAAACTTATACGGGCTATTTTTATAAATTAGCACTATGAAATACCTGCCCGCTATATTATTACTATTTATACTAAGCGCCTGCAAGCCCAACCTAAAACCCGAAAGCCTTTATGGCACCTGGAAATACATTAAGGTTGAGAACCCCAATGAAACCCCACCCGATAGTGTAGGTCGCGAAGCATTGCAGGAAGCATCACCATCCGTACGTATCACCCCAAAAGATAGCCTTATCATCACATGGGGTGGTCAAATATTGTCAAAAGGCATATTTACCATCGACCACCAAAATATAAATTATACCGAAGATATACCCGGCGGCAAACGGACCTTCCCGTTTTATGTATCAAAAATTGATGAGAAAAACATCGTGTTTGAAACCTTAGGCGAACATGGTACGAGAGTAATCGCGGTAAAAGAATAATCACTGCATTCCATACTTTGCTCGGAACGTAGTGATTATTCGTTGTGTTATTCGCTCCCTAAGCTCTCTTCGAGAGCCATAGCTCATTCTGAGCGAAGGCTCTTAACCGGGTTGGCTATCGCGGCCTTCACAGTTTGAAAACTTGATGTAAATATCGCGGCCAGCAACATCCCAACACCGCTTGCGGCAAATATCCACCAGCTTATCGTAGTACGGTCGGCAAAGCTTTCCATCCATTTGTTCATGCCCCACCAGGCTAAAGGTGTTACTATAACAAAGGCCAGCCCAATAAGTACAACCAACTCGGTTGATAATAAGGTTACTATTTGTGCAACAGAAGCGCCCAATACTTTGCGAACACCTATTTCTTTGGTGCGCTGATTTGTGGTGTAAATGGCCAGGCCCAACAAACCCAGGCAGCTGATAAATATGGATAAACCAGTGGCCCATGTTAGTAAAGTTGAAGCATGTTGCTCAGTGGTATAAAACTGGGCAATGGTTTCATCATAAAAATGGTAATCAAAGTCATCATCCGGGTAAACCTGTTTCCAGGCTTTTCCCATGCTGGCAATCGCGGCTTTCCATTCATGGCCGCCGGCTGTTTCAGGTTTTAGAGCAACGCTGCACATACCTGTTTGGTAAACACCCCTTCCGTACTGGATCGCCAGCGGGTTTATGGCTGAGTGTAATGATCGTTCGGAAAAATTGCCGCAAACGCCTATTATGGTTATTTGTTTATCGCCATTAAGCTTTTCAAGCTGCTTGCCAATGGCATCGCCGGGCGTTTTAAAGCCTAATACTTTGGCGTAAGCAGTATTAATAATGATCGCTTTTCCGGTGTCGGTGGGTTGTATATTTCTACCGGCAAGCAGTTTAATATGGTATAGCTTAATGTAATTTTCGTCGCCCGATTTTATTTCCACCTCTGTTTTGATCTCCTTCTTCCCATCCTTATAAAGGCCAACGGTACTTTGGGTGCTTCCTGATGAGGGCGCTGCATTGCCAATACTTACCATGGCCACCTGCGGTATAGCGCTCAATTGATTTAACAATACCCGGTTTTTACTTTCTGAACTGTTTTTCCAGGGGCTGTTTATCACAACAATAGCATCCTTTTTAAATCCAAGGTCCTTATGCAAGGCATAATAAACTTGCTTACTAACCAGCACTGTGGCCATTATAAAAAATTGCGCGATGATGAATTGCGAAACCGTTAATGATTTGCGCAGCCACGCGTTCCTTGTTTTGCTGCTATTGCTTTGCGCCTGGTTTTTGAGCACGGTAACCGGTTTATAGCCCGATAGCATAATTGCCGGATAAAAGCCCGAAAGCACGCTTACAATAATAGTTAACCCTAACAAGAATAATAAAATATCGGGCTGGTGAATAAAATCGGCCTTAATATTAGGGGAGATGAAATCAGCAAATAGTTTTAGTACAAGCGGTGTTAACGCTACTGAAATTACCACGGCGAACAAGGTAATTAAAAAAGTTTCGCTTAAAAACTGTACAACCAATTGTTTACGGGTACTGCCCATGGTTTTACGTATGCCAATTTCTTTTGCCCTTTGCGTAGCTTGTGCCGTAGTTAAATTAACAAAGTTTATGCAGCCCAGTAGTAAAAGGAAGCCGGCAATTACCAACAGCCCGTAAAGGGTTGTTTTGTTTGCTGTTGAGCCAAAGTCAAAAGCGCCATATCTGTCATCAAAATGAATGTCATCTAATCTTTGTAAAGCGAAGCTATGGGTGCTTCCTTTATTTTCAGCTTTTGGCGGATCATTCTTAGCTAAAATAGCGTTCAATTGCTTTTCAACTTTTACTGAAGATATGTTGGGGAATAGTTTTATAAAAGCATCGAACGATGAATTTGTACTGTCCCATTGATCCAGTTGTATCTGGTCGCCTACGCCTTTATTAGCAGTAACGGTAGCAAAAGAGATAAAATCATGGAATGAAAGATCGGTATTTTGCTTAATGGTTTCCACAATACCTGTAACGGTTGTTTTAAGGGTGTCATAGGTAATTATTTTGCCTATTATTTGGTCGTATGGCAAATTGGGGAAATACAATTTAGCCCGTTCCGAAGTTATCACCACATGATATGGCGCATCAAGTGCATGCTTTGATGAACCTGCCAGCCACACATAATCAAATATTTGAAAATACTGCTGATCGGCAAATGTTACCCTGTCCTGGGCCTTAAACCTTGTTGGCGGATCTTTTCTTCCCGCATGGGCGATAAATACATCGGGCGATATGGTGTAAGTGCGGGCAGCGAATTGAACACCGGTAGCCTGTGCCTTGATAGCAGGCACCAAAGGGGCGCAAACGCCGCCGTTATAGCCGGGGTTGCCCTGGAACGTAAAGTTGCTTACTACACGGTATATACGGTCGCTGTCGCGGTGGAATTTATCGAACGTAAGGTCATAATGAACAATAAGATAAATGGCTACCGAGGCAGTAATGCCGATAGACAAACCGATAATATTGATCAGCGTGAAAAGCTTGTGTTTCCAAAAGCCGCGGATAGCAATTTTAAAGTAGTTTTTGATCATGATATGGCTATTTATTTCTACTAAAAAGGTATTTACCTTATTATGCTTGAAAATACGATGCCAATATCATAACATTCTTATTATTAAAAGGTTATATGTTTTTACAAATTAATACTGTATCAAAAACGGACAAATGGATGTTCGTTTCCGTAGCATTGCTTTTGGTCAGGCTTTAATGTAATGCAGCGCGACAGCCCCCGAATTAAAAGACGTTGAATCAACAAGTTTTAATTTTAACTTCTCTTGAAGGTTAGTCCCCTCGAACAACCGTTTACCACTTCCTAAAACTATCGGGTGAACCACAAAATGATATTCATCTATCAAACCGAGCTCAGCAAGTTGTGAGGCAAGGTCTACACCACCTGTCGAAATATTTTTGCCTTCTTCTTGTTTCAGTTTGAGTGTTTCGTCACGCAGGTTTGTATTAATAATTCTCGTTTTTTTATCTGCAGGGTTGTCTAATGAACGTGAGAAAACAATGATTTTGCCGACGGCGTCAAATGCCCGGGCAAATTCGATATCTTCTTTTCTATCATCATCTGTAGGGTTTTTCGCCACATCGGGCCAATAAGGAACCATCAATTCATAGATTTTACGGCCGTAAAGGAACGTGTCAGCATTTCGCGTGAGCTGCGTAAAATACTCCATCGTTTCTTTACCGGGATAGAATTTGGTATGGTCATAGCAGCCATCTATGGTCGTGTTGATTGCGTAAACTAAATTTCTCATTGGATTGGTTTTGATATTGGGTATATTAAACTGTTTTGTTGAGATAAAGATCAAAAATAAAAAACTGCATCCCTAAAAGAGAGGCAATCCGGGACAAAAAAAGGGGCATATAAGCCAAATGTTCGATACCCTTACACGCACTAAAAAACTTTTTTAAATTAAATGGTGATATTTCTGCGCTAAATTGCACTTATAATAAAAACGTAATTATGAATGCCATCCATAACCGCGAAGAATTCTTTACCCGCCTGTATAAAAAGGCGTTCCCAGTTGTTGCTAAATATATCAGTCGCAGGGGTGGTTCATTTGATGAAGCCAAAGATGTATTTCATGACACGTTGGTTATTTATTATGAGAAAACTGTACAGCAGGCTTTGAATGATGATATTGACGAAACGGCCTACCTTGTGGGGATAGCCAAACATTTATGGCTTAGGAAATTCAGTAATGATAAGCATGCTATTCCTTTGGATGGGGTAGACGTGCCGTTTGCTGATGAAGAAGAACTCTCCACAAACCGCCTTATGCGTTTTTTAACAAAAGCAGGCAGCAAGTGCATGAAGCTGCTGAAAAGCTTTTATTACGATGAAACGCCGCTTAATGAAATAGCAGAAACATTCGGGTTTTCGGGCGTGCGCTCGGCTACCGTGCAAAAATACAAGTGCCTTGAAAAAGTAAGGGAAACCATTAAACAAAAAGCATTGCATTATGAAGACTTTGTGGAATGAAACCCGGCAGATAGAGCTGCACCTGTCCGGTAAGGCCAATACTGGCGATGCTTTGTTGTTCGAGGCGCAATTGATACTTGATCCTGCTTTGCGCGATAAAGTTTTGTGGCAAAAAAAAACCTATGCCATCATCAATAATTATGGCCGTGCGCAACTGAAAAATGAGATCGAGGCTGTACATCAAAAATTATTTACAGCGACTGAATATACCAGCTTCCGCCAAAAAATAAGGCGGCTATTTAAAAATCCATAAGCTAAAAATTTTATGAATATCGACAAAAATGAGTTCCGCAAATTCGCGGCCGGGCATTGCCATGTAAAAACCGAACGGGTAGATAGCTATATAGCCCAGGTGGAACGCGCTGCGTTCCCAATGGCCATGACGCCCTACATTACCGAAGAACGCGAGCTGCGCGTAGCCCAGATGGATGTATTCTCAAGGCTGATGATGGACAGGATCATCTTTTTAGGTGCACCCGTTGAAGCTAATATCGCCAATATTGTACAGGCGCAATTGCTGTTCCTGCAATCAACCGATGCTAAGAAGGATATACAAATGTACATCAACTCGCCCGGTGGCGAGGTATATGCCGGGTTCGGAATATATGATACCATGCAGCTCATCAGCCCGGATGTAGCCACTATTTGTACTGGTATGGCGTTATCGTTCGGCGCGATATTACTATGTGGCGGTGCGGCGGGTAAGCGGGCTGCGCTTAGTCATTCGCGGGTGATGCTGCACCAGCCGTTAGGTGGCATACAGGGCCAGGCATCGGATATAGAGATCACGGCTACACAGATACTGAAGGTAAAAAAGGAGTTATACGACATTGTTTCGAAACATAGCGGCCAGGATTACCAGAAGGTACACGATGTTTGCGACCGTGATTATTGGATGATAGCGGAAGAAGCAAGAGAATTTGGGGTAATTGATGAGGTGCTGGGGTAGGTTCTTTACCCTCTTTCCGCCGAAGGCGAAGAGAGGGTCGACAAGCGCAGCGAAGTCGGGGTGAGTAAACGGAGCGCGGCTAATGCCCAATACCTGACACAGCGTTCTTATCCACCTCTACCTCATTCATAATATTCCTTCGCCCCACCAGCAATACGATCAATGCGATAACTGATGATACCATCATTATACCCGCTAAAGGCAATGTGGCTGCGCCGCTGAACAGGCTCACGCTAAAGCTTGATAACGCACCTATACCCAACTGCATGGTGCCCATTAGGGATGATGCTGTACCCGCATTTTTAGAAAACGGGGCCAGCGATAGTGCGGATGCATTGGGATTGGTGATACCCACGCCACATAATACTAAAAATATCATTCCAATGGTACCATACAGCCCGAACCAATTATAATATGACCCGGCCAGGAATATGATGGCTATTATGGCCTGCCAGCTTAAAGCCACTATTACAATACGCTCGCTGCGGAAGTAACGCAATAACACGCTGTTTAGCTGGCTTGAGCCGACAAAACCTATCGACAGGAAAGCAAATATCCATCCGTAAATTTTACCGCTTACGTGGAAAAATTCCATAAAAACCGCGGGCGATGCCGCCACGTAGGCAAACAGGCCCGCGAAAGCCAGCGAGGTTGCAATAGCATAAGTATAAAACTGCGGCACCTTTATCACCCCCAAAAAACTGTTGATGATGGGCCGTGGTTTTAATGAATAGCTTTTATCAGGCTTATAACTTTCGGGCAGACTAAAAATTACGGCTATCAATATCAGTATGGCTATACTCATCAGCATAATAAATACCGATTGCCAGCCCCATGCGGCAGTAAGATAGCCGCCCACTGTTGGTGCCACCATGGGCGATGCCCCCAATACCAATATCAGCAAGGAAAATACTTTGGCGTTATCCTTAACGGGGAAAATATCGCGCACCATAGCCATTGAGGCCACACCCGCCGCGCAACTACCCAAAGCCTGTATCGCCCGTAAGGCAATAAGCACATTGATCGATCTCGCTGAAAAACAGCCCACCGAAACAACTATATACAATATCAACCCAAAATACAATGGTCGTTTGCGGCCATACCGGTCCATCAGCGGGCCATAAAGCAATTGGCCGAATGCCAGCCCGATGAAAAAACTTGATAATGAACGCGCAACTTCTTCGGTAGTCGTATGCAAATCCTTTGCTATGGCCGGGAAACCGGGCAAATACATATCAATACTAAACGGACTAAGCGCCGTTAGTGTACCAAGTATTAATATTAAGAAGAAATAGCGTTTGCCGGTCATGTAGTTATAGTCCTTAGTCGAAAGTCAATAGACTTTGCGAAGATACTAAGGGTAGTGTTACTACAGTGTAATCAAACGAAAATGGTTAATTTATTTGGACTTAAGACTTCCGGCTTAAGGCTATTGCTGCTTAAGCCGGTTCGAAAAGCTCAATTTTGTTTCCTTCGGGATCAAGAATATGTACAAATTTGCCGTACTCGTAGGTTTCAATGTTGTCAAGAATGGTTACGCCATCGGCTTTTAGTTGTTCCACCACTTCCTCAATGTTTTCAACAATATAGTTGATCATGAAATCTTTGTTCGATGGTTCAAAATAGTTGGTATCCTTCTTGAAAGGGCTCCATACTGTGTATCTTTCTTTTTCAGGATCATCAGCTTCTCGCCATTGGAACATGGTGCCATAACTCTCAACAGGCAGGCCGAGGTTTTTTGCATACCAGTCTTGCATTGCTTTAGGATCCTGGCATTTAAAGAAGATGCCGCCTATGCCGGTTACTTTTTTCATAATACACTATTTATGGGTGATAATTTTCTCAATTGAAATATAACTACTATTACCAGCAAACTGGCTATCAATGTACAGGTTGCCGGGACAACAAAGAAGTATAAGAAACCAATTATGGTAAAACCGACAAAACAAGTCAGTATCGCCCACAATAAGCTGGTGCAAAACACCGGATATTTATTTGCCGATCCGGATATCAACCATAACAAAACAGTAAATATTACCAGTGTTAGGGAAACATCCAGGGTCATGCCATTATATAAATTATCCCAGCTGCGTATTGATCCGTAAAAATCGAACTTGTAGCTTTCCATTTTCTTGAATATTTCCTGTTGCCTGGGGTCGGTGGTCGCCTTACGGGTGCAATTACCCATTGTGTGACCTACAGCCACAAATAATATAAAAAAAGCAGCTATTCTTAATAACAATTTAGGTCGCATGGTACGTGTCATTAATTTATTACCTAAATATAGATAAAATACTATCGCACAAAAAACTCAAAGCCAACAATTGTTATTACTTTAGTTGGGCTGCAAAAAAACTAACAATTATAATGGCCCTTATTTCTATCCTGTTTTGCCTTGTTTTACTGGTGGTACTGGTTACCTGGGCCAAAGTAAATCCCTTTTTCGCTTTTCTTATTGTGTCCATTACGGCCGGGCTTATGTTGGGTATACCTGTGGGTAAAGTTTCGGCATCGGTACAAAAGGGACTGGGCGATACACTCGGTTCGCTGGCCATTATTATTTGCCTGGGCGCTATGCTTGGCAAACAGATAGCCGTTAGCGGCGCCGCCCAAAAAATAACCGAATCAATGGTTAGCGCGGTAGGCGAGAAGCATATTCAATGGGCGCTTGTTGTTACTGGCTTTATTGTGGGCATACCCTTGTTTTACAACATAGGCTTTGTGCTATTGGTGCCCTTTATATTTTCGGTGGTTTATAAATACAAGCTGCCCGCAGTTTATATAGGTTTGCCTATGCTGGCGGCACTATCCGTTACGCACGGTTTTTTGCCGCCGCACCCGTCGCCAACAGCTTTGGTAATTATGTTCCATGCCAATATGGGGCTTACGCTGGTTTACGGGCTTATAGTTGCTATCCCGGCTGTTGTGCTGGCAGGCCCGGTTTTTGCCCAGACCTTAAAAAATATACCATCGAACCCATTGAAAGCCTTTGTAGCCGATGAATTGCCTGCGGATAAACTGCCCGGTGCTTTTAATAGCTTTTTTACAGCGCTGCTACCCGTTATATTGTTAATGCTAACCTCGTTACTGCCTCTTATTATCCCGGTGCACGGTATGCTGCAAAAGGCATTAAGTTTTGTTGGCGACCCGGTTATAGTAATGAGCATATCATTAATAACGGCAACCTTTACCCTGGGGATTTGTCAGCGTAAAAATATGAGCGAACTGGCCGTAGTTTATGCCGATGCCATAAAGGATATAGCCCTCATCCTGCTCATAATTGGCGGTTCAGGAGCGTTTAAACAGGTGCTTACTGATGGCGGTGTTACGGCACAAATAGCAAACCAGTTGCAAACTTTCAGCCTGTCGCCGCTTATCTTGGGTTGGTTAATCGCTGCTATTATCCGTATTTGCATAGGCTCGGCAACTGTTGCGGGTTTAACTGCCGCGGGGATTGTATCGGGCCTGGTACTACAGGGACATGTAAACCCCAATTTAATGGTGCTGGCCATAGGGGCAGGCAGCCTTGCCTTTTCACATGTTAATGATGGGGGCTTTTGGATGTTTAAAGAATATTTCAATCTTTCCATAAAAGATACCATCCGTTCATGGTCGGTAATGGAGTCAATTGTGGCCGTGGTGGGACTGTGCGGGGTGTTGATACTGAACATTTTTGTTAAATAGTGTTAACGGGGCCTTACACGTACTTAAAATTGCTGTCTTTTCGTTATCTTCCTGAAATCAAACCCAGGTGAAAACTTTACCGTTTTTAATGTATGATGAGGAGGCTGCCGGTATTATTTTTTTGTTTATTTCCCGGTGCCTTATTTGCGCAAAATATTTATAAAAGCATTGATACATCCTATTATAGCCCCGATACCGTTCAGCAGCGCGACCTGATAGATATTTTCCGTTCGATACATAAAATAAAGCCCCGGCCCGATACCGATCAGAAAAAAGGCAAAATATACTTTTCGTTTTTGCCGGTAGCCACAGGTGTACAGGGGCCGGGCCGGGCGCTCATTACTTCAACAACAGCAGCTTTTTACCTGGGCGAAAAAACCAATACCAGCCTTTCAAGTATTAGCTTTACACCCTATTTCAACCTTAAGGGCCGCTATGGGATCCCCATCCGTTCAAACATATGGTTAAATAACGATAGCTGGAACATACAGGGCGATACCCGTTTCCTGGTATACCCAACCTACACATGGGGGCTGGTAGGTAACCAGCCCGAAAGCAATAGCTTTTTGCTGAATTATAAATACGCCAGGTTTTATCAAAGTGCCTTAAAACGCATTACCTCGTATTTTTTCGCGGGCATAGGGTACGATTTTGATTCCTATATCGACCTTGATATTACTTCGCCAAACGATAATGCATTCAGGAAATATACAGGCTACAAATACGGTACAATGGCCGATCAAACTTCATTTTCATCGGGGCCCACCGTTAACTTGTTGTACGATACGCGTAATAATTCATTAAACCCTGTTCCGGGTGTATATGCTAATGTTATTTACAGGTTAAGCACGGTTCCTTTTGGCAGTAATAATAACTGGCAGTCGTTATATATCGACTTGCGCAAATATGTATCCATCACCAATTCCGGCCCCAAAAATATACTGGCGTTCTGGAGCTATTACTGGACATCGCTAACCCCCGGTACACCTTATCTCGACTTGCCCAGCATAGGGATGGACCCCTACCAGCGCTCAGGCAGGGGCATCGAACAGAGCCGCTACCGTGGCCAGCGTTTGTTTTATTTCGAAAGCGAGTTCCGCCGCGATATTACCCGCGACGGTTTATTGGGTTTTGTAGTATTTGCCAACATAAACTCAACCAGCGAGATAAACACCAACCGCTTTGTGTACTGGCACCCCGCAGGCGGCACAGGTTTACGTATAAAGTTTAATAAAAGATCGAATACTAATATTTGTATCGATTATGCATTCAGTAAAAATTACCAGGCCGGTTTAATAAATTTAGGCGAGGCCTTTTAAACCTTTTGCAAATTATATAGTCTCAGGTATGCCGGTTATTGGTAGTTCTAAGAAATATTATTTTTATAGTGTCACAAACTTGTTAATTATAAATATAATATGAAATTATATTATATATTTGTTTTGATCCGTGCAAAATAGCTAAGCCCGAACATCATTTACTTTTAGCAGCATAGTTTAAATAAAAGCTTTATTACAATTCCGGATCACTTAAAAACCAACTGTGTTGAAAAGGATATTAGTATTGGATGATAACCAGGACATACTCGACATTGTGCACGAGACCCTGGCCTATGAAAATTTCGAAGTAAAAAGTATCACAAAGAGTGATGAAGTAATACCTTATATTGAAAGCTTTAACCCAAATCTTGTTATATTGGATTACCGGGTAGCTGGCGTAAATGGGGGCGAGATTTGCAGGTTGATAAAAGCCGATAACCGTTTTAGTTCAATACCGGTTATTATTTTTTCGGCATATATAAATACTGAGAGCGAACTTTTTGCTTATGGCTGCGATGCCATTATTAACAAGCCATTTGATTTGAATGAGTTGGTTGAAAAGGTAAATACGCTTGTTGCCGAATAATATATTCCTGGAGGCAGGTATTATATATTAAGCATTAATTAATTGCATAATACCTTGTACTTGCCGTTTTAGTAATAAACAGCATTTCATGGCGTTATTGATCGAATAGAGGATAGCATCCTTATCGTTTTATTTGTTTATTCCTCAGTATTTTTCTTAATTTTGTTCTATAATTAAATACAATCAATACCCCTTAAGTTGTATTAGTCATGGTATTATCTGCAAACGAAATAGCCGCTCCTGCTAAAAAGGAAAGGAAACAGCGTTTTTGCCGCAAATGCAAATCGCCTATAGATGAACACATCCACAGGAGTTTTTTTGTAAAATATTTCCTCTTTTTTCTTCCATTAAAAAGGTTCATGTGTTATGCCTGTAAGCGCAAAACATACCGGTGGTCTTAATTATTAATCACCTTAATTAAATTATTGATAAATAAATTAAGTTATTAGTAATTTGCGGAGTTTTTTTGAAAGATTTTTAAAACCCTCTCAAATAAAATAACGTAATTCATTTTTTTATAACTTATAAACTTGGACCGATATATTAAATCCTCAAAAGAATACAACTGCCCCAAATGTAATTCGCCCTATCATTACCAGGTTCACCGGAACTGGTTTGTAAAAATGTTTTCAGTTTTTTCACCAATGCGCAGGTTTTATTGTGCCCGATGCAAAGCCGCTCATAATGTATTCTTAAAAAAGGACATTAATAGTGATCAGTGAGCAATAATGGCTTTCCCTGCCGTCAAAAAACATTCGTTACTTATTGCCGTATAAATATTTATTAAGCCTGTAATACTGCTTAAATGTGGTAATATGCCACTATTATGTAAATAAAATAATTACCTGTACAAATTTTGGTATAGGAATTGCATTAAGCAGTATGACAAACGGTTACGATTGCATTTTAATAATATTTATATGAAAAGGATATTAGCGGTGGATGATAATAAAGATATTTTAAACGTATTACGTTATATACTCGAAGATTCGGGCTACGAGGTAGATACGCTTTCGGATGGGCACTTTTTATTTCAACAGATAAAAAAACATACACCCGACCTGATATTGCTTGATATTATGCTGGGCGATCTGGACGGACGCGTTTTGTGCAAGGATGTTAAAACTACAGAATCAACCCATTCTATCCCTGTTATCTTAATATCGGCCAACCATAACATAGCCGATGTATTGAAGCAATGTGGCGCACCCGATGATTTTGTTGAAAAGCCATTTGACATGTACACGCTGCTTAATTCAATTGAACGCCAGTTAGCGGCCGCCTGATAACCTTACAGCCCTTTCGATATTTTCTACCTTAAATTTGTAGCCCGCTTGTATTAATTTAGTTGGTATAACCCACCTGCTTTTCAATATCAGTTCAGTTTCAGTCCTTAGTGCCCAAACACCAATTTCAAGCATCCATTTTGTGGCGGGCAGGCCAAACGGCACTTTTACAGATTTTCTTACCGTTGCCATAAATTCGCTGTTTTTAATAGGGTTCGGTGATGATACATTAAATATACCTTCAAGTTCCTTATGCGCTATAAAAAAATCAATTATAGCGGTAAAGTCGTTTTCATGTACCCAGCTAAAATACTGCCGGCCGTTTCCCTGCCTTCCGCCCATACCAAATTTGGCAAGATTAAAGAAGTAGGGCATTGCACCACCGTTTTTTCCTAATACTATCGCTATCCGCAATCCTATTTTCCGTACACCGGGTACATCCTGTTCAAAAAAAGTAGCTTCCCATTGCTTGCATACATCAACTGAAAAGCCGGTACCCAACTCGCCGGTATATTCGTCCTGTGGCCTGTCTTCAGCATGCCTGTAAATTGTAGCCGACGCCGCGTTTATCCATAATGGGGGAAGGGAGCTTAGCGCATTAAGTGCCTTGCCCAAAACATTAGCAGCATTCAACCTTGAACTGAATATTTCTTTTTTATTCTTTTCGTTATATCGGCAATTAACGCTCTTGCCGGTTAGGTTTATCAATACATCACTGCCTTCAAGCTCATTTACCCAGGCACCCATGGTTTGCCCGTCCCAGTGTACATATTTTACATTGCCTGTTGTGCTGTTGCTATTACGGGTAAGGACGATAACTTCGTCGCCCTTACCTGTAAAATGCCCGGCTAATATCTGCCCGATGAAGCCGGAGCCACCTGCTAAAATTATTTTTGCCATGATTATATCCTTACAATGTTTTCTCTTTTAGCCCGGTTACGTAACTTGAAGAATACGATGAGGTTGAAGAAGTGCATGCCGCCAAGTATGAGTATTATCCAGCCTATTTTAAAGCTCAGCACCTCCAACACCACCTGCAGGTTGGGTATTGTGCCGGTTTCCTTCAGGGCCAAACTCATATAGCCAACATTAACCAGGTAAAAGCCCACTATCAAAAGCTTATTTACTGAGTCGGCCAGCTCGTTGTTGCCATGGAAAATATCTATCAAAAATACACGGCCATTTTTAAATAAAACTTTTGCAACCCAAACGGTTAAAGCAATGCTCAATATAACGTAAAAAGCATAGGTTAAAATAAAGTAGTTCATGATGTTGTGATTTTATATATTAATAATTATTGAATTTTCAGTAATAAATGAAACTTTAAGATAAAAAAAAGGTCACTTTAATATTTTAAATATCGAACCAAAAAACCAGTTCTCTTCGGCCTTTAACATGGTTTCCAGTGTTTTGTTAACATTGTTTGCCAGCTTGTTTATATTGGTTACCGATGTTTTAAATGTCTTGTAAGCAGGGTCTTTCGCGTCGCCTTTAACTTCCGAAAGTTGGTTCAGTACTTTTATTACCGGGTCAAGCTCTCTTTTCTTCCGTTCCATTGCCACCTGCCTTGCAATTATCCAGGTATCTTTTTCAGCATAAAAATATTCCTTCCTTTCGCCTGTTTTGTGTTGCTTTTCAACAAGGCCCCAGTCAATCAGGTCGCGTACGGTCATGTTCGCATTACCGCGTGATATGCTTAGCTCAGCCATTATATCCTCAGTAGTTAATGGCTCTGGCGAGATCAGCAGCAGGGCATGTACCTGCGCCATGGTACGGTTAA